>Ga0315291_10001980_pt1 | contig 27115 bp, 31 predicted proteins | sample YL17G12_20_MG_FD_203070 | JGI IMG/M metagenome (GOLD analysis project Ga0315291, IMG submission 203070) | Sediment microbial communities from Yellowstone Lake, YNP, Wyoming, USA - YL17G12_20 | ecosystem: Environmental > Aquatic > Freshwater > Lake > Sediment | place: USA: Wyoming | collected...
CATCCGTGGAGACCGGTCATGACGCACACACGACGAGGCGAATCCCACCAGCTTAGCCGGCGCGAGCTGCTGGCCTACTCGGCCGCCTTCGGCAGCACGTTCATGGCGGCCCAGGGCCTGGCCGCCCAGCCGCCGGCCCAGACACAGCCGGCGCCAAAGCCGCCGGCGAAGCGCTACGACATGAAGAAGTCGATCAACCTCTGGGCCTTGCCGTATCCGGATAAAATGACGCTGAAGGAATGCCTCCAGCTTTGCAGGGACGCCGGGTTCGACGGGGTGGAGCTGAACTACGCACTGGAAGGTGATCTCTCGCCCGAGGCCTCCGAGGACCACGTCCGCGAAGTCGGCGAGACGGCCCGCAAGATCGGGCTGGAAGTCAGCGGCCTGTGCTCCTTCCTGTTCTGGCCGTATTCGCTCACGCACCAGGACCCCGAGCGTCGCCGGCGGGGGCTGGAGCTGGCCGGCAAGATGATCCGCTGCGCGTGGTTGTTGAAGACGCCGAACCTGCTGGTGGTGCCCGGGGCGGTCTACGTGCCGTGGCTCAAGGACGACCCGCCGGTGCCGCCGGAGGTCTGCGACCGCCGCGCCCGCGAGGCGGTCCGCCGCCTGATCCCCGAGGCCGAGAAGGCCGGCGTCTACCTGAACATCGAGAACATCTTCGCCAACGGCTTCCTGCACAGCCCGCAGGAGATGATCGAGTTCGTCGACAGCTTCAAGTCGCAGCGGGTCCGGGTGCACTTCGATACGGGCAACATCATGCAGTATCACTTCCCCGAGCACTGGATTCCGCTGTTGGGCAAGCGGATCCAGAACGTGCATTTGAAGGAATACTCGAAGAAGGTCAATGAGTTCAACCTCAACGCCTTCCGGCCGCTGCTGGACGGCACGGTCGACTGGCCGACGGTGATCGAGGCCTTCGACAAGGTCGGCTACCGCGGCTACCTGACCTTCGAGTACTTCAACCCCTTCCCCCACTGGCCGGAGTCGCTGGTTTACCAGACCTCCGACGCGCTGGACCGGATGCTGGGCAGAAAAGGGTGAGCAGCCCACGCCGTAACGAGAAGAGCCACGGACAGTCTAGAGTCTCTGGAGCACATCAAGAGACTTACCATCATCGCGATGTTCTCACACGATGATCTGATGGAGCGTCTTGTGCTGAAGGGCGGCAACCTGCTCGACGCGGTGTATAGGGTATCCACCCGGGCATCGGTTGACGTAGATTTCTCGATCGAAGGCGCGTTCGACGATTTGGAGACTCTTCGGCAGCGAATCGAGAATGCCCTGGGACAGACCTTTGCCGACGCCGGTTATGTGGCGTTCGAGATCCACGTCCGAGAGGTCCCTTCTCCCCTGTCAGACGACATGCAAGCTTTCTGGGGTGGGTCCACGGTCGAGTTCAAGATTATTGAACAAGAGCGATACGCTCAACTCAAGGACGACATCGCTGCCCCCAGTAGGCTGGCAGCCAGCGTGGGAAAGCGAGGTTCAACAAAGTTCAACGTGCAAATCAGCAAGCATGAATACCGCCGCCCAATGCAGCCACAGCAACTTGAGGGTTACACAGCGGAGATGCCTTCCCGACTCACCTGCGCGTGCTAGCTGCGCGCGGCCGGCGACAAGTCACCGCCCGGCTTGGTGGGGGTGGCGGCGGCGCAGGAGGGCCAGTGTGGGCAGAGCCGCGACCAGCATCACCCAGACGGCCGGCTCGGGAACCAGGGTCAGCGTATTAGCCGGCAGGGCGTCCCACTCGGTCAGGTACGTCTGCGTGGCGGGGTCCATCGCCCACCACTGGTCCCACGAGAGCGTGAGGTTGTCCATGGCGCATGGCTCCAACCGCCGCACCAACTCGCCGAGCGCGTCGCCGTCCGCGAGCTTTGCATACGCCAGGTCGAGTGTTGCCAGGTCGTCCAGGCCGTACATCGGGGACAGACCGACGACCGTCGCGAGGTCCGCACTGCGGAGATCGATGGTCCGGATTCCGGGGACGATGTAGACGTCGTCCTTGGCCAATTCCTCCATCACGGTCCGAAAGGCGAGGTCGGAAAGCGAGGCCTCCGACAGGTCGACCGACGAAATGGTATTGCCTGCCATAACGTAGAACCCCCTCAGATCCGTGAAGTCCGCCCCGGAGAGGTTCAGGTGGCTGAGATTGTTATTCTGAAGATGCAGCCACTGCAAGCTTGTCATGCCGTCAAAGGCGTCGTCGGCGATGCTGCCGATCTGGTTGTAGGACAGGGAGAGCGTTTCGAGATCTCCGAACCCAGAGAAATCGCCGGATTCGATGCTGCTGATCTGATTGCTGCTCAGGTGGAGCACCTGGAGGCTGCCCAGCCCGGAGAAGTCGCCCGATTCGATGCTACTGATCTGGTTCCCGGACAGGTTGAGGTACGGGAGACTGCCCAGCCCGGAGAAATCGCCCGATTCGATGCTGCTGATCTGGTTGCTGGTCAGGTGGAGCTCCTGGAGGCTGCCCAGCCCGGAGAACCCGCCCGATTCAATGCTGGTGATCTGGTTGTAGTGCAGGATGAGGTAAGTGAGATTCCCCAGCCCGGAGAAATCGCCCGATTCGATGCTGCTGATCTGGTTCCAGCCCAGGTCGAGTTGCTGGAGATTCCCCAGCCCGGAGAAGCCGCCCGATTCGATGCTGCTGATGTGGTCGTGGGACAGGCCGAGGTAACTGAGATTCCCCAGCCCGGAGAAATCGCCCGATTCGATGCTGATGATCTGGTTCCCGGACAGGTTGAGGTACGGGAGACTGCCCAGCCCGGAGAAGCCGCCCGATTCGATCCTGCTGATCTGGTTCCCGGACAGCAAGAGCGTCTGGAGATTCCCCAACCCGGAGAAATCGCCCGATTCAATGCTGCTGATCTGGCTGTCCCGCAGGTCGAGGTTCCGGAGATTCCCCAACCCGGAGAAATCGCCCGATTCGATGCTGGTGATCTGGTTGTCGCCCAGGCCGAGGTAACTGAGATTCCCCAGCCCGGAGAAACCGCCCGATTGGATGCTGCTGATCTGGTTGGCGTGCAAATACAGCATCCGGAGATTCGCCAGCCCGGAGAAAGCGCCCGATTCGATGCTGCTGATCTGGTTGTGATTCAGGTGGAGCGTGTCGAGATTCGTCATCCCGCTGAATTGATCGGTGGCAATCCCCGTGATGTAGTTCGAGCCAGCCGAGATCCGGGTCGCGGCGGTGAACTTGTTCACACCTGTAAGTGTGTCGATGTTCTTTCCGGCGACATCGATGGTGCCGGTCGACCCGTAGGTGTACCCGGCGTCAAGAGCGGCCTGCTCGAACGTGACGGCCCCGTGGGCGCCGGCGGGGCCGAGTGTGGCAACCAGAGACGTTGCCAAGGCGAGGTATCTTGCTGCCTTCATGTCGGCCTCCGCCACTGATCGTGCAGTGGCAAGGCGGAAGTTGCCCTTAACCGCAGTATACAGCCATTGGAGAACCTGTCAACACTTTCGGGCCACCATCCACTCCACCCAAATGGGGATCTATGCGGGGCTTCTGCCTACACCGGCGCGGCATCGGTCGGCGTGTTCCTCACGGCCACGCCGGCGGCGATCGGCGCGCCGGGCATCCCCAGCGCCGGTACGATGAGGCTCTTGATAATGCGGGCGGCCCTGGGGCTTACTTCTTGATCAGCTCTCTGACCGTCATGCCGGAGGGGATCATCGGCAGGACGTGCTCCTGGTAGGGGATCTGGACGTCCAACAGGTACGGGCCGGGCGAGTCGATCATCTCTCGGATGGCCTCGGTCAGCTCCGATTTCTCGCTGACGTGGCGGCCCGGCCAACTGAACCCGGCGGCAACGGCCACGAAATCGGGATAGCGTTCTTCGGGGGTGATGCCGTTGCCCAGTCCGATCGCCTCGGGATGGTCGATCGGGCCCAGGTAGGTGTGGGCGCGGTTGGCCGCGTGGAAGCGGTCCTCCCATTGCACGACCATGCCCAGGTGCATGTTATTGAGGATCATCACCTTCACCGGCAGCTTCTCGCAGTAGGCGGTGGCCATCTCCTGGATGTTCATCAGCAGGCTGCCGTCGCCGTCGATGTCGATCACCAGTCTGTCGGGCCAGGCGGCCTTGGCCCCGATGGCCGCCGGCAGCCCGAAACCCATCGTGCCCAGCCCCGAGCTGCAGATGTGCGTCCGCGGGCGGCGGAACTTGTAGTGTTGGGCGGTCCACATCTGGTGCTGACCCACGCCGGTGGTGATGATCGCGTCGCGATCCTTGGTCAGCCGGTAGAGTTCGCTGATGGCGTGCTGCGGCAGGATACCCTCGAACTGCCCGTCGTAGCCGAACGGATCGGCCTTCTTCCAGGCGGCGATCTGCTGGTGCCACTCGGTGAGATCGTCGGGCGGCTCGACCACCTTGTTCAACTCGACCAGGGCGTACCTGAGGTCGCTGACGATCGGCAGGTGGGCCGGCTTGATCTTGTTGATTTCCGAGGGATCGATGTCCACGTGCACGATCTTGCTGCGCTTGGCAAACTCCGAAACCTTGCCGGTCACCCGATCGTCGAACCGCACGCCCAAGGCCAACAGCAGATCGGCCTCGTCCAGCGCATAATTGGCGTAGACGCTGCCGTGCATGCCGGGCATGTCCAGCGAGAGGGGATCGTCGCCGGGGAAGGCGCCCAGCCCCATCAGCGTCATGGCCACGGGGATTCGCGTCTGGCGGACCAGCTCGGCCAACTCCTCGCTGGCGTTGGCGGCGATCACGCCGCCCCCGGCGTAGATCACCGGCCGGCGGGCCTTGCGGATCATCGCCGCCATCTGGGCGATCTCCGCCGGCCTGGCCCGGCGCTCTTCCAAGTGATAGCCCGGCAGTTCCATGGGGACGTCGTAGTCGGGCACCGTCAGGGCCTGCTGCACGTCCTTGGGCAGATCGATCAGCACCGGACCCTGGCGGCCAGTGGTGGCGATGTGAAAGGCCTCGCGGACCACCCGGGCGATGTCGCCCACTTGGGTCACCAGATAATGGTGCTTCGTCACGCTGCGGCAGACCTCGACGATGGGGGTCTCCTGGAAGGCGTCGGTGCCGATCACGGCGGTGCCCACCTGGCCGGTGATGGCGATCATCGGAACGCTGTCGAGCTTGGCGTCGGCGATGCTGGTGACCAGGTTCGTGGCGCCGGGTCCGCTGGTGGCCATACAGACGCCGCACTTCCCGGTGGTTCGGGCATACCCTTGGGCGGCGAATCCCCCGCCCTGTTCCTGGCGGGGCAGGATGACGCGGAGCCGATCGCGGAAACGAGTCAGGGCCTGGTGCAGAGGGATGCTAGCCCCACCTGGAAAGGCGAAGACCGTGTCTACGCCGTGGTTGACCAGCGACTGCACCACGATGTCGGCACCGCTGATCGCTAGGGGCTTGGTGTCTCTTGCCTTGTCGCTCTTGGCGGTAGTGGCCACTTTCGATCGACTCCTGGCGCTGATGGCCCGATACTGACGTGGCAGCCGGTCTTGCCCAAACAACTCAATATATCTCCGGCACGCCTCGGATTCAAGCTGCGGGGACACCAGGTGTGGTAAGTCTGGCGGATACGTGGGTGGCTGGCGGTCAGCAGCAGGCTGCCCCCGGCAGGTTTACCTGGGGGCTCGCTCCGCTCGACCCCAGCCACCCCAAGCACCAAGTTGCCAGGAAAACTCGTCACACACGACGCAAGACGCGAGCGGTCGGTTGACAACGCTGGCGGCGGCGGCTACGCTGAGGATTGGGGTATTTCGCTGGCGGCTGCCGGAATCGACCGGGTCTACCTAGCAGAGGGCTACCCATGGCGACGTTCTTCATGTTTGGCAGGTACTCGAAGAACGCACTCGATCAGGTCAGCGTCGACCGCACGCGGCAGGCTCACCAGGTCGTCGGGGAGCTGGGCGGCCAGATCAAGGCAATCTACGCCCTGCTGGGCGAGTATGACCTGGTGATGATCGTCGAGCTGCCTCGCATGGCGGAGGCCATGCAGGCGTCGATTACCCTGAAGCGCTTGACCGACATCTGCTTTTTCACCACCGCCGCCATGCCGGTCGAAGAATTCGACCAGATGGTCGGCGAGATGTGACCCTGACAGGGACACCGCAACGAGGCGTCAGGCAGACTCCCGCGGTGGAAGCCCGTCGCGTGTCGACGCCTGACAGACGTATGGCGGGCCTTTTTTCTGCGCCGGGCGTGCCCGATATCGCCCGTCGTGGACCTCGATCATCTCGCCCGGCCGGGGCTCGCCCTCGTAGCGGACCGTGACGGGCAGGGCGACCGCCCAGAGACTGCCCGATCGGCCCAGCGCTGCCCGGTTGAACGCCTCGACGTACGTGGCGGCCTCGTCGGCCGACATGGTATCCCGTTCGGCCGGCTCGATGGCGACCACCGCCGGCGGGACGTCGGTGCAGCTTCCCGGCTGCCAATGCTCGTATCGGGCGATCCATACCCGAAACCGGTTCCCCCCCGGATGGCCGGTGCGTTTCATGGTGTGCTCCGGATTCTCAGCAAATCGCCTGGTTCGCCCTTGACGAATCCCCATCCCTGTAGTATACATACGTATACAGAACTGTCAACCCTAGTTTTGGTCGCCCTCTCGGACGAACCGGCTCCTGGTTTTGGGCCTGGTGCGATGTCGGACTATGCAGGGGAGAACTTGCGGCGGCTGCTGGCCGACCGAGGGCTGTCGATCCGCCAACTGGCCGAGAAGACGGGTCTGGACGAGCGGACGATCCGGGGGATCCTCAGCGGCGCCAACACGCCGCACGCCCGCACGCTCCACCGGCTCGCCCGGGGACTCGGCGTGCGGGCCGACGAGTTCTTCCTCCTCCCCTCGCAACTGCTCTACCGGCGTTTCGACCGCCAAACCAATCCGGTCGTGGAGGAGGTCATGGAGGCCCACCGGGAGTTGTTCACCCACTGGACCGTGGCCGATTTCGACGAGCTGCACAGCCGCGTGGGCAGCGGGGGGGCGCTAACCTTCGAGGGTACCCTGGCAGCGATCCAGCAGATGAACCGCAAGCGGGAATTGCACGAGAAGCTCGACCTGCTCCTGGAAAGTAGCCAGGCCGAAGTGGTCCGCGGCATTCTGGACGTGCTGTATGCACAGGTCTCGCTGCAGGCCCAGGAACTTAGCGAATTCGGCGAGTGATCGTTCGATTCACGGGCTTAGGTAGGAGAGGTCTTCTTCGGCCGGCCTGCCGTAGTAATACGACAGTTTCTCTCGCATCGCCTGTCTGGTCCAGACGGACAACTGAAGAATCTTCGTGCCCGGTGGCGCCGGTTGCTCGCGATCCACCAAATTGCAGTCGACTCGGCAAATGCTCTTGAAGTCCACCATGTAGTGGCCCGCTTCAACCGGCCCACCCTTGCGCTGCAGAGTGTATTTGCACAATAGCGCGTGTTCTTCGTAAACGAAACAGTCTATGAAAACGTAGGAAGGCCCCTTGGCAATAAGGGATTGCCTTCTCTCAAACGGCAGTTTCTCCCAGCCATCCCGCGGGACGGATTGCTCAGGCGCGACTTTCTGATTGATTCGCGTCAGGTCCTCAGCAAGATACTCGTTCTTAAGAAAGCTCGGCCGGATTTGCACCAGCGGCGCCAGTGCGAAAGCTCTCTGCTCGATAGAACAGCAAGGTGTCACCACCACCGCATAAGCTGGACTGCTAACGGCGATCGCCCAGTCGTTCTGCCGTTCGCGGCTAGGATTGTGCGCTTGTGGGGTCGCGAACTGAAAGCCTGCGACGACGTCACCGAAACGGAGAGCGCTTTCGGGACTGTCTTCGTAGAACGAGCCCAAGGTGCCTACTCCCGGTAGAATTCGTCCACATCGAAAACACCGGTGTTCGCAACCCTTTGCTCAGGCGAAAGAAAATCCTTCTTGATTCGCAACTCTGCGACACCAAGGAAACGGTTGTTTTCCGACAGGCGGACGACTATTTCAAAGTTCTCATACGCAACGGCGACAAGCTTATACCTCTTTTCCTGGAGGTCTGCCCCCGTTGAACCCCTGGTCAGGTCCAAGTACGAGTATTGGCTATCAGGAAGCATGGCTTTCCTCCGCAGGTCGTCTCATGTATTCCCAAATCGGTTCCTTGATCGTGCATTTGAACTCATCCCAAATGATGTCATGAAGCTGGTCTGTGACTTCAATGGTTGCGCCGGGCTCAATGCTCTCCGACCACGCGTCGAAATCCAGGATGAGCTTGCGTTTCTTCCCTTCACCCTGTAGGGACTCGACGTAGCGCAGCTTGTGGGCCTCACGCCTGACGACAACCCTATAATCCATGTCCACGGATGCTTCCAAAGGAAACCGATCCAGTGGGAATACCGTCGCATAGGACGCGCGGAACGCTTCGCTGCTGTTCTCGAAAACCGGGCATTCGTCAATGTAACGTAACCCGATGCGATTGACTACGGGAACCTGCGTCAGGGTATAGAACAGCCGGGTGACTGAATCGATCACCTCGCGAAAGCATCCTTCCTGACCCTGTCGGTAGCTCTTATGGCTCGTGGAAACAAGCGCCAGCGAATTTGAGGTCACCCCCAGCTTCACACCCCGGTCGGACTCGAACTGCCACACCCGATTCACGGCTTCTTCCTCTTTCAGACCGCTGACCATCCGCTCAAGTTTCTCTTTGTCAGCTTCGTCGGTAACCAGGAATGGACGACGCAGCAGTAACTCTGACTTTGGGAACTCCTTCATTATCTTAACCTGGAACTCCCCAATTCGATCACCAAGAAAAAAGAGGTTGGGGAATCGGATCGCAAATATGACCTGTTTCACCAGTGGATTCGGAAACACTTCGCCAGAACTCATCCAACGCGACCTTTCTATAGCCAGAATTGGCATTCCTCGTCTGCTGAAAACCATTCCTCTGCTGGTGGATTCCGCTTCGCCAACTCCAGGAGTTGCTCGTCGGAGGGTGTCATCCTCTCGATGCGATCCTGGATGCCTTGCCCGGCAGGCAGACACTCGTCGCGCTCACCGAACGGGTCGACCTCTGGCCCCTCACGCGGCAGATGACTGGGTTCCATTGCTCAATAGCTCGTGCAGGCCTACCTATGCTTGGATCGACAAGCCGGGTGGCAAACTGCAAGTCAAGCCCCTTATCGTATTCTACGCTACCCGGGTAGCCGCGTGACGTCAATACGTCCGGGGGCTCCCGCCCTCCGAGTGCCGGAGCCACCCGGTTGGGCGGGTTCCGCCTCGGTTTGCTGGGCCGCGTAGTGCAGTGCACCGAGCACCGTGTCGACGATCCGCGTGATGTCGAACTGCTCTTCGGCCAAGGCGGCGACGGTGTGGCGGTCGAGTTGGTGACAGGCTGGTATCGCGTCGCGGCAGGTCTCCGGGTGGAACCGGTCGAGCAGGATGCCCGTGCGGCCGGGCTGGATGAAGGGGGCGCCCATGGGGACGCCGATCGCCGGACAGCCGGACAGCAGGATCTCGGCCAGGGCCAACGGACCTCGATCGTCTTCCGAGAGATACAGGCAGCAGCGGGACCGCCGGGCAGCGTCGAAGAGTTCTTGCCGGGCGAACTGCCCGTAGACGAGCAATCGCAGGCGGGGGAAATGCCGCGCCAGCCGGGCGACCAGTCCCAGGCGGTAGTTGCCCTTGGCGTAGACCAACAGATCGTACTCCGCCGGCAGCGGTCCACCGGGTTTGGGGTCGATCGGGTAAGGCCAGAGCACAATCGGCGCGCGGTTGTTCGGCCCCCGGTGCCGCTCGATCAGGTCGCGGTACCAGGCCGATTCGGTGAACATCAGCCGGCAGCTTGCAGCGTGGCAGATTTCGCGTTCGGCCGGCAGGCGGCAGGGCCGCCGGCTGTGCTCGAAGAGCACGTTGGGGCCCACGATGAACGGCTGTCCGGTCTGGGCACACATCGCCGCCGCGTCGCGGTCCTCCCAGCACCAGAACCAGGGGATCTCGCCATCCTGGAGCGGGCCGCCGATCGCCAGCCAATCGGGTTTGCGGGCGCAGAGCGCCTTCTGCAGGGCATACTGCCCGTTCCACGGACCGGAGCCGCCCGGCCGGGTGACCTCGCGGATCAGGCGTACCCGGCGATTCGTCATTCGGGCTTCGTCATTCGCCTAGAACATCCTGGGAAAGACCCCGGGGAGGATCTTCGGGCAGGCCAGATCGAGGTTTGGCGGAGGGGCGATCACCAGGCGGCCTCCGGCGGCCCGCAGGCCACCCAGCCGCCGATAGCCGTTGGGCCCCATCCCCGAGAGGTGCCAGCCGTTGCTGGTCCTCCAGGGATAAACGTAGAATGGTCGCAGTCCCAGCCGGATCAGGTCGGTCTCTGTGGCGCCGGCGCGTTGCAGTCGCTGGGCGAAGGCCTGGTCCTCCCCGTTGTTTTCTGCGGGGTATCCGCCCACCTCTTGAAAGACCTTGCGGAGATAAGCCCAACCACCATGGAACAGGCCGCCGGTCTCGTGTTGCCGAAGCGAACCGTCCTCTTGTGGGTGCAAGACGAGGCTGGGCCGGGACCAGGGCGCGAGCTTCAGCGCCGCCACGCAGGCTCGCAGGGCCCAAGGCAGATAGAGATCGTCGTCGTCCCAGACGGCCAGGGCCTCGACGTCCCTGGAGACTAGGGCGGCTGCCGCGTTTCGCTTTTCGCCGAGCGTGGCGTAGCGGTTTCGCACGGAGATCAGCCGCCAACGGTCGCCTTGCTGGTTCTCGTATTGCCCGGCATCGTCGAGGATGACCAGTTCCCGCTTCTGGGCGGGGTAATCTTGCTTCAGGAAGCAATGGACGAGGTGCCCCAACTGCTCGGGTCGCAGAAACGTGCAGCAGACGGCGGCCACATTCATCGCAGGCTCCAGGCGGCCGTGTTGTGGGAAAGCTTTCGTCCGGTGGCGGCGGCGGCGGTCCGCACAGCTCGTTGGACGTCCATCTGGTTGTAGTCGTCACCGACGAGCCGGACTGTGTGCCATTGCGTATCGAGCAGCGTCAGTTCACAGAGGACATGGTCGTACTCGTGCAGGTCGTCGACGTAGACCAGGTCGGGTGCAATCTCCAGGGCGTGCAACTCGGCCAGCCCATCGATCGCGTCCGTCCGCATGGGCACGATTCTGGCTCGTGTCTCCCAGAGATTGCGGCAGAAGGTCTGGTAGAGCCTGGGCAAGCGCTGGCGCCAAGCGGGGTTTTCTCGATGCTCGGGACTGCCCTGCCAGGTGTCGATGCAGACCAGCGTGGCGCGGGGGGCGTGGCCGAGGATGTGGCGTGCCGACATACCCAGCCAGCTACCCGTCTCGACCACGACCTGCGCATCCGCAGAGAGGTGCCGCCGCAGCATCGCGGCCGTCTCCGGGCAGAGCCAGCCGTGCCAATCTTCAGGCACGCCCGGCCTCTGCACGGGCCAGGGGTAACGTCGGCGAAGTTCGCGCAATGCGGCATTCATAGGCTCTTCAGCAACGTATTCCAGCCGGCCCAGATCACCTCGGGATTGGCCAGCTCGGCCTCCAGGCTGGCTCGGGCCTGTCGGGCGATATCGAGACGATGCGCTTCGTCGTAGGCCAGCCGGGCGGTGTAGTAGGCAAACTGCTCGTCGCTCTGGCAGAGGTATCCGGTCCGGCCGTGACGGATCATCTCCGGCCAACCGCCGCGGTCGTCGGTGATCACCGGCACGCCGGCGGCCATGGCCTCCAGCCCCACGCGGGGCCAGTTTTCGGTGGCCTGCCCGCCGGCGTGGACCAGGGCATGGAGCGTGGGCAGAAACTGTTGCGGAACCTGACTCCCGGCCGGCAGGCATTCGGCCCAGCGGGGCGGCGGGCCGAGCCGCGCGCGGACCTCCTCGGCCCAGCCCAGCACCCGGGCACGGACCGGATGCGGGACCTTGCCGTAGATCTGCCACGTCCGCGGCGAGAACTTATCGGCCGCCGCCCGGCTGATCCGGCCGATGGTGAAGATCTCGCCCGGGCCGTGTGCCAGCGGGGAATAGGGAAACTCCTCGGCGTCAAGCGCACCGCGGATCACCTGCCCGCGCCCCTCCTCGTATCCGAACCTGCGGAGTTGCCCAGCGAGCTGGTCATGCTGGAAGCGGCTCTGAAACACGTGCCGGTCGAACGCGCCGTATTGGCGATAGTGCAGCCGCTCCCTGGGGAACAGCCAGTTCATGCAGCCCACCCAGACGATCCGGCAGCCCAGCTCGCGGAACCGCTCGGCGGCGGCGAGGAACTTGGTGTTGCACATCGACACCACTACCGAGCCGGCCAGATCGGGCACGTCTCGCAGCTTGTCGGGGCCGCTCTCGACGGTGCGGCAGCCGATCTGTTCGAGGCGGGCCTGCCATTTCGGCTCGGCGTTCCAGGTCGGGATCAGCGTCACGCTTAGCCCGAACCTTCGCCACAGCCTAACGGTGTGCCACAGCTCGGTATTTGCCCCGCCAACGTCGCCGGGGTATCCGCAGACGAAGACGTGCTCGCGCATGGTTCTCGTCGGGTGGCCGGGGTCGAGCGCCAGCGAGCCCCCGGAAAGCCGGGGCTCTGGGGGCTCATCGACCAACGCGACCATGCTTCGCATGGTGCCCCGTCGGTGCCCGTTGACCCCAGCCACCCGCTCCCCAGACTTGGAACTACTGAATATCGAACAAGGAGTGTCGAAGTGCGAAGCAGGCGTTTCGCGCGGCGTCCCTCGTCCTTCGACGTTCCCTGTTCGACACTCGATATTCAGCAAAGCGACGCAGAACTGATCTCTCGCCCGATGCCTATTCTGCCCTGATCACCGTCCAGCGGTTCTCCTGCCGGTCGTAGCAGACGACGACCTTGTCGCCCTGGGCGATGTCCGGCCCCAGCCAGTTCAGCGCCGTAACGTCATGGCCGCTGTCGACGAGGTTCCCGGTCGCGTAGTCCTTCCACCAGAGCGAGACCGTGCCGGTTGTGCCCGTGGTGATCGCCCCGTCGGCCTTGCCTTCCGAGATCAGCTTCGCCTGTAGGATGACGAGCTCCCACCGGCTGCGGACCGGGCTCCAGAGGGCCAGGCCCAGCGTGCCGGCGTGGCCGTAGGTGCCGCTGCCTGCCCGGCCCACGCCGTAGTAATCCGCCGAGGTCAGGTAGACGGTGATTTCGGGCTCGGCGGGGTCGTCGACCAGGTTGGCGGTGACGGAGGTGTCGCCCGGCATCAGCGTGGCCGCCAGCTCGATCCGCACGAGGTTTAGCGCCGGGGCGATGATCTCCCAGCGGCCGCTCTGGCGGTTGTACCAGGCGTAGCATCGCATCCCCGCACAGAACGTGGGCGTACCCGTCGGCAACCCGGCCGCGTCGCGGAAGGCAGTGGGGTGATAGAGTGTCGTGTCGGGCGAGTGGGCGGTGCCGCCGTACTGGTCGTCGCCGTGATCGAGCCAGACCTGCTTCGCCCCTGGGGTGAAGGGCACGTCCGGCTCGTCCGGATCGGTCCCGTCGGGATAGACCAGCGCCTGGGTCAGCTCAAACAGAGCGATCAGCGTTCCCGGTGGAGCGGGGAGCGGGACGCCAGGTTCACTTTCTGCCATTGTCACCCTTTACCAAAGTAAGTGCGCGTTTGTTGGGCTCCCCGGCAGCCCCGCCCGGCAGGGCGGGGTTCCTGGCAGCCCCGCCCGGCAGGGCGGGGTTCCCGGGATGCCGACGTGGTCGACCCCGCCCTCCCGGGCGGGGCTATTCTCACAAGATGTCGACCCCGTCCTCCCGGGCGGGGCTATTCTCACAAGATGTCTACCCCGCCCTCCCGGGCGGGGCTATTCTGGCAAAATGCGGCGTCGCGTCTTTGTGATCCTCCTAGTCTGCCGCCGCGAACTGGAACAGTGGCGAAAAGTCGCTGGACCGATAGGGCCGGTTGCCGCCGGCATCGACCAGCTCGTCCCAGCCGGGGTCGTCGGCCGGCAGGGAGCGATAGGCGTGGTTCCAGCCGGCGACGCTGCCACCGCCGGTCTTGACGGCCTTCTCCCGGAACAGATAGCCCATCCGCCAGTTCAACGCCGGGTTGGCCAGCTCGCCAATGCGGATGAACTCGCGCTCGCTGGTCGCCCCGGCGAACAAGACCGTGCCGGCCGCTGCCCCCAGGAACTCCGCGTCGTTGACGGTGCCCACGCATTGGCGAATCGCCTCCCAGGGCGGACGGACCACCCGGTGCCAGGTGAACTGATGCTCGACGATGGGGACGTGGATCGCGGGCACGGCCTCGGGCGGCACGGGAACGCCGGGGGCGCCGGCCCAGGTCAAGGCGTGGCCGGGCAAGATCATCGTCTCATCGCCCGGCTGCTGCCGATACGTCAGCAGCGTCCCCTCCTCGACGGCCGGCAGGTCTGTCCGGTCGCAGGCAGCCAGCAGCTCGTAGTTGACGGTGACCTTGGCAAAGCCGTTGTAATGGTTGAGCCCCTCGGTCAGTTCTGCGAGGACTTGCGGCGTAACGTCGTCGGCCAGCGGCTCGCAGCGGACCCGCATGGCCACCACGTCGGGCTTGTCGGGGTACCCCGCCCGGCCGCGGCCACCAAACTCGTAGCCGTCGCCCAGCAGTTGCTCGACCACCAGTTCCCGGTCGTCCCAGCCGCAGACCAAAACCCGTTGGGCCTTCATGCCGTCGGGGCCGTAGGTCTCCAGCGGCGAACCGGCAAGCTCCTTGAACGCGATCGTCATATCCTGTTCTTCCCGTGTGAGAGGTGTCCTTTGCGACCCGCGCAGGAACACCTTGTGCGGTTGCGGGAGTGTAGGAGGCGTCTCCAGACGCCGACTGGTCCGCGAATCACTCCTTTCGTCGGCGACTGGAGTCGCCTCCTACAACTCGCTGATCTGCACAACTCATCTTCGCGCGAATGCCTAGGCTCCCGAGCTGGAGCCCGCGGCGGTGATCGTGCCCACGATGGCAATCGAGTAGGTCACGCCGCCGCCGCTGGCGGCCAGCTTCAGATTCCTGTTCGCCTGGTCCACGTTCCAACCGGCCTGCCGGTTGGCCAACAACAGCGGGCTGTCCAGGGGGACAACCACCTGGTCGCCGTCGGCGCCGAACGGTGCGGACCACTCGTCGGCCGCGGCGCCGCCGACGAGCAGTTGGCCGCCGCTGGTGCCCTGGTTGACGATCAGCAGGGCCTTGACCTTAAGAAAGGTCACGGTGTGCAGATCGCCCAGGATGTTCCGCGTCAGCGCGCTGAGGTCAAGCGTGGTCGATGCGGCGTCGGCCAGCGTCTGGTTTTCGGCGTGCCAGACGGCCTCGGCCTGGTTGTCGCCGTTGCCCTCCGAGAGCCGCCCGGCGTAGTCCAGCCGTTGGTTGTCGACGGCCCCGTCGCTCCAGTTCCAGCCCACCGACGCCTTGACTTCTGCCTTGAAACCCATCTTAAACTCCCGTGAAAAAGGGGACAGGCGCATTTTGTGCGAAGCACCCTCCGGGCCGTTCCGGCAAAATGCGCCTGTCCCCTTTTTCCCTACACCCCCGATGCCAGATAGACCGTACACTGGAAGTCGACCACGAATTGCCACAGGCCGTCGTCGGTTTGGCGCTCGAAGTCGTTGGACCGCTGCATGCCGAGCACCTTGTCGCTGCCGGCCAGCGCAAACTCGGCCAGGTGGAATGCCGCCTTGACCTGGTGAACGATGGCTGCGCCGGCGTCGTAGTTGTCGTGGAACACCTGCACGCGGACGCCGACCCGATCTACCGCGGAGCCGTCGTTGAAGACGGCCGCCGGCCGGTCGCTTTGCCTGGTGATCACGGCGTACGGCGGCGTGGGGTCGACGCTCATGCCGGTATACAGGCGGGACGCCGGCAGCAGGGCGTTCAGCGCCCCGTCGGCCGCCCAGCGCTGGTGAATGACTTGGGCCAGGTTCATTTAGCTTACTGCCTCCGCGTCGATGGTCTGGAGTTCTCCGATCCGCTCGGCGCCGAGGGTGGCGCGGACCCTGTAGATGGTTCCGTCGGGTCCCTGAATCCGATGGTTGTGGTCCAGCGCAACGTCTTCTTCGACGAAGATCTGATACCGGCGGGTCGTTCGCCGCGCCTGTTGGCCGCTGCCCACGTCGGCCGCGGCAGGTTGGATCCTCGCCCGCACGCCGGTCCTCCAGGGGCGCCAGGTCGGTTCGGCGGCCCCGCCGTCACCCTTGACATAGCCGGCCTTGAGGATGGTCACGGTATCGTCCAGCCCGTAGACCACCGCCAGGTTGCACGCGGTACACTGCCAGCGGGTCCGCAGCGTGGCCAGTTGCACGTCGAGGATCGTCCACCGCCGGCCGTCGCCGTCGACGATCGCGTCGCCCAGCCCGGGCGGATCGCTGAGCTGCTCGGTGGGCAGGTGCCAACTGACCTCGCTGGCCGTGTGCAGGCCGCCGGTGGGGACCTGTTTCTGCGTGTTGTAGCGGTTATGGAGCGTAGGCTCGCGGGTGGTCGCGGCGCGGCGCAGCGCGTGCGTCACGACCGTAGCCTCAATCGAGCCGCGGCGCCGCAGCGTCACAGTCTCCAGGCCGTCCAGCACTTCGGCGAAGTCGCCGTCGGGGTCAAAGCTGATGGTCATGGGTCTTCCAGTCCGCGTCGGGTGGCCGGGGTCGAGCGCCAGCGAGCCCACGGAAGTCCGGGGTCTGGGGGCTCACTTACGTTCGACCCCAGCCACCCCTTCCCCAAACTTGGAACTACCGTCATTCGTCATTCATGCTTCGTCATTTCTCACGTATATCCCCGGCTCTGGAACTCAAAGGGCTCCTCACCGGCCAGCTTCTGGTTGCACCAGTCGACGGTCTGCCGGAGCTGATCGAGGTAGTCTCCCCAGGCGATCATCTGCCCGTCGACGTTGTAGGTCGGCTTGGGCTGGGCCGTGATCTCGGCGATACGGGCCAAGGTCTGGGTCTTGATGGTAGCGATCTGTTGGGCGTCGCTGGGCATGGCCTACCTCAGATTACGTTGATGCGGAAGCGGACCAGGATCACTTGTCCGCTGTTGGGCGTGAGCGCGAACTCCACCAGGAACCGCCGCCCGGCCACGGTGAAGGCCTGGTGCTCCGTCACGTCCAGCACGTGCCGGAAGTTGTAGCCGGTCTCGTCCACGGTCCAGAGCGGGTCGTTCTGGAGCGTATTGAAGACCAGGTCGGAGACGTTCAGGGCGACGTCGCTGTGGCCGGTCACGGCCGCGCGGCTGTCCGCGTCCTGGTCGTCGAGCAGATAGACCGAATACTTGGCCGAAGCGATGTCGGCCTGGACGATGTGGGCGCCGTCTTTGCCGACGACTCGGGCCAGCAGGGTTGCCGAGCCGTTTTTCAGCGCCGTGCCGAATGTATCAGCCGCTGCGGCCATCGCATTCTCCGATGATGCTTCCGGTGTTGAAGACTTCGCCCTCTGCGGCACCCGTGTGGAACAGGTCTCCCGCCGCGGCCCCGGTCTCAAACGCCTGCGCGGCCGCTATGCGGTAAGGGCCGCCGATTGCCGGCAGCATGCCCAACACCCGGCCGCGCGGACACAGTGGGGCCACGGGCAGGCGGCAAAGCCGCATGGCCATGCCCGGCGGCAGGACGCGGTCGTACACGGCCAGGGCCGCCATCAAGCCGCCCAGCCCGCGGCTGGCGTATCCCAGGGCTCTGCCGATCTTCCACGACGCCGTGGAGGGTGCCAGGTCACGATTGAGAGTCGCCAGACCGCATGCCGCGCCGTTGTAGTAAAAGACGATGCTATTGTCGGCACTCACGGTCACGCCGACGTGTAGCCACTTGTCCAAACTGAGGACGGCATTGGAGTAGAAAGACGCGTAGCCCGTGCCGTCGCCGATCACCAGCCTGAGGTAGTTGTCGTAGGTGCTGAAGCTAAGCCGAAACAGCGTGGGATCCGTGCCTTGGGAGTTGTCCCAGATCCCGCGATAGGTGGCGGCCTCTTGCAGCTTGATCAGCCCGAAGATGCTCAAGTTCGGCCGCCCGCTGATCGCCAGTGCTGAGGGACTGCCGCAGTCGATATGCCCGTTCGATCCAGGCAGATCGACTGCCCAACCGAACCTGGTGCTGACCCAATCCTGGCCGACGTCCAGGCCGCTGAAGGTCCCGTCATGCGCAGGGCCGTGCGCCGACCAGTTGGGCACACGCCCGCCGGTAGGACCCAGGCAGGGGGCGTACAGCGCGCTCAGTCCGTCCCACAGTTCCGGGTAGGCCGACTCGCCGCGACGGCGGGCGAACCCTTGGGCGTAGCTCCGAGTTTGCGGCGGTGCGGCGATCATGGGTAGGGGCGAGGGGTCAGGGGTCAGGTGCCAGGGGCCAGGGGTCAGGGGCCAGGAGTCACGGGGCAGGGGGCAGGCGTCAGGGGTGAAAGGCGAGCGGGTGAAGGGGTGACGGGGTGAGGTGGCGAGGGGGTTGGGAACGACATCCTCAACTCTCAACCCTCAACTCTCAACCCTCAACTCTCAACCCTCAACTCTCAACCCTCAACTCTCAACCCTCAACTCTCAACCCTCAACTCTCAACCCTCAACTCTCAACCCTCACTGCACTTCGTCAATCAGTGCCGTGAACGTGATCCGGTGCGCGTTGTCGTTGCCCTCCAAAGCCTGGCCCGCCTTGTTGACCACCACCGGGCAGCCGTAGCGGGCGGGCGGAGAGAAGACGAAGACCTGGGTCTGCACCACCGCTTCGGCGTCGTTGGTCACGACCAGGCAGCCGATCAACAGCAGTTGCTTCTTCCACTCGTCGACTTCGCCCGGCTTGTAGGCCGCGTCGGTCCCGGTGGCCCCGCCGGGAAAGGTGGTGCCGTCGCGCGAGGCGGCCCAGTAGAGCTCGATCGTCTTGCCGGCCGTGGGGGCCACGTCCAGGTTCAGTTCCAGGGTGACGGCGTACCGAGCGGCGAACTTTGCCCCGAAGTCACCCTTGACACCGCAGCGGCCCGCGTTGTCGGCCAGACTGGCCAGGGTGATGGCGTAGTCGCCGCCGCTCTGCTTCCAGACCTTGCCGGTGCCCTGTTTGACCAAGACTTCATTGGCCATCGCCCACCTCCGGCGCGAAGAAATCCACCGCCTCGACCACTTTGCCCACCAGCAGCGCGTCGCTGGCGGCGGCGATCTGGGCGGCTTCCTCGCTGTGGTTGGCCGCCAGCAGCAGCCGAAACGTCGGCATCAGCCACGTCTGGGGGTTGGAGAAGACCTCTCGAGCCCACACCAGCCGCGCGGCGTGATTGGGCGTGGCCGGATCCTCGCTGCGGACAGCCTCCGCCGCCAGAATCAAGGCGACCTCCACCCTGTTGCGCAGAGCGGAATCCGAATACAACTCGAACAGTTCAGTGTGGGTTGCCATTGTGGTGGCTCCTGTGACAGTGCCTGCAAATTCGGCTGGTCCGATTCGGGGTAGCCGGGGTGCACGGGCATCGACCCCAGCCACCCGCCGCTGGTCCCTGGCCCCTGGCCCCTACGTGCCGCTGCCGCTGCCGGCGCCGGTGCTCTTGACGACGTAGCGCGGGTTGATCGCCGCCGCCGCGCCACGCTCGCTGGCCTTGAACCGCAGCACGATGTCCTGGTTGAACTCGGCCTCGCTGTTGGGCGGAGACTGGGTCACCGTGATCGGCCAGTTCTCCATGTAGGCGAAGGCCTTCTTGAAATCGCCGATGAACCACCACTTCTTGGCGTCCGCCGCCGCTTCGCCGGAGGCGATGATCCGGCGGTAGGCCAGCCGGCTCTCCACCACGCGGTAGTTACCCAGCGGGTTGGCGGCTGTGGTGGCCGTCTCCGCATCTACCGCGGTGTAGGTGATCTCGGCGGCGTTGAACACGCGGTGCGCCGCGTGGCGATAGGCCGGCATCACCAGCACGGTGGTGGCCTTCACCAGCACGGGTTCCTCGGTGTTGGGATCGAGGATGTCGGCGAAGAGCTGTTCGGCGGCGTCCACGTCGGTCCAGTCGACCAGCTCGTCGTCGGTGACGTTGACCCACGGCCCGCCGCCGCCCGAGGCGTAGTAGGTGTTGTACGCGGTGCCCTTCCACTTGTAGTTGTTGGTCACGCCGATCAGCACGTCGATCAGCCGCTTCTCCTTGTTCAGGCCCAGGACTTCGCCCACCTCGGCCGCCCGCTGCAGGATCAGGTGGGTCCGATCGAAGAAGATGGCCTCCTTGGTCACCGGCACGATGAACCCGCGCTTGGTCGTCTGCGGCGTCTCGATGTAGTCCTCGGCGAACCCCAGACTGGGGTACGGCATACCGGGCCGGACCTCGGCGACCTCGTCGCTCAGGCGGCCGATGCCGGGGATTCTCTCGCCGTCCAGGCGGGTGGGGATGGTGTCGACCAGCCTGGAGACGACGAAGGCATCCTGGGTGTAGCTCTCCAGGATCTTCGAGCGGACCACCTGCCCAGTGATGTTGGAGAAGGCCGTCACGTCGACGCCTTCGCCGGCCTCCAGCAGCTCGACGCCGCCGCCGTAGCGGGGATCCATCTGCCGGACCTGCTCGGGGCCTACCGTGACCTCGGCCAGCTCCCGGATACTGAAATCCTCGGGCTTCAGTTGCCCTTGCCCGAGGGCCTCGGTGAGATGCCTGACGCACTCGGCACGGCCGAGTTTGTCGTACATCTGCTTCAGCTCGCGATATTTGATCGCTCTCACGTCTTGGTCTCCTTAAGCGGTAGATGAAGGTGTCCGGGAAAAGGCACACGCAATACTCGTTTGTAGGAGGCGTCTCCAGACGCCGACGCGATCCGGACGGCACCCATCGGCGACGGGAGTCGCCTCCTACAGTGCCGAATTCCGGAACCACCTCAGGCAGATTCGTGCCTACACGCCGCTGGGGCTGCTCCCCTCGACGCCGCCGGTCATCACGGTCGAGCGGACGTCGACCAGCACGTTGGTGCTGGCGCTGGCTTCCCGCTTGGCCACCCGGGCAATCGCACGACTGCTGGCCGTGACCTTGGCCACCTGCTGATTGAGCAGGGCGTTGCCGGCGGCGTTCTCATCCGCGCCCAGCAGGTCCCCCAGCTCGAAGGTCCCGCTGGGACAATCCAGCTCGAACACGCCGGTGGTGGCCACGCGGATCGGGGACGTGTCTCCACTGCGGCTCCGCTGCATGGCCATGCCCAGGAACTTGTCGGCAAACTTCTCTTGGTTGGCCGTTTCGCTCCCCTGGTCGGCCTGGGCCGAGGCCGGCTTGGCGTCGTCCGTATCCAGCCATACCAGATCGCCGATTTCGATCGCCGTGGCGGAATCGATGGCCGCCACCACGGGGTTGGTGTCCCCGTATCTCCAACGCATCTTGTCACTCATTCGGTAGGTCTCCCGTAGGGTAGGGTTGAGGGTTGAGGGTTGAGAGTTGAGGGTTGAGAGTTGAGGGCTGAGGGTTGAGGGTTGAGAGTTGAGGGTTGAGAGTTGAGGGTTGAGAGTTGAGGGTTGAGAGTTGAGGGTTGAGGGTTGAGAGTTGAGGGTTGAGAGGGTGCGGCCCAAGCCCTTGGCGCCTGTGTCCTTGCCCCTCAACTCTCAACCCTCAACCCTCAACTCTCAGGTAATGGCCTCGACAAAGCCCTTGGTGTCAAGCTTGGGAAGACAGTGCAGGAGGTGTTGATCGCGCGAGAGCGGCCTGCCGTCGAATCCCCTGCGCAGCGGCTCGGTCCCACCCAGACTCCGGACCAGGTCCGCCCGCTCCCGGACTAGCTCCCGCATCGCCTGCTCGTTCTCGGCAGCCAGGAGCGATTCCAGGAAGCGGTCGCCGACGATCGATCGGGCCTGCGGGTCGGCCGCGTCGGGATCGGGTAGGTTGAACTCCCGCAGCAGTCGCCGAGCCAAGAGCCGCTTCTCGTGGATCGCTTCCCGGGCCTGTAGCCGCTCGACCTCGGCCCGCAGCCGGCTCAGCTCGCCGTCCTGCTCCCGGCAGACGGCCTCGACCAGTTCGGGATAGTCGCGCTTCAGGTCGTCCAGCGACAAGCCGGGCCGCGGGGACTGTCCCGATTCTCGCGCCGGGGACTGTCCCGATTCTCGCGCAGCGAAAATGGGACTGTCCCCTTCCCCCGCAGCCAAGTTCGGCTGGTGCGAGTTGGGGTGGCCGGGGTCGAGCGCAAGCGAGCCCCCGGGGATCCGGGGGTCTGGGGGCTCACTTCGTTCGACCCCAGCCACCCTCTCCGACAACCTAGGACTACCCTCGCTCGACTCGAACAGCCCCCGCGTGGTGGCCGGATCGGCCACCAGGTCGACGCCCTGCACCTTGGTGATCGCCTCGACGACCAGGCGGTCGCCCTCGCGCCGGGTCTGGGCCTGGACGTTGTGCGAGAAGCCGACGTTCTCCGGAGCGTGTTCCGCGTCCCAGACGAGCTGCTCCGCCAAGGCGTGCTTGGGATTGAAGTGGAAATCCGCGAACAGGCCCTCGCCTGCGCGAACGTCCACGTTGCGGATCACGCCCATTCGGTCCTGGTAATCGCGTGGGCCGCCCGGATTGCCCTTGGGATGGTTCACGTTGACCTTGGCCTCTTCGTAGAGCCCAGCGGCCCGGACGAGCGCCTCGGGCAGGTAGCTCCGCCCGTTGCGAGACTGGAGTCCCAGGATCTTCACCCCCCGGATTACCCCCGCCTGGCGATCGACCCGCACGGCCACGCCGCGCGAATCGCAGAACTCCTGGAGCGTTTCGGTCATTGCCTTTCCTTCCGCGTATGGAAAACAAAAAAAGCCCGCCGGGAACCGCCGTGGTTCGCCGTGGGCTCTTGCAGATACCCGCCCGAAGACGAGCTCTCTCAGATACCAACTTGTTTGTTGTTCGTACTTACTTCTCGATGCGTTCCACCCTCCGCCGGATGTGCTGGATGGTCCCGTCCTGAACGCTCAACTCGACGGCGGCCGTGCCGAAGAAACCGCGTCGCAGGGCCTCCGCGAGGATCTCGGCCAATGCCAGCTCGAGCTGCGTGACCTTCTGCGCGTTTGCCGGTGACTTGGCTGGCGTGATCATCGAGCACCACCATACAACATCACCGTCGGGTTTTCAAGTCTTCTTTTTGGCCACCTCAGTAGTTCCAACTCCGGATGGTCTAGCGCGGGGTGGCCGGGGTCGAGCGTCAGCGAGCCCCCGGAAATCCGGCGGTCTGGGGGCTCACCGACCAACGCTTTGCGTTGGTGCCCGTCGACCCCAGCCACCCGCCGCCACAACATCGGCACCGACGCCCTGGAGCTTCTCGTCGACGTATCGCCGGAAGACCTCGCGCGAACGGCTGCCGTCGGCCAGGTCGAACACCACCCGAATCGTGCAGCCGTGCCGCTGCCACCACAGCCTGCCGCGGTCAGATTCCATCAGATCGAGCACCGTGCGGGCGGACCCCAGGCCCGGCGGCAACCTCGCTTGGATCTTCCGGGGCAAGCGACCCTCGAACCCGAAGCGAGGCCAGGTGTAATAGCCGTTTTCGTCGTCGCGCCGCCCGGCGACGGCCTCGATGCGTGCGATGCCCAAAACCGTGGCGTTTTCGAGCTGCCGGTGGAAGACCCGCAGCCCCCATCCCCACCGCTGCATCCCGCTGTGAAGGATGTGAAGGCCCGCGTTGAACATCACCAGCGCGGGCCCGCGGCGGCGGACGTACAGATACCCGCGGTATTGGCTGGCACGCGGATCGCCCAGCTCCAGAGACAGCTCGTCCTGCCAGGTGCCCAGCTCCACGCGGGCGTCGTCGGGTGCGCCGGCCAGTCCCGCGTACTCCCAGCGTTGTAGCAGTCTGCCGAACAGCCGTAGCGTGGTCCGCTCCACTTCCCGCCGTTCCCCCAGGCAAAACCTCACCTCGGCCCGACTGCGGGCCGGCCAGAGTCCCCCGGGCATCCATGTGGGAGGGGCGATTTCGGCCGGACTCATTTCCGACCTCAAAGCGCGCGCTGCCCCGGCATCCTCGAACTCAAGCAGTTACAGATGGGAAAGATGGGAGGAGTCTAAGGATCGGGATGACAGAGTCTGTCACCCCGGCGAGAATTTCGCCGTAGCGGAGCGAAAGGGGTGACAACCGTCTGTCACCCCGAGGCTGCCTTCGTGAGACAAGTCAGCCGCCCGCCGCAAACAGCGACAGTTGACGAGCCTAAGTGGGCCCGCACAGACACTCAAGCCGAGACGACGTGTGCCACTGCTTGCCGCCAGGCAAGCAGTGCGGGTATGCTTGCCGGTCAGCACTGCTTCTGCCAAGCAGTGGCACACACCATGAGCACAACTCTCTATGTGGGTCCACTCAGTCGCCGATCGTGGGCGTACAAGATTGCCCTACCGATCGCGCCCCTCACGCCGGCCGATCAACTGCTGTTCCTGCTCCGGGTCCAGCCCGTGACGCATGGCCATCGTCTGCACCGACATCGCCCCGTTGCGCAACAGGATCTGGTCGGCCTGGGCGTCTCGCAGCCGGTCGCGGACGGCCAGCGAGGGAGCGATCCCGCGAATCTCGATCGCGCCAAGCACCTCCGCCGGCAGCCGGCCCGCCTCCACGGCATGGCGGACCACCCGCCACATCAGCTCCAGGTCGTCTTCCAGCATGTCGTGCTGGAGTCGCTCGAACATCCTCACGGCCGGGCCCTCGGCCACCATCGTCGAGGCGTAATTGGCGTTCGAGGCGTCGCTGGTGAGCATGAACTCGGGCATCACCAGCCGGCTGGCGATCGCGCGGAGCTCGGCCTGGAGGATGACCACGAAGCGGCTGGCGTCGATGCCGGCGGCCGGGAACTCGTATTCCGTGCCGGCCATGGCGTCTAGGATCGTGCCGGGTGCGTAATGCCTGAAGTGGCTGGTCCGCCCGGTGCTCTGGCTGGTCACGCTCAAGTCGGCCTGGTTCTGGACGAACTGCTCCAGCCCAGCGGCGGTGGCGGAGACGTGTTTGCGGATCAGGGCGATGGCCGACTGGATTTCGGCCACCACACTCATGTTCCGCAGCAGCTTTTCGGCCCGGCGGAGGTTCTTTCGCACCGGGTAGAAGAGCGGCAGGCCCCGTTTCACGTTGGCGTCCACACCCAGCTTGCGGTGTTGGATCTCGGCGGCGTCGATCATCGCGCCGTCGACCCAGTAGCCCAACACGGTCTCCACGTCGTGCGGATCAGTCTGGATGCCATAAGAGGCGGCCCGGTCGCTGGCCCGCTCTGGCGGCGTGGCAACCTGGTCGGGCTCGACAAAGCGGACGCGGGTGGTCCCGTCCGCGGTGGCAAACAGCCGCAGAAAGCACTCCCCGTCGCGGTCCTTCCGCCGCACGATCTCCTGCTGCCGCTGGTGCCACTTGTTGGTGCGGTCGAATTCGTCCAGCACGGCCTGTACCTCGCCGAGCGTCTGCTCGGAGACGGCCTGGTTCCTTTTCGCGTTGACCCGGTAGGTATGCCCGGCGCCCACGATGTAGTTGACGCGGTTCTCGTGGCCGTTGATGGCGAACTCGTTGGTCACTGCCAGCAGCCGGCATTGGGCACGCACTTCGCCGAGCTGCTGCTGGTCGACGCAAGGACGCTCTGCCGCCGAGCCGGGCGTCCCTTCACCGCCGAGCTGGGTCCAGCGCAGGCCGTCTTCGTCGTAAAGCGCGTCGGCCGGGTCGACGAAGTTGTCCCAGAGTTCGTCGAAGGCCTCCCGCAATCGTCGCTGCAGCCGGCTGAGGCGCGGATCGGCCGCCGGGCCGGCGGTTCCGTTCGATTTGCCTTGATCGGTCGCGGGGCTTTGTTCCATGGTCTGGTTTCCTTTTCGATATTGTTGTGTGTGGCTCGAATTCTGGCCGCCGTGCCGGCGGCCGCTAGACCCTTCGCGGTCCCCCAGGACGCGCCGGGCAAGCCCGGCCGCTAAACCGTCTGGTTGCACATCAGGCATTCAGCACTCAGCATTCAGCATTCAGCATTCAGCATTCAGCATTCAGCATTCATCCTTTACCCCACCGGCAATCGACTTCCCAACCCGTCGTTGACCCTCCGGCCTTGGAGCAGGTCGGCGGCCAGGCGAATCGCCATCTCGGCCGCGTCGGGACCGTCGTCGTGGTCGCCGGCGGGGAACTCCTTGAGCTGCTCGACCAGCAGCCGCGTGGACGGGCTGTCGCTCTTGAAGCGGAGCCGCCGGCCAGCCAGGTACGGGCCCAGCCGGCGGATGCGGACCAGCTTGTTGGTCCGGTTCTCCAGCGGCAGCGGCCGCCCGCCCAGGATCCCTTGCCGCCGGAACTCGGCCTCGAACTGCCCGCCCAACAGCTCCTGGAACTGGTTGGCCTCGATGCCGAACACGTCCGGCCGGAACTTCCGGTACAGCTCCACGCCGTCGGCCACGATCTGCGGCGTCGGTCGGCGCGCCAGGTCGGCTTCGACGTACAGCATTCCCTGCCGGTCTACACCCAGCATCACCAGCGCGGAGTAATCCCCCCGCCGGGAGTCGCTGCCTTTGCTCGGATCCAGCGCGAGCGCCTTCACCAGCAGATTCTCCGGCCAGGTCTCGAACCAGATGGTCTCGTCGAAGTACGCCTCGGGCCACTCGCACAGCTCCGGGTTGACCGGCGAATTCTGCTTCTCCCGCTCGAAGGCCGTATGTCCGCTCTCGGCCCGCATGCACATCAGCCCGTAGAGATCCTCTTCCTCCGGCCAAAGGACGCGGGCGCCGGCGGTCATCGCTGCGCCGTGTTGCTGATAGAAGTTCCAGGCCGCCTGCTTGTAGCGGGGGTTGCGGACGTCGGTGTACAGCGCCTCCCACTCTTGCCAGAGGGTCATGTGATCGGGCCAGCGCTGGATGGCCCGGAAGATCCGCGAGTTCCAGCCGGGCGTTTCGTGCAGCTCGACGGCCAGCGCCTCGCGGTGCAGGGCGGTGGCCAGGTTGACCACGTTGCTGCGGCCGGTGCCGGCCTTCATCAGGGTCCCGTGGAACCAGATCCGCGACCGCTCGCGCTGCAAGGCCGACCCGATGTGCCCGTCGTTCTGCAGGTCGTCGCAGATGATCAACGTGGGGCGATGGGCGCCACGGCGACGGCCGCGAATCCGCTGCCCCGTGCCGAAGGCCTCGATGGTCACGCCGTTGCGGAGCACGATCGAGTTGCTCCGCCAGACGGGACCCTGGCCGGCGGCCTGGGGAAAGTCGGCGGCCAGCCGCGGGTTGTCGACCAGTTCAGTCTTGATGTTTTCCAGGTGGGCGGCGGCCTGGTGCTTGGTGTCGGAGACGATCCAGATGTAAGGTTCCCGCCGGTCCACGGCGCTGTGCAACGGATAGGCCAGGGTGCCGATGGTCGACTTGGCCCCACCCCGCGGCCCGAGCACGTTGAGCTTGGTCCCCCGGGCCGCCCCCATCGCCTCA
>Ga0315291_10001982_pt1 | contig 27108 bp, 45 predicted proteins | sample YL17G12_20_MG_FD_203070 | JGI IMG/M metagenome (GOLD analysis project Ga0315291, IMG submission 203070) | Sediment microbial communities from Yellowstone Lake, YNP, Wyoming, USA - YL17G12_20 | ecosystem: Environmental > Aquatic > Freshwater > Lake > Sediment | place: USA: Wyoming | collected...
TTCAGAAGGTAATCCTTTTAATAAATTTGATAGTTTTGCTCCAGTCTGTAATCCAAAACCAACGGTTGCTGGTGAAGTTGTTAGCCCTGCTGCCCCTATTGCGCTTGCGAGTAAAGGATTATAAAAAGCACCAACACCAGTAGCTCCTAATCCTGCTCCTGACAAAATTCCTGTTCCTTTTCTCGTTAATGGCGCAAATGATTGTGCTGTCTGTGCCATTTCAAGTCCTTTTTTAATTCGATATTCTTTTGGAAGTAATTTATCAAAAGTTCTAATTGCTTTTTGTAAATCCTCGCTTTTATTTTCCAATCCTTTTAACTTTTGAGGCAAAGACATACTACGATCTTCAATCAATGCTTTAATAGGTTCGAGTTTTTCTTTATACAAAGAATAGAATTTATTAGCTTTTACATAATTAGCCACTTCAGGCACGGCTTTAACATCTCGACCAAGTTCCTGATTAAGATAACTTCGGATTCCTTTCAATAGTTTTTCGCCTTCGGTGGGTGCAGGATTTAATCTATTTGATTGAGCAAATGTTAAAGTATCATCAAGTAATTTTTTTGCCTGATGTAACTTGCTAAAAGTTAATTGATCCCCAAAACGTCCTTCCGGACTTTCAATCATTTGATAAAGTTTATTTAATGTTTCTTTTTCTCCAGCCGTCATCCTATCCGCACCCAACCATTCAGCTTGTTTATATGCGACTTTTTGTAAAATATCATTCTTGGTTTTATCATAGCCATAAGCAACTTTTGATAGTTTAGGAGAATTAGCAATAGCATCCTGAATTTCCATGCCAGCCCGTTTTTGAAGTAATTCATTCCCCTTTTTCAGATTCCCTGCTAATTTATCCCATACTTGTTTTCCTCTATACTTAAAAACATTCAACGTATCAGAAATGGCAAGTTGTATTTTATCTTCTGGGACACCTGTGGTGGTGCTTAATATTTTTGTAACACCCGTTCCTATTGCTGGGGCGACTTTTGTCGCTAATTCTCCTATCCCTTGTAAGCCTGCGCCAACAGTCCCTTCAAATGCCGCTTGTTTTAATCTCTCTTGAATGTTTTTTGCCGGTCTTGCAAAACCAACACCAGCCATAGGAAGTCCTACTTGTATCATTCTTGCTATTGCCGGTGCTTTTGAAGCAATTTGTGCTACTTTAGGAATATTTGATAATCCTCCTGTAATAGCACTTGCCGCCATATATGGAGCAAATCCTCCAGCAAATTCAGCAATAGGATTTTCTTTACCTGGAAGATCAATATAACCCAACGAAGCCCCCTTAATCAAACCCCGACCCATTCTTTGCGATGTTCCATAAGGCATACGAAGTGGACCTATTGGCATGGTTTCCATCATTTTTTCTACATCTTCCCGTGTCGGTTTTGAAGAAAGTGTGTTTTGTGCTTTAATTTTTCCTTGTGCTAATAATCTATTATGAATCAGATCAACGTCAACGCCTTGATTTTTTAATGATTCCTTTTTGATAAGAAATTGTTCTGGAGTGCGCTCCCCAGATTTCAACATATCTATTACATCGGCTGTTTTTTCATTAACTTCTAATTTAACCATTAGAAATCAACCATCCTTTTCTTTCCGGGTTGAGATTGAATTGCTATGTTTTGTTTCTTTTCATTATTCTCAACAGATTGAATAATTCCATTAACTTTAATAGTTGTTTGCCCCAAAGGTGAAATATTTGCCTTAACATCAGCATCTGGATTTTTAGATTTAATTTCCATTGCATTTGTTATATTTTTATACATATTATCTGAAACACTCCATAAATCATTCCTTTCATCATTAGTCATTTCGTAATCTGGCAAAAATTTAACAAATCGTGCAATATCCCTATCAGTCATTACCCCCTTTTCTCCGCCGAATGTTCGCGCCATAAGTCCTGAAAATCCTTCTTTTACCTTACGATATGTCATAAGTTTAGGTTTATAACCAGGGGCAACTTCTGCTGCTAATCCTGTCAATTTCCCGCCAAATCGTCCAATATCAGGAATACCTGGCATCAATTCCCCAGTATAAGGAAGTTCATCCAATCTACTTCTCAAATCTTGTAAGTTGGCATAAACCGTATTGATCCCTATGTCTTTCCCTCCGACTTCCTTTTGTGCTTTTTTAATCTCTAATCGTTTTTTCTGAATATCAAGACGTGCTGATTCTTCTTCTAATGGTTTTTTAGGCTTGAATTGAAATCCACCAATGTTTGCTCCTCCAAATTCAGCCTGCCCTCCACCATATTGCTCAACCATTTTCTGTAAAGGGGCTTGACCTTCTAAAGTCGCAGATAAATTGCTTGGAGAATTTTTAGGTATAAAATCTATTGCCATTTTTCACGCTCCTTTCTATTTTAATCTATATCCTTTGTTTAATGCTTCTTTCAAGTTTTTCAACGAAATCGTCCCTTCTTCTCCTTTTGGAGAAATAACATCAATTGTCATTTCTGGGATCGTTGTTATCGGCATTTGTCCCATTGCTCCTTGTGGTTGCCCCATTGCTTCACCAAAAATCATCGGATAAGTAAGCGGTTGAGGTTTTCTTGTCAAATATGCCTCGGTAGGGAAGATTTCTTTTCCAAATATTTCTTGACCTTTAATACTACCTGCTCCTGGAATATCAGCAACATTAAATTCTTTTAGAATGTTTATTAACTCCTGTTTCCGTTTCATCTCCGCTTCTGCGGCAAGTGCGGCCTGTGCCTGTCTATTTGCCCGAACATCATTCATTCCCTGTGCTATTCCCGGAGTTCCCATTGCCAATCCAGCTAATGCAACTTGCGGGGCAATCTTGCCCCAATCTTGACTGGCTACATTCCCAGCTACATTCTGAATACCACCAGCAACATTCTCCGCGCCACCTAACACTTTAGCCAGTAATCTCTGAATAATATTTGTCTTATCGGGCATAGCCAGTTCCGGTCCCGGCGGCATCTGACTTAATACACTCATCGGTTGCTGTCTATTCATCATCATTTCTTTTATTTTTCTTAATTGTTCTTCTTCCGGTAGTGGCGATTGATAGCCGGTTGTAAGCGGATTATTCGCCCCCGTCTGCAACATACTTCCCCAATTTACCATTTCATCATCCCCCTTTTATTTTATTAGCTTCTGCTTGCCAAGCATTAAGTCTTGCGCCACTATTTTTAGGATCAGACAAAGCTGTTGGATTATAACCCAATGATCCTATAATCGAATTATATTTATCGTAATACTGTTTTAGTCCTGTTGCTCCTACAACTTCTGGTCTTGGAGCAGAACCTAATTTATTTAGTTTACTAATTATAGGGGATTCTCTTTCTTTCATTGCCTGATCGACTTGATTCATAATTGGAATACTTACTCCAAGATTTGCCGCTCTTTCAGCAGGTGTCCATTGATGAGTAGGACTTAACCAGTCCATAATTTCCTTGACCGTATTTGCTATCCCTACTGTTGTCAAAATAGGATTAACAACACTTCCAATCCCACCAAGAATACTTCCAGCAGTTCCTCCAACATTTGATAATGTTGAACCCAATTGCTTCAATATCGGCATACTGGATTGCTGCATTCCACCGCCTATTGCCTGTGTCATATTGGCCAATTCAGTCGGATTAGGATTATAAGTTAATTTACCCTTATCTAATCCAATTCCTGCAAGTGGAAGGTTGCCATAATCGCCTAAATTAAGTTTTGGCAGTTCAACTCCCGGTAAACTTGGCAATCCTATCCCCGGCAATGATGGCATACCGATTGATGGTAAATTGCCCGTTCCTCCTTTCAGATCAATTTTAGGTAGTTCCGGCATCTTAACATCTGGCAACCTACCGCCAACCGAAGGCAGTTCTGGTGCAGGCAATCCACCCAAGTTTGGTGGAGTCAAATTCATGCTTGGCGGTTGTATTGATGGTAAATCTGGCATAGGACGAGCGAGATCAATACTTGGACCATGTATTTCCGGACCTCTAATGCTAACGTTTGGAAGTCGCCACCCGGAAGATTCCATCTTTTTTATCAGTTCCGGCATTTTGATATCCATATCAGTAATTTCCGGAGTATACTTCTGTCCCGGTTGCCACCAGAACCCTGACATATCAGGATTTATTGTCGGATAATTTTGCTCCGTTAAATAAGACATCATGCCTCCTCATTAACCAAATGCTGTTCCAAGAAACCCTGATACCGCTGGCATTGCCGCAAGTGCCTGATATAATGCTTTATACTGTTCCAAATTCGCTTGTGCATTGGTAGCCGAAACCTGCGCTTGCTGATAAGGACTCATTTGCGCCCATTGCTGATACTGGAATGTATCTCCACCACCCGGTAATTGACCTGTATATTGACTTGGGAAATACTGGTTTGCCAACTGACTTGACTTGATCGCTTCTTCCGTCTGCCTACCCTGCAAAGTCTGTTGTCCGTTATACATCCCGGTATATTGCGGTGCTAATTGAGTTCTCTCCTGATACCCCTTCTCCATTCCCGTTGCCATAAGACCTGAAAGTTGTTTGCCAATATCCGATTCCCTTTGCCCTTGTAATAACTGGAACTTGTTTGATACCGGGGATCCGCTATACCCAGCCAAAGTATTTGCCAATTGCTGTTGGGACCTTAAATATTGCGGTTCCATAGAAGCCGCATAAGTCTGCGTATATTTCTGTAATGCTTCCGGACTGTATTCCTCTGCGTAAGATGTTGCCATTTTATTTCACCTCCTTTATTAACTTGTGGAACTGATGTCGTAACAAATCGTTGTTTCTATAAGTGTCCATCCTTCTGTTCCTCCCGGTGTTTCAAATAAACACCAACCATATTTATAGACTTCATCCAAGACCTTAAACCGCTTCCTTACTCTATACTCCAAAGAACTGCCAGCATAGGCCAGAGCATAGGTTTCTTCTCTGGCGGACCCGGATGTTGGTTTCTCCCTCGTTTCGTTAAAGTCCCAATAGTTAAATCCCAAAGTGGTAGAACAATTTATTTTCGGATGAAAGACAAACTCTTGCCAGTAAATCTTTTTTTTCTTGGTTGGTTCCCCAAAATCCATCGCGCCGGACATAATAGTTGCCGCATTTGAATAATCCAAGGTAGTCCGGTGATATGAATGCAACTGGTTAGTTGAAGTCATGGTTGAAGTAACCATTGTGGGAATTGTAGTTGAGTCGTGCATTATTTCTGCCGATCCATCTGTAATCACTCCCAAAGTTCCAGTCCATAATCGTTTCTCGGAATCATACATATAGGCCGATCCACTTGTCGTTCCCGGAAGGAACAGGTGATAAATCCCTCTTACTGGATCAAACTCGGCAAAAGGATAGGCATTATCAGCCGCAGTTAAGCCAAAATAGGAAGAAGCCAGCGGTTTCCAGTTGGTATTCAGTTCATAACTTATTTGACCCGATAATAATAGGTCTTGGTTTCCGCTAGTAACTCTTACTGCGCTGCCGGTGAAATAAAAAATAGACCCTTCAACTTCGCAAATCGTTCTTTCCGAAACACAACCTTGTTCAAACCGCTTGATAAAAGTGATCGGCAAATCCACATCCCCAGACCACCGATAGACATAATAGAAATAATCCTTTAAGAATATGATGTAATCTCCCAGAACTGCCATACCAACCCCGGAACTGCCATCATCCAAACCGATATCCATATAACCGGCATCAGTAGCAGACAAATCTTCAAGTTGGGAGGTTGACGACCACCACACCCTTGAAGGATAGGTAGGAGAAGAAAAGACAAATAGTTTATCCTTAAATATCTTTAAGAACCGCCCGGTATAAGCGTCATGGGTTGACCCTCTGGCTGCTCTTTGGGAAGCACCAGAACTACCAGCCCCCGTTTCCGTTGAAGCCGCCGACAACACCAAAGCAGTTGCACTTGTTATTGTCTTTACTTCATCCCAAAGAACAGATGTAGAACTTTTGCGGATATAATCCCCTTCCTGCAATTCGGTATCAAAGGCGGTTGAAGCACCAGTTACCGCAGTCGTTCCGTTCCAAGTAACTGTGCCAGTCAATGCAACGGCTGTTCCCCCCTTATTGGCAATCGTGGGGGCATTATCGTTCCATCCGGTTGTATCTCCATTCCACTTCCTTATCGTGCCTCCATAGGTCATATACACCCTTCCGTTCCGTTGCTCGAAATCAGCATGATAAGGACTGCCGGTTGCTACCAGCGTATACCAAGTATTGTTTTTTACATCCAGAGCGTAAAGTCGGCCATCGGATGCGGTATAAGTCGTTCCAGCTACGCCTGCGTGAAGGAGATAGTTGTTCGGCGTTCCATCGGAAGCAATGCTTTTAACATACTCAAATAGCCCCCTGGATCGCACCGCAGCCGGAGTTGTCCCTTTATATGCAGTTCCCCGATACGGAGTTTTACTCAACATCCCCAGATATCCGGTAGTTGCACTATAATCCGGTCTGGACCATACATTAGTTAGTTGAATATACTGATCGCCCGGAACCTCATCAATCCCTGCTCCCCTATTCAACCCACCCGATTTCTTAATAACAACAAGTGCCATTATTCAAAATCCCTCCCATAGTCAAGTTCACCAAACCCAAACCGTAAATCCTCGTCCTTCGCCATAAACGCCATGTCTTTGATCTCATTCTTTAATGTTTCGGCTTTCTGGTCCCACAACCCAACCTTTGCGTCGCCCTGAATAAATAGGACTTCGGATGTTACCGAAGCCAAGAAATTCTCAATATACTCATCCGGGAGAGGTAAAACCTCTTCGTCATAGCTTAAAATCCAAGGAACGACTTGTGCCGTATAAGGAATGACATAGGCGTTGTCGGGTATCTTGTGCAGTCTTATTTCCCATTGCTGTTTTTCTTTCTCTCCAGGAAGAAGTATTATATTTGTTACTACCGCCGAATTAGAAGTGCAGGTAATTGTCCCGATTGTTGTATCTTTACTTATGCTTAAAAGCCCGTCTGCCTTAAATGTGGCGGTAGTATTAACCGGAGTTACCCCGGTCAAAGTAATCCGTTCCGTAATCAGCTGACCGGTGGCGTTATATCCCTTTACCACTACAAAGTAAGTGGTTACATCACTTGCCGAATCGGAAGATACTGCTATTTTTGAAGCGGCAGTCGGCTGATTAGTTACTCTAATCTTTCTTAATGGAACAAAGACGGAAGGAACCCCTTCCTCGGTTGAAGCCGGATAAGGATAGTCATTCTCAAATTGCTCCCTGCTGCAAAATTCAAGTCTTGCGGGAGAATCAGTTTCCCTGAAATTGATAGATCGCAACACTCTTGAATCCAGTCGGTAGAGATAAGTTCCATCCACAGTAGTCAAGGTAAATCCTTCCCTTTCGCTTGGCAGATCGGTGTTCAAGAATAACCGGCGCAACTGGTTATTGATCGCAGATAACATTCTGGTCTTGTTATTAGTTACTGTTTCGTCAAGCGAAGCCCTGTTAGCAACCTCTTGATAAGCGTCTTGTAAGATCATCTGATTCTCCTTGATTTCTTCTGAACATTCATTTCTTCCAGCTCCAGAGTAATCTGATCGCCCCCAGATTCATTTGGACCAACTATCTGCGGTTTCTCTATCCTTACCACATTGAATACCGCCTGCGCGATAACCTGATCGTTCAATTTCCGGTCCGCTAACCCATCTACCATATCAAGACCAATCGTGATCCGGGGCCGGTCCTTTGCCGGTATGGTATTCGTATCTTTCTCTCCTTCGTCTGTTCCTTCCCACCACTTGTTATTCGCCTCAACCTCGTCAATCTGCGCCTTCTTGTATTCATTTATATCCTTAAACTGTTTTGTTACTTCCACCGTTTGGTTCCTCCTTCTCCGGTTTGTTTATTGCGTTCAAGATATCAATATACACCGGAACTTCCGCCCCTTTGATATCTACTCTTTGGAGCAATTGCTTCAGGTTCTGGATCTGCTGGACCGATAACTCTATCTTCATTTTTTCCCCTCCTTACTTATGTAATACTTGTTATAATCCCGTTTGTAACCGTCACCGAAGTTGCCCCAATAATCTCACCCGATACCCCCGTTGAAATCTCCACCGTATCTCCCTGTAATATTGTCCTTCCTACTCCGCCTATCTTGTGTATTCCCTTCTCTCCTGCAACCGCCGAGTCGTAACTCTCAATTAGGGTCACTTCTTGCGATGAAGGGGGAACGATGGTAGTATTAAAGTCTAGGGCTTTTTCTCCTGTTTTCCAAGTAGCACCCGATAAGGTCATACCATGACTATTGCCTGAATAATCAGCCACATCAGTTCCCGTTCCTTCTGTGAAATTATAACCAGCAACTAAATCAGTATCAGGTGTTGCCCCATATATTCCGAAGCCAGCATTATATTTAGCCAGCACTTCCGCAGCCGAAAAACTTCTGCCTTTATAAAACTTAATCCCACCCATAAAACCTTTTCCATAGAAGGGAGAGCTATAAGCAAGCCGAGCTATATTTACATTTTCTCCATTATCCCATACGGTAAGGGCAGAGCTTTTTGGAGTTCCAAGCACTCCGTTTTTATAACAATTAAAATCGTTTCCAACTCTCGTTAATACCAGATACTGCCACTTAAGATATTCTACGGTGCCAAAAACAGCAGGGTCAGTATAACTGATTACATCCCAATAAGCACCAGCCGAGCTTGAAATTAACGACCAATTTCCAACATCATTATAAATTCTCCAAGGGCTGAGAGATGAAACAGCAGCTTTACTTACTAATTCATCTGTATTAACAATGTCCATTGGGAACACCCAAATTTCAATAGTGAAATCTCCAGTCCCAAAATCAAAGTCAGCGTGGTCAGTAATATAGGCATAATCAGAAGTTCCATTAAAAGAAGCAGCATAGGAAAGAGAATTGAGGTCGTTAGCTTTTTCCCCCGCTTGCCAAGTGGGAGTGTTTAACAAAGTTCCCGTATGTGAATTACCAGAATAGTCAGCTACGCTCGTTCCTGTCCCTTCGTCAAAATGCCAACCAGCCAAGAGTCCCGCTGCGTCTGCTCCGTAAGTCCCAAAGCCAGAATTGTAAGCTGCGGTTACATAAGTCTGGTCTTGAGTTACGCCCCAAATCCTTATCTCGTCCATTTCGCCATCAAAATAGTTGGAGTCGTTATCTGCATAAAACCTTCCCGCAATAAATGGCTGATTAGAATTAGAGATAGTGACCGTTGAGGGTGCAGCCTGTAAAACTCCGTCAATATAAAGATTCCCAGTTACTCCGTCATAAGTCCCTACGCAATGGTGCCAAAGTCCATCGTTTAATACTGCATCGCTTGGGGCGTTCACCCATGCCGCACCAGTCCCGATAGTCAAACTAACCTTATTATCGCCATAGAAGGTAAAACCTATTCCCTTGAATACTCCATTCGCCATCATATTCCCGACCATTCCCGACCACGCACCGACAGCAGTTGTCCTAATCCACGCCTCAAGGGTAAGAGTAGTAGATGAAGTTGTTAAATCGCAAGACATACACTCGCTACTGCCCGAAACAAAATTAAGTTGATAAGATAAGTTTTGGGTATTTGCCCCTGCTACATCCACCTTGTTTTTTAACATCATCTTGTTTGCGGTATCGGTCTTTGACCATCGAGTGAAGTAATCGTTGCCTGTATCTGTAAGGCGAAGTTCGGGGTCAACCTTGGTAATCTTATGGTCAACCAAAGTGGTAAAATTCGTGGTAGAAAATCTCCCAACTTCGTTTGCCGCAGCAAACCCGCCAATACCAAAAACAATTGGAGCGGTGGCATATTGAGTAAGGAGTAAAATACCTCCGTCAGCAAGAGGATTAGCTCCTACAAGCATCATGTCTGCTGTCAAAAGCTCATAACCAGAACCCATATTAAAATTAGTATTAGTGTAACCCACTAATCCCATATGGTCCCCGTCTAACATCCCAAAATAAAGAACAGAACCAGAAGAACTGCCACCTGTGCCTGAAGCGTTATTTATTATTCTTGCGTTAAGAATACCAGCCGCATCTTCACGGATAACAAGTTTCTCGCCACTTGACCCGCTACTATCAATGCCGATTATTACCTTTCCATCAGAAAATGTTCCCAAGTCAGCATCTACATCTACATAAAGCAGGTTTTGCCCTGATTGAGCAACTGATAAATCCCCTAATCCTTCTATCTTGCCAAATTTCATTAAATTAAATACCCAAATAAATCAACCGCAATAGTTTGCGAAGTTCCTGTTGCTCCAGTTGTTATATTCAACTTGATAATATCTCCTGCTTGATAAACAACAGATGTATTATTCATTCCCATACCATTTATTACGCTACTTACCTGATTGACGCTTGTATTACTACCTAAAATATAATTACCAATAAAATCATTATAATCAGTAGCATTAGCCCCAATCGAACCACCAGCAACTATTGTTATTGCAGTAGCTTCTGTGCATCTTAAAAAAGCATCTGTAAGAACACATTGTTTTCCCGCAGGAACAGTATAAAGAGTCGTTGCTGCTACCGTTTTTGCGTCTATTCCCGTCACCGTTGCCAATTTTGCCACATTCCCACCTCCATTTCCTGTCGAAATTATAACTACCAACCAATCGCCCGTAATCGCCCCATATGAAGACAAATCAACCGAAATTGTATTAACATCAGTAGTCGTAATTTCATCAGGAAAAATAATATTAGAAACATTATTGTAAAGAACAACCGAACAATTTAAGGTATTAAGGGCGTGAGTTACGGTTAAAACTCCTGCTGTTAAATCAGAATTATCAAAAGTAGTTGAATAAGTAAAAACATCTAAAAGACTGACTCCTCCAACCGTGGGCATGTTGGTTGATTCTAAATTGGCAAAGTTGCCATTGCCAGTTGTGGTGAGGTTAAAATCTCCCGATTTATCTCCCTCAAGTCCTGACTGGGAGTCCCACACAGACCAATATGAGTCTGACCCCACTTCCTCCCATCCACCCGAAGCAAAAACATAAAACATAATCTCCGCTATAACCCATATCATCATTCCCCAATCTGCTTCTCCTGATACCTCTGTTTCTATCCAATCTTCTCCATCCCACTCGTAAATATATCCGTCTGTCCAACCGCTCCCGCTTCCATCGGCTGCATATCTGTCGCCAACCTCTGGGGCTACTGGTAATCCACCTGTCGGATCCCACCAATCTGCTACGGGAGGGAATAAAGTTATTCTTTCCCAAGCACCATTCATGCGGCCATACATTGTCCCGTCATCAGGAGCGTCTTGTAAATATCTTGCGTCGTGGTCGGAGTTCGTTCCCGGAACATCGGGCATATCGGACAGATCGCCATGTGCCAGATGTTCATAGTGTCCAGGTTGTGCTAAAGTTCGTGTAATCATATAATTGCTATAAAATTCACTCCTTCGTTATCTTGAGTCACATCAATATAAATCTCTGATAGATCCCTGCAATCAAGACTAATTACATCACCTTTGGCTAAAATATAATCTTGGGATGCCGAACCACCGACTTTAACCGATCCGGTATTAGCTGACTTGGCCTGAATAGTAACGGAGATAATCTTTTTGGAAGTAGTTGATAAAGGAACCGCTACCCCGGCAGTCGTGGTCTTTGTGCCGGAATATGGTTTACCGCCCGGTGCTATCGCAAAAGTTCCGCCCATCAAAAAGCCCCCTTTATGTTATGGTTTCGGCTTGTGGCCGGGTAAATCATAGCAAGTTGATCTATGAACAAGCGCACCGCGCTGATAAGCCATGTCCTTGCGCCTGCCGGTAAGTCCGCAAATCGCGCATTCGTATTTCCTGCCCTTAAACTTTCCATCTGAAGTAGGCCAATTTCCCTTTGACACTAATTATGTTCCTGTCCGATAATATTGATCGTTACCACAATGTCATCCGTTACACTTGAAATCGCCAGATAAATATATGGATGAACACCAATAACATTGTAAAGAAGCGTTGAAGAAGTTGCATTATAAACAACTACCCCATCAGCATCCCTTGTTTCGTTCAATGCCGGTGCTATCCCAAGCGCATATCTTGAAGTCGCGTCCCCATTTACCGATCCATAACAAGTCAGGGTAAAAGCTGAATCAACCGCATCTCCGGTATAAACAACCTCAATATTTATCTTCTCAAAATTGCTGGTATCAACATACCCGGAATTGGTCGCCGCTGCCGCCGCGTTTATTGCTATCGCATAAGTTGTCTTTTTCATCTTTCCCACCCTACGATATAGACTGTCACGCTGGCCGGATTTGTATCTTCCGTCCATTGCAAATTGAGATAAGGATGAACTCCCACGATCTCATAACACGCGGTCGTGCTAGTCGTATAACTAATGGCAGCATCCGCGTCCAATGTCCCGGTCAGGACCGGCTTTACTCCCAAGAGATAAGTTGAGGTTGCAGTTGAATCCGGAGTGCCGTAAAACACCAATGTTCCAGCACCAGAACCCGATACCCTGGTATAGACCACGACAACCATTATGCTACTCAAGAGAGAAGTATTAACCACTTGCGTCAGATCGGTTGCTGTCTTATCCGTCATCACCGGCAAAATCGCTACTCTACCCATTTCAAACCCCCTTTTGGCTTTCCGCCATCATCTTGTTTTCACTTTCAATTGATTTCATCTTGTTTATCGCCGGCAAATCACCCATAACAATTGGAGAAGAATATATCCGCTTGGCATATTTCTTGCAAACCGGGCAAACTTCCGTATGATCTTCGGTAATTCCTTGATAAGTTTCAAATCTGCCATGAGTTTCGCATTCAAATTGGTAATATCCCATTATTACCCTGGTTTTACCTGATTCCAAATTGCCGTTACTTTTCCGTGAATATAACTTAATTCTGCCATAATATCTGTCGTATCAATAACTGCCTTACTTTCTTCTTTCCCGGTTGCAGAACAGTAAGGACAAGGGACAGGCGGTAAAGGATTCCCCAATTCATCTTTAGGGTCCCCATAAATTCCAGTTCCTCCGCATTTACTACATAAACCAATTATTTTTTCTATACTCATATTGCCCCCCTTAATTTAGGGGAGAGGGGCGTGTGCCTAAAGCAGATCCCCTCTCACCGCTAAATAAGTTATGTTTCTAACTGACCAGTCTGGATGTATGTTCCGGTTGCGTTGGTAACACCATTTGCGTTATCGCAATACGAAACAGCAGTTGTTCCGGACGAATCCGAAAAATGAGTCGTAGCAACCGCAGCCCTATTCCCAATCGCTGATCCTGTTGCATGAATGGTAACACACGAAGTTATCGTGCTTGTTCCGCATTCGGAGAAGTAGTTATCCGCCACAATATTTTTAGCCCCCAATGCTCTTATCCCATAAGTAGCATTACCGCTATCTCCAATGATGATATAGTTGCCCACTATCTCCAAATTGGCAGCTCCTTCTGAGTCAATTACTCCGGCAGTCCACGCACCACTTGATACCTGTTCCGTGAACCAGTTATTCTCAATCCGAGAATAGGACGCTCCATCCCCATTACAGTCAAGCATTGGGAGGGTCGTAGTTGAGCTTCTGCTCACAAAGTAATTGTTGTGAATACTCAATCCCCAAGCAGAATATGTTCCAGATGTTGGAACAGTTATATGAGCATAAGCACTAATATTCTTAAGATATAACCCTGCCACTTCAATGCTACCATTTACTATTTCCATGATAGCCAAACCTGCCCCAATTTGTTGAAGACGAGCCGCATTTGTGCAACCCACCCTACAAGTCTGGGATGAAGGGCAAATTAAGTGCATCGTGCTTTTACTCAACGAGAGCAATGCATCAATATAATAAGTATTGTTTGATGGCAACAACACTACATAATCATTCCTGCCATTAACACAAGCCGCCACAGCACTCGCCAATCCATTAGTTGTAACTACGGTGGAAGTTGATGTATGCGGATAAAGCATTGGCGAACCATCCGGATTCCTTGAATTACCATACTTTTCATTGATATAGGAATAGCCGGAACCTGTCGTATCTGCGACATAATAAACATTCCCAATACCCATATTACCAGTAATTACATTACCAAAACTCGTTATCCCATTCGGAAAATTCGTTAATCCCATTTTATTTCCTCCTTATTATTTGTGTGACATTTCTGCCTGCCCGACTCTCAACCTTCATTTGCTCTACGGGCACTTAAACAAAAAACTAAAAATGGAAAGAGTTTTAAGTTATAGCCTAACACCCTTTTTCGTATTACAAGAACGGCATAATAACTGAATATTGTCTTCCGTGTTTTGCCCTCCCCTACTTATAGGGATAATATGGTCGATCGTCAAAAGTTCCCTTCCAATGTGTTTCTTGCATATCGGACATTTTCCATTATACTTTTCCGATAATCTCTCCCACAATGAAATGTTTATTCTTCCAATCTTCCCTATTTTTCTTGCCCTGCAATTTTGCGTATCGACCCTTACTTTACCCGAAGTTCTGCGCATTTCCGCCAACTCCAACACTCTTTTTTTATTCCTCTTTTTCCATATCCTGCAATATTCTCTGGCCTTTTCAGCATTGTTTCTCTTCCACCTGGAAACGATCTCTATGTGTTTTATTCGGTGTCTTCTATATTTACACCTACTTTCACATATTGAACAACAATACTTTTGGTTCGCAGACCTTTTCCTATATTCCTTACCGCAAAATATACAGACATCCATTTCTATTCACTCCTCATGTCGGGGCGGCAGCATGAGGTCTGCCACCCCAGCATTTATTAAAGTTCTAAGCCATACACAAAATGTGCAAGCTCCATGTCAAGCAATATGTTTAGGGTGTCCCGGGCGTTCCAACTACGCCAAGCGGACACTCCCACATCGTGGAATAGCGCGCGGTGATCTTCACCTTCGCATCGCCAGTATCAAAATCGTCATCTGCTTCCATCTTGGGTCTTTGTCTTTCCCAGAAAATCAAACTATGAGCATCGGAAAGAACAAAGAACGCATCCGCATCAGACAGATAATGGTCAACCATATAGGACAAATCCAGATCAAGGAATGGATTCTTGTCGTTATTGGCGACTCCTGCCTTCAGTTGAGATTCCAGAAGAACACTCGCAGTCCACCGATTGGCCGGTGCAACCAAAAGTATTTTCGGGATGAACATGACATTCATGCTGTTCGCTTCTTTAGCGGTTTCCAGCAAGGTAAGTATGTCCTCTAAACTGGTTTGGGACAAATCGGAAACCGCGGTCAATTCATTCTGGTAAGTTCCACCACTTGCAAACGGATGGTCGGTATCAAATAATTCATGACCATCGCCACCCAGATAAGAAGTGCTGAACCCGTTATTGAAGATATTAGCCGCAATAACTTCCGCCCTCTGTTTCATGGACCGAGCCAGATACTGACCTAATTTATCCCGGAATACGGTATACAGGTCGTCATCATAAGCTTCCCTTTCCACCCTACACCCTTGGGCATAGGTCTTATGCGTTGCAGTCGTATCATATCCCTGCGTGAGAACCGCAAAGTTGACCGCTTCGCCCTTACTCTTTTCCGGTGCAGCCGCCACATTTTCTATCGTGGTGGATTTCTCATACTGCTTCTTTGAACTTTTGACATTGACGATCTTGCTATACTCATCGGGATATTGTTTGTAATTTGTTGAAATTACATCAAACAGACCCGGTGCCATTAGATCGGCAAATCCTGAACTTAACATTGTAGCCATATTATTCGCCTCCTATTATTTATTATGCAGTCGTCCCAAAAACATGGATCGCGGGATTAAATCTCACGCGCTTCCGCTGATTGGCACCAACTGCTGAATCCAAGCCCGTCACCGGGTCTTTTCCTACCCCAACCACCTTGAAAATATCAATTGAACTGGCATCTTCGTTGATCTCCATAATGCCAGTCGTTCCTTCCAAATCAAAACAAGCAGCTGCCGAGTTCGTGGTATAAGGGTCTGCCAAAGCTCCGTTACCAGAACATTGCCCCTCAAATACTTGTAATGGATGGTCGTAAACATAGATGTAATCATCAGCCGTCGCCGAAGAAACCGAAGAAGCCGCTACCCCTAAAATACAAGAAGATGTCGATGCAATAGCAATCGTAACCCGACCGGCAGACGATAGATAAACTACATCACCGATCTTTATTGACTGCGATGCGGTTGCTCCCCATCTATGCGGCGCATGATAATCTTCATCCATAACTGCTATAAAACCAATAGGTAAATCTGCATTAGCCATTTATTTTCACCTCCATATTATGCTGTCGTTCCAAAAGCGTGTTTTGCAAGATTTATCCTGCACCGCTTCATTTGATTCGTTCCAGCCACCGAATCCAAACCAGTTACCGGGTCCTTGCCAACTCCCACGATCTTTATCATGTCGTAAGTGCTGGAAGACTCGTTTATCAACTGCGCGCCAGTCGCTCCCGTAAGAGCAAAGCAAGCGGCAGATGAATTTGTGGTATAGGGATCGGTTAAAGCCCCTGTCGCATTCGTGCAAGCCTCATAGGTCTGCAACGGATGATCCCAAACATAGATGGTATCACCGGCACTCGCAGTTGCCGCAACTGCTGATGCTGCTACTCCCATTAAACAGCCATTTGTAGAGGAAGTTGCTAAAGCAATGTAGCCGCTTGAATCTATGTAAACCATATCTCCAATCGCTATCGCTTCGCTCCCGGCTACTGTCCATCTGTGCGGAGCATGGTAATTCTCATCAAATATCGGTGAGAAACCATATCGTTTCGTATTCGCCATTAAGTATCGCCTCCCTTTTTAATCGGCATTTCTATCCAGGGTCCGAATCTTATCCCGGATATTTCCCTTGGATAACTTTGCCAGCGTTTCTGTATCTTTGTTTTCCATCGCCTTATCACGCCGCCTAATCCTATCTGACAGTGCTTTCTTTTTGCTTTCGGCAGTTTCTTTCCGGCATTGGCATAAAATCAGATCACCACAAGTGAAGAAATTTGCGTCAGGAGTAATATCCGACTCCACGCGCATATCCTTGAAATGCGGATGATCTTTCTTTACCGTATTCCAGATTCCTCGCCGACCATTAGCCATTTTGTTCTTATTGCACCATTTGAAAGTATAAGCATTGTGGGCGTTATAAATTGTTAAAGGACTGATCTCCGCAGCCGGGACGAGTTCCACGCGCGATGCGTAAGAACTATCGTTATCCACTTGCGGATTTATGGGAACGGAACCAATGGTCTTTTTCCTGTCATACATTCCTCTCGGTGTCATAGATAAAATCCCCCTTCTTTTTTGGCCTGCTTGACGATTCGGGCAATTCGCTTGACTCCATCATCATCGCGGCCTTCTTTTTTTAAAGCACTAACCTGTTTATCGGTCAATGCGTCTTTCAGATCTTCACCGGAACTTGCTCCACCAGAACTTATTCCAACTGAACTACCGCCAACCTGTTTCTTCTTGGTCGCTACTTCAGACCTGATTCGCTTCTCCAAGTCTGGAAGTCCCGCCTTAATTAAACGGCTCTCGGCGATTTCTGCCGCCATCCTTACATCGCGCGGATCGTTGGCATTCATTCCAGGCCGTTGCGTAATAACTTTCAGCGTTTCTTGGAACAAAGGACTTTTTTCATCGGGAAATTCAGTTTGATTACCTTTATCATCCTTCTTGTAAAAATCAGGAAAGTCTTTTTGTAGACCTTTCTTTTCTTCCGCAAAGTTGGCATTGGTGCTGAATTCCTTGATAATTTCTTCCTTTGCTTCTCGTTTCGACTGTTCCTTGACAACCCAAAGCAATGTCTGGGTTGCGTCTTTATCACCGGCTGCCGCCGCTTCCAGCAGTTGATTAACATCAATCTGCGGTTGCTCCGGAGCCTGCTGAACAGGTTGCTGCGCTTGCCTCGGACCCGTTATCCTGCCATACTGATCCACTTCAACGAAGGGCATGACTTGCTTATAGAAATCCTTCAATTGCTGTTCTGCCCTATCCCGGTCTGCCTGATACTTTCGGGATTCATCTGATAACACCGGACCATCTGTCTTTGGCGGTTCTTCCTCTGAATCCGGAACTTTTATTGTCGGTTCGGATTCAACAGGTTTGCTTTCAGTTTCGCCTTCGGTCGTTTCCTCTGGCTTACTTACTTCCGCCACTTGACCAGTTTCTGATTTGCTTTCCGGTGCTACTTCTCCAGCCGGCTTTTCATCAGCCGGGGTCGAATCGGTAGTCGGTGCCGAGGTCGCAACATCGTCGTCGGCCAACATTTCCAATACCACTCCCATTTTCTCAACTCCTTTTTTCAATTCACTCCTGATTTGCAGGGATCAGGTTCCCTATTTAACTCGTCTTCCTCCCAACTGCTTCCACTTGCCCCCGGACTTTACATACCCGGCCTTCTTTGCCGCCCCCCAAGCTATCTTTGAGCATTTCTCATCATCCCCGCCATCGGCCTTACAGGTGGCATAGGCACTCTCAAGTATCTCGTTCATATGTTTCGGCGCGCCATCCACTTTAGGCATATCTCACCTTCGCCTTTTTTATCTTTTGCTTCCTTTCAATCCTTTGCCTACGAACATCCGATCCCGGCTTGGTAATGACAACCGTCTTAACTGCCGAATCACAATACGCTGCCTTCGCCACTTAACTCGCCTCCTTCGCAGTTCCCTTCATATCCGCAACCAACTCAAACACCTTATCAATCATTTCAATCTTCGCCTGATGCCGGATAACTTCTAACTTGGAATACTCGGTAGTGAAATCCATCTTAAGAATATCCTGGCATAATTGATCCCTTTCCTTTTTCAACTTCTCCACAACTTCATTCCAGAATTCCGAATGAACCGCATCATAAAGTTCTTCTTTGCTCATATCGCTCATCCTTGCGGTCCTCCCGGCTGAACTGCGCCGCCTAACAAATTCGCCGCAGTTGGTCCAGCCATACCTGCACTAAGGTTTGGGGCTGAAGGCGCGCCTAGAGCCATTCCTGCCGCCCCTGGGGGCATTCCAGGCATGGGTTGAGGTGGCGGTGGCGGTGGAGCAGGAACCCAATAGTCATCAACATTCTCAATTTCAAGCGTGTTAAGAACATCATTCATTGCCCTAAACTTGTTAAACAATACCGGCTCGCCTTTCTCGTTCGGCACCGGTCCGCAACCTCCGGGCAAAAACTTCGTAGACATATCCATCGCTTGCATGATATTGTGCCGAAGGACAACTTCATCCCTCATGTGCGTCGGACCTAACATTTCAATTTCAATCCCATCGGAATAAATCTGTTCCGGGGTAATTTCTTCCCAAAGCATTTTCTTCTCCATCTGGGGTTGACCAGTCATCGGATCAACTACTGGTTGTCCGGTCATTGGATTCGTCATCGGCACCATCCGTTCCATTTCTACCATCCAACTATTCTGCCGGTTGAGTATCATCATCACATATGCCCTCTCAAAGAATAATTGGAAGATATTCCTATCAACCCGGCGCAGTATGATCTTCACCGACTTAAATGCTTCCTTGGCTATGATAGACATTTCCGTTGCTGTCGGATTAGGTGTCATTTTCTCCCCACTCATTACACCCTTCAATCTTGTCGTTCTGGTGATCTCCATCTGTATCTTGGTCAAGATATTCTCCGCCATCTGCGCATATTCGGTTGGCGGCCTGATGAAACTAATAACACTTTCTGCCGAAGTTCCAGCCGGTAAATCCTTCAATTCAATCACGCCATTTTGCCTTATCTTCAACTGCTCCGGCTTCTTGATATAGCGCATATTCGCTACGATCATGCAATAAAGCCCGAAAGTATTGGCATCAAGGGTCATATTCTTGCGTGTATTATACTCAAGAATAAGCGATTGAATAATCTCAATAATGCCAATACCTAAAACCGATCCAGCTTGCTTAAACAAAGGAACAATGTGATAAGGAATTTCCCGGAATGGTGTCGGCTGTATGCGAACCACTTCTTCCTTATTTGCCAGCGTGATAATGCAAAGTATTTTCTTGCCCTTCAATTCATCAGGCACCGGATCGTCTTGCTCAAACTGGAAGGGAATGTGATGCGCTTCGTAAAGCAAAACATCACCATCTAACTTCTCAACCCGGTCGCTCGCCTGTTGCGCTTTTGCATCTGTTTTGGTCTGCTTGTCCGAAACCTCATCACTCGGATAATTAGTCTTTTTGGCATTCTCCAAATTGGAATAGACATTATTTTCCGCAGCCAATTTGTCAATCTGTTCCCACGACGAATTGACTTCTTCAACCATCCAAGTCAATTTGTCATGCCGGAAATGCAACTTGCGAAGGTCAACTTGCTTCATTGCTGGCCGGTCTTCAATATGAATTTCTTGCTCAACATATTTCTCGGCTATCGGTAAGGGAACTGATATCGGACCAATCTGCACGGTCTTTGGCCTTGACTTAACTACTAAACGCGGTTCTTCATCAAGTTGATAGACATCCTTAAAAACAAATGTCCCCAGCTTCACCCCTTCCCGAATCCCAACCTCGGACTCATCCTCAATTCTGGTCTGCTTTGCATTATCCCAAAGGACTGATTGAATCCTTTCCTTCGTCTGCGGGGGCAAATACTTCTTCCTCCCCTTCGCCTGAAATGGCGGGTCCACTCCAAATATTGCGTCCATAATCGTTGCCGTCCAGTCCTCGACTGCGTTCCAAGCGTCAACCGAGCCGATATTAGCCACCGTGTCTTTAGTCTTCTCCACCGACCCTATCTTCCATATCATTTCCCACTCATCACACCGGCTGATCAATTCATCATGCTGTTCCTTAACCGCTTGAATACGATTGATGACCGCCTTCTTTGCCCGGTTACGCATTGATTCAGAAGATAAGTCCAGAGTTCCCCAAGTTATGCGTTCTTCCACAATCTGCGTTGACGGAGATTTATTTTCTTCTTCTTGATTATTGTCTTTACGAATATCTTCGAAAGCAATTCCTTGACGACCTAAATTGTCAGCCATTAAACAAAGACCTCCTCTTTTACCCGCCGGGGATAACCAGTCAACTTATTTACTTCCGCATCAAACGATCTCTCAAACTCAACCCGGTCTTCTTCCTGTTCCTTCCAAGGTTTATAATCCTCATCCACCGATTGCCATATAGCCATCACCAGAGCATCTGCAATGTCCGGGGAAGGCAATCCGCGCTTCTTCAAGTCCTCTTTGCTCTCCAACTTCATCTTGCCCTTGGGATTGAACTTGTATTTCCGGGCTGATAACTGGCTAAACAATTCGGGATGGTCAATCATCTTGACCTTGCCGGACGAGATCAGATCGCAAACCCAGAAGTAAGCGTCAGTCCCCAAGTCGGCAAACTTCTCATCAAACGGACCAGAACCAAAGTTAAAGGGAACAAGTTCGGTATGGAACTTCTTCGCTTTATTGATCCGGGGAATTTCTTCGGTCAGATGGTCAAAAATACCGGCTCCCATCGCTCCTTCGTCAACCACCACGAAATCGTATTCGTTTGCCTCAAGGAACTTGATCGCCATGCCTTCGGTTTCAGTCGTTGCCAGTCCCTGATGTTCCTCAACCCAATTGATCTTCCCACCCTCCACATCTGCAAAGGCGGTAGAATCATCACCAAACCGAGCCGGATCAATGCCCAGAACACGATAACCTTTGCTACCCTCAACCTCTTTTGCCTTCTCAAGGTCCGAGAACGAGATAAGCGAATTGATCGCCTGTTTAGGAATCTCACCCAGGACACGCGCGGCAAACAACGGACTTGCCTTACCCCACCGGATCTCCTTATCGTCAACCCACTTCTTGCCTACCATGCCGGGGATAACTTCCTTACCGGCAATATAATTGGGGGATTCATAGCAAGAAAAAGTGAAGTTCTTGAAGGTCGGATCGCTGAAAGAACGAATGAAATAACCATCAGTCCGGAGAGGATTGCCTGCCAGATATAACTTGCTGTTATCCGATGTCATTATGCCTTCAATCTGTTCGTAAATATTGTCTTCAACCGCTTGCGCTTCGGTCACTACGACCAAGACATTCCTTCCCTTGAACCCTTGGAACTTTCCTATGGTTTGATTCGTTTCCTTCGTGGTAAACCCTATCGCATACCAATCATTGGCGATCTGAATGCCGTGAGTATCTATCTTGCCCGGCAATTTCCAGCTGGACGAATTCCAATACTTGCTTATCTCACCCCAAACAATATGTTTAACCTGGCGATCTGTCGGCGCGGTTGTAATAACTAACGACTGCGGAAAGGCGTATAAGAACCAGAGAGATACCAACCCAGAGATGAAATCCTTCCCCATAGAATGCCCGGACTTAACAGAAATCTTATCGTGAATAGCAAAAGCGGAAAGAATATCCAGATGCCCTTGCCAAGTGAGAGTCTTTACACCCAAGACATCCCGGCACCACTTGACCGGATCAGTTTGCGCAAGCTTGACAGCCTTTTCTTCTGGTGTCATTTGTTTAGAAATTTCTCCAATACTTTGCCCCAATCACCAATCTTATTGTCTGGATCGTTATCAATCAGGTCGGGGATAACCTTCTTTAACAGCGCAACCCGGATGGTTGGTTCTCTCTTGGACATTTCAAGGGTTTCGTCAAAGAACCGCTTGAGTCCATATCGCTTCAATGCTTCGTTTAATTCTTGCCTATAACCAGAACCCGGCGGTCTGCCCTTACCCCGCGCATAAGAGTTTCCTTTCTGAAATTTATGTTTTGCCATGCGTTTTATTTCTGTTTGTAAACTGAATACTTAATAAAAAAGTATCTCCATACGGAAGGTCTAATAATCGTTTAACCACTTCAACTTGGCTGGAATCAACAATAAACCGCACCGCAGTTTGCCCCTCTCCATCAACGGAAAGGAACAATCCGCGATCCGGCCGGCATACTTCCAGTTCCAAAAATGGCTTATCCATCTCTATATATACAATCGATTTTAGAAAGTCGTTAGGAAGGGAAAGAGGTCAATTTAGGAAGGACATCGGATCTATGTTTATCATCGTGAAATCAAGCGGTTTTGCCTTACGTAAATAATCTATCATTCTATAACGAGAATAGGTAATTAGATAGGAGTTAGTCAAAGGTCTTATTTTAGTCGTTTTGAGCATTCGGAGAGCCATAAATGCTTCTTGAGCCAAGTCCCGGTCCTCAACCCATCCGTTATAAGGACCGATCAATCGTTGCGCCACGCTAATTATCTTTGGTTCCAAGATAGGCCAAAGTCGTCGCAACCGATTCAATCGCATATCTTGGCAATCACATCCTTCTGATGGATAACTATGTTTCCATCTTCCAGTTCAGTTGCTCCCCATCGCAGATAATAAACCTCATCACCGACATTTAGTTGGTCGTTCACCCCGGCACCAAGCGCCAGGACTCTCCCGGTATTCGGGAATAGTTGTTGTGTCAATTCGCTCTGCCCTTCCTGATAACCGATCAAAATGCCGGTTGCGGTTTTATCTGTCGGCCAGTTAGGACTAATTAAGAGATATTCTTTTAATGGCCTCATCATTCACCCCTCTCAAAATATAATTCCGCAATCGTTTCATTTTATTTGCTTGGATCATCAGTTCGTCCTGCTGCATATCGTTCCACTTGTTTTCCAACTCTATGATATCGTTTTTGACCCGGCTCATATAAAGGATGGTCCGCCGGTAACTATCGGCGTAAAAATCGTTCATTTATTTTCTTTTCCCGTTTCTTTCCCCGTTTTTCTCTTTCTTCAATAATCTCATCCAACTCTTTTTCTTTCATACTGCAATATTCCTTCCAAGTTACTGTTGTCTTTTTCATAGGATTAAATATCATCTTTTACCTCCCTTAACTTCTGCACTAAGTAAATCTTCACTAACTGCCGGTCTACCTTGCTAACATTGCGCCGGAGCATTAAAGCATCAAATGCCTTGTCCCCTAACCTTTCCCGCCAAAATTCGCTAAACTCCCTCGGCTGTTTGTGCGCAAAGTTCCCGTGACAGTTAAAACAAAGTAATGCCGAGTTGTCTAAATCCCACCGGACCGCTTTGATCGCACGGCTGTAAAAATGCGCCCAATCAAGTTTGTATGGCGCTTCCCGCCCGCAACGAACACACCCCTTATCCCTTACCCGAACTACCTCCCGGCATAAATCGTCTAATTCCCTTATACTCGGCCGCTTACTTGCAATTATTACTTTTTTCATTTCTCCCCCTCACACACTCTCTGCGAAGCATCCACCTTTTCCGCCAATCCTCTCCGATCGCCTTTCTTGTGATATACCATTGCTCTATCTCTGCCATCGCAATCACAAAGTCGCGGTAAGCTTGCTGGCAATTTTGCTCAGTCATTCCCCCTCCTTTAATCTTAACTCCCCGTCCAAACAAATCGGAGCATGATGTTTTTCCCTTTTTGCTTTTATTGATAAGCATAAAATAGAATTAAAGACACAACAGAAAGCATAGTATAAGATGTCCCATGCGTCGATGTTCCGTGCGTTGATGTTCCGTGCGTTGATGTTCCGTGCGTTGATGTCCCATGCGTTGATGTCCCATGCGTCGATGTTCCGTGCGTTGATGTTCCGTGCGTTGATGTCCCATGCGTTGATGTTCCGTGCGTTGATGTTCCGTGCGTTGATGTTCCATGCGTCGATGTTCTGTGCGTTGATGTTCTGTGCGTCGATGTCCCCTGCGTTGATGTCCCATGCGTTGATGTTCCGTGCAACTCTTATTGACGCCGAAATTAAAATTGAACACTCAAACCTAACATCTCCATTTATTATCAATTTTCCATCTTTAATATTTCTTTCCACTTCGGCTTGTGTCTTATAAACTTTCATTCTTTATCCTCCTCCTAAAAACTTCTCTTGAGCGGATTTAACAGCGGAAAGAGCAGTATTAAATCCTTCAGGCCAATCATAATATTTTGCCAATTCTTCACTTTTTCTTTTCACCTTCGTCGCCTCAAACCCCTGCTCTATGGCGTGGCGGAGAAGATTGCCATACGCCTCATAAGTGCAATTTTTTGTCCTTTTTCTAAATTCTTTCTCAATCTCTTCAAATGTTTTCATTCTTTATCCCCCTTTGGTTTGTTGGATAACTCCCAGCCGTTCTCAATCAGCCATTTGCGTGAAGCGCGAAGCCAACTAAACTTTTTGCTAACAACATAATGGTCGCTTCGTGGCGACGCTCCTGCCGTGTATGATTTCCCATCCTTTATAACTTTAATATGGGGCGATTCCTTAAATTGTTTCTCAAAAATAGGAGCATAGTCAGAACCCTTAACATATTCTTCGACATCAAAATAATCTTTGTTCCCCCGGCTCACTTTCCCTCCCCTCCTAACAGATATGCGTAGGGTCATTTCCCTTGCTCCCTCATTTGTTTAGCGGTAAAAGAGTTTTCACAAAATGGGCAGTGAGAACCTAAATGTTTTTGAGCATTGTTTATATCCTCGTTTAATACGGGTTGCCATTCCGTTCCCCAAACCCATAGCCAGACCTTTTCCCTCAACCATGCCTTGATGCCAAACACTAACTTGTCTCCCATCTATTTCCCCTCCAATGCGGCGAGGAAGTCGGTGAGGGCTTTCCGATAGCACTCGCAACAGCACCAAGGGTCATTCTTCAACCCCTCCGCTATCTCCGCTGGGTCTATTTGGCTAGATTGAATATAAATTATGTTCATGGTGGTCTTATCTAACTCAAAATCCTTTTCCAATTTCTCCAAGTCCTCAACCCGTATAAATTTACTCATCTTTATCCTCCTTATTCGTTAGTGGTTCAAAAATAATCGGAGTAATATGTTCTCCTCCTGTATCAGTTGTGACGATGACTTTCTTTCCTGCTGAACATTTTGGACACTCAAAAACCCAACTTGCATAACAACTATGACATCTTGGACATTCCCAACCTAAACCCATCTTTCCCCTCCTTATTCGTTAGCTGATATCCGCCGAGTTAGGGTCTGGTTTCCCCTATTAACCACTTATTACCGCCTCGCCACGGTTCCCCCACTCGGTCGGAAAGGACTGGCTGGTTTGGCAATTATGCTTTATCGTAATGGTGTTACGTTTTAACCACAATACAGATAGGAAGCAACCTACCATTTAACTCGTCAGCACCAGCCCCATTTCTTATTTTAATTTCACCATCGTTTCCACTACCATAATTTTTTGAAGTTTATAAATACCAACTTTTTTAGCCTCACCAATTACGGCGGCATCCTTTAACGCTTCATTCATATTAAGATATTTATCCCCACCACTTTCTTCTTCAATCGTTAAATAGATTTCTTTTGGAAATTTCATTTTTCACCTCCTCATCAATTATCACCGCACGATACTGTCGCAAGTCGTCAATTTCATCCTCCAAGAAATTGAACTCTTTTAAGTCGCTTGCCTTGACCATCATTTCCACCTTCGGCTCTCCGTAAGTAAGGTTGTCTTTCAGCCACCGCAATAACCGATCAATGGCAGTTAGCACTTTCCACCCATTTTAGATAAGCAACCGCCTGGCTTTCGCCAATCCGATGCTTCACAAACAAGATCATTATGCCGAGGGAAGTCCAGTCTATTTTTTTCATGTTATCTTCTTCCCAAACCGATCAACCTCATACAAAACCTTGCATTTTCTAAAGGCGATTTTATGAGGATATTGCGGTTTCGGCCACGGAAATAAATCTTTATGTTGAACCTCTATGGCAATATATCGATCACCTTTATTACTCCTAAACTCATCAGCAAAATATGGCCTTGAAACCGCATGATATTTCCCCTCACCACATTCGTCTTTTTCAGGGTTCCATACTGGAAGATCCAAAACATCGCCAATTTTCCATAATGTTTCATTTTTAGTTCCTTCTTGCGTTTTAAACTCTTTCGATACCTTCTTAAATAAAATATATTTATTGCTTTTCTCAAAACCATTATTTTCAAACCAATTAAGGGGCTTGATGTTTTGAACTAAAATATTTTTAGTTTTTGAGAATTTAATCTTTAGATCAAAAGGTTTGAATAAAACGGAAAAGCCATGTAGAGATAATTTGAAAGCTGACCAAACACGAAGGACAGCATAATCCCATGCTACGGCGCTGGCATTTTCCCACAACTCGGCGCTGGCTTTTTCCCGCAACACGGCGCTGGCTTTTCCCCACAACTCGGCGCTGGCATTTTCCCGCAACACGGCGCTGGCATTTTCCCACAACACGGCGCTGGCATTTTCCCACAACACGGCGCTGGCATTTTCC
>Ga0315291_10001983_pt1 | contig 27105 bp, 49 predicted proteins | sample YL17G12_20_MG_FD_203070 | JGI IMG/M metagenome (GOLD analysis project Ga0315291, IMG submission 203070) | Sediment microbial communities from Yellowstone Lake, YNP, Wyoming, USA - YL17G12_20 | ecosystem: Environmental > Aquatic > Freshwater > Lake > Sediment | place: USA: Wyoming | collected...
TTTCTAGTTAAAGGGGAAGGTCGATTGAGCCGAAAGGCAATAAGGAGATTTAAGAAAGGAGATCAAGATGGAAGGATATAGAAAAGTCATAGTAGCACTGGTTACCATAATTCTTGAGGCTGTTCTCGTTTGGCGCGGTCTGAGCAACCTAGTACCAGATGTGACACTAAATATCATCGGAATTATCAATGCCATTTTTAATCTTATTGCTCTATTTGCAGTTCCGACGGCCGCCGGGATATACATGCACTTCAATATCAAACAGGCCAATCAACTCAAGAAGAAATAAAGTCGAGCCCGGCTAATTTAATTGGAGGTTACAATGCGAACAGACACTTTTATTGAATCCGTCTTTGACGCCGAGGTGGTACGTGATGTCATGGGTGAACACACTGAAGTAAACCCATGCACTATCTTCTACACGGCGTCAAACAAAATGGGTGGAGACCAAATGAGTAGTGTAGCTGCGCCTTGGGAGTTCACTACATTGGAAGCCAAGCTAGCTGCTGCAATATATCTGAAGAAATTGGCTAACAAGGCGTTCTCTTCCCTATGTGGTTTGAAGGATGAGAATGGGGACTGGTTAGAGACCGGCGCCCAAGATGCCTACTTTGAAGCCGTAGCCAATGAAACAGGTTGCCATGTGGACTTAGGCAAAGCTCAGTACACCCAGATGCGCAGGCTCCGCGCCGTGGAGAAAACGGTAAAGGGACTTCTAATAGACGCAACCAAGGCATAAATAATCATCGGGCTGGGCAACGGAGAGCTTTTGGGGCGACACCTCCATTTTGGCTCTCCGACCCAGTTAAGGGAGTAACATGCCAAAGAAAATAAAGTTTGTTGGTGGATATGTCAAGGACAAAAAGGACAAGAGGGATTTCAAAGCCACTAAGTTGATTGTCCAAGAAGTCCCTCTTCCCGATTTCTACACAGTCAATCCTGAGACAATAATCTACAACCAAGGTGGGTCTCCGTCTTGTGTAGGCTTCTCATCTGCCGGGGTCAAGACTGATGAGGAATTCCTTCAAGATTATCCCAGGCAGATAAGGTTCGATGGTGCCTGGCTCTATGGCGAATGTAAAAAGATAGATGGTATTCCCAATGAAGAAGGCACATATCCTAGAGTAGCATGTAAGATTTTGAATCAAATCGGATGCAAGGTTATTCCTGCCTCCACCACTTGTCCCCTTAAATTTTTAAAACCAAAACCACCGGAACCAACGCCAGACGACATATTCAAATGGCACATAGACGCTTATTACCGTATAGACCCTAAAAGCACAGCAGACTTCGTGAAGCAAATCATCTTCCAGTTTGGTTCTATATTAACGGCTTCCAACTGGTATAGTAACTGGATGTGGAAATTTGATGTTTTTCCCTCTCCGAGTGGCGGGATTGTCGGTGGCCATGCCTACCGCGCAATCGGCTGGAATCCCATTGGTTTTATTATCGCTAACAGCTGGGGAAAGATACTTTGGGGGCAGAACGGAATCGCTACTATGCCGTATGCTATATTTACAAAGGTTCTAGCAGAAGGCGATAGTTGGAAACTGGTTGATGCCAAATAAATATTATGAATAAAATCGAAGAAATAATTCTGGAAGTGGATGATGAGCCTCCAGGTGAAATACAAATTACTAAAGAATTTGACTATTTTGTACGGTGCTCTAACTATCCCAGTAGATGTATGGGCTGGCTCTTTGCTGGCGAACGAAGTTTACAAGTTGGCGCTTTTAATCATAGCAATCCAAGTAATCCTCACCTTTCTCGACGGATTGGCATGGGTGTGGGTGCTTGAGCAAATGGCGAAGGATAAAGTGAAAGTTGGGATAAAATATGAACGTAAGAGACAAAAGAAATGCGTGAAATAATTCTAAAGGAGAAAAATATAACTTCGGTTATAGCTAATGGAAATTGGATATCTAATTGGTTACCTGGGCATCTTTTTCGGCCTCTTTGTAGCACCCCAACAACTCATCAGACTTATCAAGCGTAAATCTTCAGAAGATATCTCAATCACTTCTTATCTTGCCCTTTGCCTTGCTATTGGCTGTTATTTAATCCATGCTATCTATATCAAGAGTGTGGTTTTTGTTATTGCCCAATCAATCAATATCACTTTCAATACTGCTATCTTTATTGTTTTGCTGAGGCATAAAAATGGACATTCCCGAGTATTTTGAAGATGCCTGCCGGATAGTGGCTGCAGAGTGTGTTGCTCTTCTTATTTCCAAACAAAAGGATTACGGCAAGGGCAATATTTTGGAGTTCGGTGAATTAGGTCTGCTGATCCGGGCCAATGATAAGATGGCTAGATTAAAAAACCTACTTTCATCGCATGGTGAAACATCTCCAAAGAATGAAAGCATCGATGATACCTGGTGCGACTTGGCGAACTATGCTATCATCGCCTTGATGGTTCGCCGCGATTGGTTCACATTGCCACTGAAGGAGGAAAAACATGGCGATTAAGGCAGATATAAAGATTATTCATGCAGATCTCAGTCAACATAAGTTTATCTATCTTTTACCTCTCAGCGATCTCCACTGGGATGAACCTCAATCAGACCATGATGCAATCAGGGGTTACGTGGACTGGATATATAAACACAAGAATGCCTATACTCTACTTAATGGTGACCTTGTAACTGCACCGACCCCCGCCTCGGCAGCCTCTATTTATGAGATGGGGGAGCCAGGCGGGCCCATAGAATTTCCTTCTTTGGACCAATGTGCCGATGAACTTGAGGAATTGTTCAGACCCATTGCCGATAGGATACTTGCTTGTTGTTCGGGCGGGCATGAATTCAAACATTTATTCCGTGTCACTGGTTCCGACTGGACATATAACCTGATAAAGAAACTCGGCAGAGAAAAGTTCTATGCCAGGGATGGTGGTTTACTATTGATTAAGACGGCTCCGGCGATAAAAAATGACAATACCTTTTTCTCTGCTATATTTACTCATGGTTGGGGTGGCGCTAGGACTAGAGGGGCGAAGTTAAGAAAGGCAGAATATCTCGCTGAGGCCGTTGAAGCCGATATGGTTATTATTTCTCATGATCACACCCAGAATGTAACTAGAAGAAATACCCTATTTGTTCCTTCCTGGAGCAGTAAGGGGGTGGGAGTTCATAGGACTATGCTAATATCTACTGGCGCCTTCAGGGGCTATGCAGGTTATCCCCTTCGGAGCGGATACCAACCCTCTGACCTGGGGACTCCGCGCATAAGGATAGATAAAAGGATTGAAACTGATGGAACGGTGCGAAAAGATATTCACGCCAGCATTTAATAGAAATGCTCGCTATAATCATTCCCCCAAAGGGATAGCAAGGAATGAAAGATATGACCACTCCGCCAAGGGCGGGGCCAGATATGAACGTTTCTTGGCCAAGGTTGGCGGTCATGCCGCCTATCACCGAATGAACCGTATGAAGTTGAGTGCGAAGATAGGTTGCACCCAATGTGAAGTTGACTCACTATTGCCGGCCTCGCGTTTTGTTGAGGCATTACAGGGGATTCATCATATAAAGGATTAGAAGCCATGCCAGCGAAACCTGGCGGCCTTGAGGAGCGTTGTAGGGGCGATGGAACGACTAACTGACTGGGAGCTTCATACTCTTATCATTCCATTAGAGAAAGAACTGAAGAATATTAAGGATTCGGAGAAAAAGATTGCCCTGAAAAAACTCAAAGACAAACTTATACGGGCCCATCTCTTTGGAAGGAAATAATGTCTATTAGCACCATCAAGGAAAGACGCATTATAAAATTACTGGGGAAGGGTTGCGGTCCAAGAGAGATAATGATAATGGAGAATGTGTCCTATTCGCCGATTAGGCGGTTAATTGATGAAACTGGTATTAGACCGTTGCAATATCATAATACGAAAGCAGAAGCGATGTTGGCGGAATCACAGTTTACATGCCCAGGTATAGGAAATTGTGGTACCTGTAAACATTTCTTTCAATTTCCATGTAAAATAGGATATGATTCCTAAACTGAGAATATTTCCAGCTATCGACCGGCTGTTTTTTATCGGCTGAATCGGCCAACTCCTCCTCCGGACTGGCTGAGCCCCTCCAGTAAAATAAAACCATATCTTTGTCAATTTACCAACTGTCGGACACCCGCCAAATTTCAGATATTCGATATTCAGCACGGGAAGTGGTTATGGGTATGCGGTAAGCATGATAGCTCAATAGGTAGGAAAAACCTTGTCCATTGTGGATTACCCTGTGAAGAGGCTCGCCTAGTAGATTTGGCAGTCAAAAGACAAGGCAAATTGGAGAAAACCCTGACATTTCACTGATTATTCCCTTATATTTGCCCTATGGGGACTTGACAAGCGACATTATAACCGTTATAATTGGTTATAGGATAAAGGAGGTTTAAGGCAATGGCACATCAGAAAAAGCACAAGACCAGTGAGTACACCGATGAATCAGGCAAGCCCAGAACATCCCGCTATGCTCTCAAAAGAAAACAGGGATGCGAGATGAACCATGCTAGGCACAAAGTACCAGTGGCACTTTGCTCACTTTGCAATCCAAGGGGGAATTAAGATGCAACAAAACCCAGAAGTAATAATCCAAGACCTGCAAACAAAGGACAAGACCCTCTTTGAATGGATTGGCAGACTGGAGATAACAGATGAAGCCTCTCAAAAGAACGCCGAGAATCTTTTGACTGATGCCAAGACCGCTCAGAAGAAAGCTACCGAAGCTCAAAAATTCTTACTCGACCCGATAAGGGAATCCGAGAAGCGTGTCCGTGATTTATTCCGACCTTATCTTAGTAGACTTGACCTCGGCATCAGCCGAATCAGCACAGTTTTGGGTGATTACCACCAAGAGCAACTAAAGGCGGCCAGAGAATCGGAAACCTATGCCGCTGCTGAGCTGGCGGCCAAGATTGCCGATGCTGAGGGGACTGGAGAGATTGTAGACTTGACGCCGGCGGAAACAGTCCATGCACCGGCTAAGACTTCCCGGGCCGAGCTCGGCACCACATCTTACCTTGAGGGATTCGATGTTAAGATAGTGAACCCTGACCTTGTGCCACGTGACCTGTGCGTGCCCTCCATGCCCAAAATCAGGGCTAGGGTGAAGTCTGGCGTGAAATCCATCGAAGGTGTGCTAATAACCCCTAAAATCAATCTGAGGACAACAAAACCGAGGTGATGGAAAAAAGACTCTTAGAAATCCTAAAACTCCACAAAGGGAGAGAGAAGGCTATCACCGGCAAAGAGCTAGCCCGAATCCTCAGTGAGCCAGAGGACAGAAAAATCCGCTCTACGATTAGAGACTTAATAGCCTCTGGGGTCCCGATAGCCAGCTCAGTCAGCTTCCCTTTCGGATACTACATAGCGGAAACCATGACAGAGGCTAACGTATATATGCAGCAACTCAGGAACAGACTAATAGAGGATGCCTTGCGGCGTAGAGACTTCAAACGAGCTGTCGCCAAATCTTTTGATGGCGCCGGCCAGATAAAAATGTTTTAAAGGAGAATGGTATGGAAAACAAAAGACCCAACTGGGACCAATACTTCATCAACATCGCTGAGAAAGTGGCAACAAGGTCTACTTGCCCAAGAGCATCAGTGGGGGCTGTGATTGTGAGAGACAACCATATATTGTCTACTGGCTATAATGGTGCTCCGCATGGTGAACCTCATTGCATAGAGGTTGGATGTTTGATGATAAATGACCATTGTGACAGAACTATCCATGCAGAAACTAATGCAGTGGTACAGGCTGCCAAATATGGTGTGAATATAAATGGTTCAACACTCTATTGTTGGAGTGAACGCTATTTAACAAAAGAAAGGTTTGAAGGCATAGTTGGTGGAGAAGTATACAACTGCACCAAATGTTTCCAAGTAATGAAAATGGCTGGAATAAAACGGATAGTAAATAAAAATGGAAAGGATGTTTTATTATAATGGCAAAAGAAACATGCTGGAATTGCGGGCTTGACTTAATAGTTGGCGAAGTAGTCCATAATGAAAACGGCGGAGATTCTATTCTCTGCAAGTGTGGTGCGACAACTGTAGCCATGATTTTATCTAATAACCCAGGTAAGGTCAAAGAAACAGTTTCGGCTAAGAAAGCTCCACCGGCACTAAAGAAGGCCAAAAAGCCAACCAAAAGGGGGAGATAATTATGGCTACTTATCCTCATTGTTCAGAATGCGGTTGCGATATGTTCGAGCTTCAGGAAGTAGAAGCGAAGATGTGCGCTGAGTGCCAGAAGCAAAACAATCTTTTCAATCCCGATGTACCACGCCCTACCGGAGAAATAGACGTGAGAGGAGAATTTGATGGCTAGTGTCAATAAAGTAATCATCATAGGAAATGTCGGGAAGGACCCGGAGATGCGTTTCACGCCGAATGGTACTGCCGTTTGTGGCTTTAGTGTAGGCGTCAGCAATTTCTATACCTCCGATGGTGAAAAGAAACAGGATACCGAATGGTTTACTGTGGTCGCCTGGGCTAAATTGGCCGAGAATGTAAATCAGTTCGTAGTAAAGGGAATGCTGATTTATGTCGAAGGTATGCTCAAGACCCGCTCTTGGGAAGATGCCAACAGTGGCCAGCGGCGCTACCGGACTGAATTGATAGCGCATCAAATACAGTTTCTCAGCAAGGTTGACAGGGCAGCACCGGCGGAAACCGATGAAGCCGGACCCGAGGAAATCGAACCAGAAGATTTACCATTTTAAGAGAGGTGAAACATGGTATCAGGATTTGAATTTAGCACAAAAGGCGAAACAATAACCTATATCGGCAAAAGATTTAATGATGGAATTGGCGGTCAATTAGTCCATAGATTTATCACCAAAGCGGAATTATCCATTGGTGATATTTTATCACCGGTAGCCAGCCAGAAACTCATTAACCATAGTCCGGACGGTTTTAATTGGGGATACTCTGGCAGCGGCCCAGCTCAATTAGCTCTAGGACTTCTGCTCGATGTGGCACATGACCCCAGCGAAGCTATGAGATATTACCAGGACTTCAAGTTCGATGTCGTCTCTGGCTTTGGTGCAGAGTGGAAGATAACCACCACCGAAATACTGGCTTGGCTAATGAAAAGGAAAAGTGAGGTGAATAATGCCAACTCACGCTAACAATCCTCTAATAGCCGTACACCCGGACACAAAAGCGCGCCTTGATGCCATCGGCAAAAAGGGCGATACTTACGATATCATAATAACCCGATTACTGAATGGTCGAGTCCACATTCCATTAAAGGAGAGACATGCCAAAGCAACGAAAGAAGCTAAGAGGGTCATCGGTCAGGCAGCCACGACAGCAGGGCTCCGCCTTCGATAAACTTATTGTCTTGATGACACCGCTCTTTGTTTTGGTGTTTCGCTTTGATGGCTTCGCCTACTGGCGCCATGGCTGGAACTGGACATTGAAAGTGAGGGATTGGAAAGATGGAAGCTCTGGGGAAGGAAATTAAATTTGAAGATTTACACAATGGCTTAGAGGAAGGCATTGATGGTTATCTTTGTGTGCATGGAGATACTGTTTATCTATCATCTATAGAGGTTCAAGTTCCGAATCAAGGCAGATGCCAACGGTATCTTGAAAAATTAGAAAGCAAATATAAAGTAGTGAAAGTCCCGAATGTTATTTCAGCTGCCTTACTCCATATCCTGCAAAAGAGAGGATATAAACCTATTGCTGAATGGGCTGAGGAATTTGGCGAATTTGTTGATGTGTGGGTGAAAATATCTTGTTAGACCGTCAATTAGTCAAGCGGTTAGACCGTCAAGGCTGCCTCGAATACCAAGAGGGATACCAAAGGGAGTTAGACCTTGCCAACCGCCGTCTGGAACGGCTCAGAAACAAGCAGAAACAGAATCCTAACTTCGAAGCCTATGATTACTATGCTGGAGAGAAAGTCAGTATTGATATCCGCATCGAAGAGTGGGAAGCCGTCAAAGATGAGCTTGAATGGTATCTCCAAATCCTTCAAGAGAGATTAGATTCACTGGAAATCAAAAAGAAATACCCCGAATCGAAACAGGTCGATGCGCATAGTCACCAATTAAGTATAATGGATGTGGTGTCATGTCTGTAAACAAAGGACTATTTACTTCGGCAAGCCAGCATTGGTCAACGCCGAAAGAACTTTACGATTCACTAAATGCAGAGTTTCACTTCAATGATGATCCGTGTCCCTTGCACGGTGAAGGCGGGCTTGACCGAGAATGGGGAAGCCGAACTTATTGTAATCCGCCTTATGGCAGAGAGATAACAAAATGGTTGCTGAAAGCCTATGCCGAATCATTAGGCGAGACTTTAAGAAGGCAGCCAAAGCGCTCAACAAAGAGAAGCAACTGGTACTTATATAAGGAGAAATATGCCAAGAAGGAATAAAAATGTTGGTCGCCCCAGGGTAAAAAAGTGGGTTTATGAGCCGATGGAGAACCGCCCCGTTATCTATCTTTGCCCTGTGCCGGTATGCAGCCAGCCGCTAGTGCGCAGGAATGGCTTGATTGTATGCTCCGCCGACCCCTGGCACTACACGCAGGAGGTTTTGAGCAGGTGACGAAATTAAACGGCTGTAAACATCTGTGGCCGGAGGACTCCGTAGATGATGCTTATGCCTGTTTGTTGTGTGGAGCTATAGCCGTTTGGGAACGTGCAAAAGACCCCTTGAAACAGCATGAGCTTCTCATTGTTAAGCCTGGCAAGCCAGACTGGGCGGAGATGTCATATCACGCCCGCAGAGAATGGTATCACCAGAACGCCAAGTGCATTATCGCTGATGTCGAAAGGCTGGGGGAGCAAAAGGCAAGAAAGAAGTGGAACATAGCGCCCTCAACCTGGACGGATCTTAGGCGGCGCTGGAAACTGGAGCCTAAGGATGTCTCCTCCATAGGTGCAGAGCAGGTAAAGCATGAAGTATCACTTGACACTTTGCCGGCGTTTCCTCAGTTTTCAGATTCCTGGCCGGCAGAGGTACAACTTAAGTGGTTAGAGACATACAGAGAACTCGCGAGGGGGTGAACCATGAAACTACTAGAAGCAACTCTAATAGCAACGGAGCTGGTCAATAAACTGAGCCCCTTGAGATACTGCACTTTCAACTGGAAAACCTACGGTACCGATGCAATCAAACTTCTGGAAAGCTTTAAAAAGGACTACTATATCAAAGAGGACTTAAAAGAAAAGATGAAATGATTACTACTCGGAAGTGTAAATCCTGCCAAAAAAAACTTCATAGAGACATCTGGAACTCAAAGGTAGATGTCCTCACCTGCCAGAATGATTTTTGCCCTCTCTTCCGGCAACCGCAAGGCTACATACCGGAGCCGCGGAATGCTAAGTTATTTCCTCAGAATGTCTCTGAGGTTATCTCTGCCGCTACAGAAGCTCAAAGAGATAGAAGAGCTAGGGAAGCTAAAATTCAAATGAATGATGATCGACCTTATAAAAGTAGAGGGACTCTTTTAGAAACTTCTTGTGAGAACTGCGGAGCGAGGATAATTAAACCCTCTTCAGTCCTTGCTAGAGCGAAACATCACTTTTGCGCTAGGATATGTTGGCAGGAATACCGGCAGACACATAGGATAGAGGGGAAAAATAATCCCTAGTGTGCTACAATATTAAGTTGTGTTAAGCCATCTAACCCAAAAGCAAGAAACCTTCTGCCTCAAGTACATTGAACTCGATAATGCTACCCAGGCAGCTATAGCAGCCGGCTACAATCCTCATACCGCCGCCGTAATCGCTTGCGAGAACCTAAAGAAACCTAATGTCCTAGCCCGCATAACAGAACTTCGCCAAAAAACAGAGGATGCCACCATTGCTACTGTGATAGAGCGCAAGCAGATACTTTCAGAGATAGCCAGAGGACGCTTTATTGATTTTATGAATCCTACCAAAGAAAAGTTAAAGTCCGCAGCTCTCCAGGAGATTAGGGTAATGGAGACCGATGTAGGCAAAGCAACCACTGTCAGGCTCCATAATCCCATCCATGCCATAACCGAGCTCAACAAGATGGATGGTGTATACCGGGAAGGGACTACGGTAAATATCGACAACCGCCGGCTGGAGATAACAGTCCAGAGCGAGGAGACCAGAAAGCTCTTGAAAGAGATAGAGGAGGGCAAACAGCCACATGGAGATTCAGACAGCCAAAGTTAGCGAACTCCGCCCTCACCCTCAGAATCCCAGGATACATCCAGACTCAGCCATTGAGAAACTTGTCAAGAGCCTCAAAGAGTACGGCTTTACCAACCCTATCCTAATCTCCGCCGATAACTATGTCCTGGCTGGCCATGCCCGCCTCAAGGCCGCTGAGAAGGCAGGACTCAAAGAGGTGCCAGTTATACAGTTACCCTTGAAGGGAAACAAAGCTTTGGCGTATATGATAGCTGACAATAGGCTCCAGGATGAGACGGACTGGGACTTTACTAAGTTAGCGGAACTTTTTGGAGTGCTTGATACTGGGGAGCTAGACCTGGAGATAACAGGGTTTGACCTTTCAGAAATAGAAAACCTTTTGACCTCGGAGAAAGCGGGTTTAACGGATGATGATGCAGTCCCTGAGCCTAAAGAGTCTATTTGTAAGGCTGGCGACCTGTGGACACTAGGCAACCATCGGCTTTTATGCGGAGATGCCACTGTAGCGGCTCACGTGGCGAAATTGATGGCAGGTGAGAAGGCAGACATGGTATTTACTGACCCACCGTATGGAGTAGGATATGATGGCGGAGCAAAGAAACGGGATAAATTAGATGGTGATGAAATTGGCACAAGTATTTATGCTGATGCTCTCCCACTATTACAGATAGCTGCATCTGACCATGCTGCATTATATTTGTGGTATGCTGATGCCCATGTTGCCGCAGCCGCAGCCGCAGCCGCAGGGTACGAAATAACTGCCCAAATTATTTGGACGAAAAATAACGCTCAATTCGTTTCGACTGCACATTATCATGGCAAACACGAACCTTGTTTCTATGCTCACAGAAAAGGGAAATCAAATCAATGGTACGGTGGTAAGAATGAGGTTACGGTATGGGAATGTGACAGAGCAAACAAGAATGAATATCATCCAACGCAAAAGCCCGTTGCATTAGCGGAACGAGCAATCAAAAATTCAAGCCAAGTTAAAAATATAGTTCTTGATTTCTTTGGTGGCTCAGGTTCAACCCTAATAGCCTGTGAAAAGTTAAACCGAAAGTGCTACATGATGGAGATTTCGGAAATGTACTGCGATGTGATTATAGAGCGATGGCAGAACTTCACAGGAAGGAAGGCAGAGAAATGCTAACCACCCGTATCTTTGAAGAAAACCTAACAGCCTACCAGAGAGGCCGACGTCGTGCTCTCAATGAGGGCGGGACTTACTCTAGCAAGACCTGGTCAATACTTCAACTCCTAATCGTAATTGCCAGTCAGACAAAAGTTCCCCTTATAATCTCAGTGGTGAGTGAGTCGTTGCCGCACTTAAAGAGAGGCGCTATCAGAGACTTCTTCAAAATCCTGGAAGAGAGTACAGAAAACAATCCCCGCTACAACAAGACCGAGCAGACTTACAATTTCGGCATGGGTAAGATAGAGTTCTTTGGCGCCGATGAGTCCGACAAGGTGCGCGGTCCCCGGCGCGATATACTTTTTATAAACGAGGGTAACAACGTCCCCTGGGAAACGGCTAGAGGTCTGGACATACGTACGGCGAGGTTTACCTTTGTTGACTGGAACCCTGTCTCGGAATTTTGGGCGCATCAGTATGAAACAGAGGCCGGTAAAAGCATACCAGGCTGGTTACACGAACCCGATAGTGTTTACATTCACTCGACCTATAAGGATGCCATCGCTGTCATCCCGCCTGAGACTGTAAGGAATATCGAGTCCAACCGCTATAAAGACCCTAATTGGTACAATGTCTATGGTCTAGGCCTCATGGGCAAAGTGGAAGGATTGGTCTATCCCTACTTCCGTCAGGCCAGGGAGCTGCCAGCCGGCGAGGTTTTCTATGGTCTTGATTTCGGCTTCTCTACAGATGTCACCGCTTTAGTGAAGAACATCATTGTCGATGATAACCTATATTCCCAAGAGTTAATCTATGAGCGGAGTCTAACGAACCAGGACATAGCAGTAAGGATGATGGAACTAGGCGTACTGAAGCACAGTGACGAGATATTCGCCGATTCCTCTGAGCCGAAGTCTATCGAAGAGATTTATCAGATGGGTTTTAACATAAAGCCTTGCAGTAAAGGGCCGGGTAGTGTAGAATATGGTCATCAGAAAGTACGCCAGTATAACCAATTCTGGACTGAGGATTCTGTGAACTGCATTAAAGAGCAAAGGAACTTCCGCTACATACCGGACAAGAGCGGTAAACTCACTGAGAAAACAACGCATACCTTCAGTCACGGCCAGGATGCGAGACGCTATGCAATCATGGGGAAAGGCGAACCCCCAGAACCTCAAGAGAAAATCGTTATCTTTGATTCAATGAAATTATTGGAGGATATTGATTATGAATGAAATCGGCTTTGAAACTTTCGATGAATGTTATCGAGAAGCTACTAAACTTATAGACCTTAAATTCCTTGAGGCCACCGCATCGGTAGAGAGAGAATTAGCTATTGAAGACAGGGGTTGGATTCTCTTGAGTGGTGTAGGCGGAGAGATAGCCCCGCAGAAGCGTGTTAGTCTAGTGAAACTGTGCCGTCTCTATTATAATTTTGATCCTCTAGCAGCCCAAGCAATTAGACTATGGACAGACTACGCCTTCGGCCCAGGCATGACATGGGAAGTAGATGATAAAAAAGAACCAGCAAAGAAACAGACTAAGAGGGTTCTGGAGGATTTCTTTTATAGCCGAGACAACCAACCCATATTCGGCTCGCGAGGCCAGCGCCGGTTGAGTGATAAACTTTTAGTCGATGGTGAACTATTCTTTGCTATTTTTTTAGGTAAAGAATCCCGAATCCGAACTATTGACCCGCTTGAAATCACTGAAATAATCACTGACCCTGATGATATTGAAGCACCCATGTTTTATAAGCGGATGTGGTCAGATAGGCAAGGCAAATCTCATACTGATTTTTACCGAAGCCATCAGAATATCAAAAACAAATCAGCTAAAGATGCTATGGGTAAAAGTGTTCAGCAGACACAGGATGCTATAGTCTATTTTATGCCCTTTCGCAATCTAGGCCAGAGGGGGAGTGGGCTTTTAGTACCAGGTTTGGATTACCTGAAATACGGCAAGAAATTTGTGGCCGCTAGGGTAGCAATGATGTTAGCTCGGACTCGCTGGGCAGAGAAGTTGACCGTTAAGGGAGGCCAAGCGGCAGTTGATTCTGTCAAAGCAGTCTTTCAAGACCAAACTCCCCAAGCTGCCTCGACACGGATAGAGAATGAATCAGTGACCTCTGAAGTCATACAGCCGCCCCAGGATGCCCGAAACGCTTATGATGATAATAGGATGCTAGTTCTACGCTTCTGTGCTGCTGTAGGGCTTTTTGAGCAATATATGGGGGATATCTCCACTGGTAATCTGGCCACTGCAAAGACGGTCGAGCTGCCGATGCTGAAACAGTTCCAATCCTATCAATCGGTGTGGAGCGACGCATACCAGGATATATTTGATTTGGTGCTCGAATATAACCATGTCCCTGAAGATAACTGGTATGTCGACAAAGACTTCCCGGCCATAGCGCCGGAGGATGTGTTCGCCGCTGCTCAGGCGATAGTACAGATGGTTACCGCCTTCCCTGAGTTCGCATCGGCTCCTGAAGTCCAACAGCAAGCCTTAGTTACCCTGGGTATAAACGATCCCGCCCAGGTATTAGATGCGCTGGCTAAAGAGGCAAAGAGTGACCCGATAATCCCGCTTAAAAAGGCATTGGTAGAATTTAGGAGATTCCTTGAAGCAAAGAAACCAACTCAATAGAGTCGTCTGCTCTGACTGTAGCCGAATCGAAACCCTGATAACTAATAAGGGGAAACATCATTGGTGTCCAAAATTACACAAGTGGATTGGCAAAAGACATTTTGACAGACCGAGACAATGTTGTTTCCATGTTAGACCTGAGGAGGCAAAGAAATGATAAAAATTCCATACTGGGTTTTCTGTTTGATGTTTGGGATGTGTTTTTTAGGACTCATAGCTATTTGCCATTTGATACACATGAGTATTTTTGATGGGATAAGTCTATTAAAATATTGGGATTGAAATGCTAAAAGGTGAGGCAAAGAAAAACTATCAAAGGGAATATATGAGGAAGAGGCGAGCTGTTAGACCTGTTAAGCCGTTAGACCTGTTAGACCAGACTCTTGATGATTGTACTAAGCGATTAAGGAACGCCAATAGTAATTTAGAAGGGGTGATAAAAACCATGACAGAAACTCCTATTGAACCGAATGAAGCCCAGGAACTCTTGGGGAAAGATGATAAAAAGGAAATCTGCCCTGCTTGTGGCGGCAAGGGATATCGAGAGTTTGAGGCTGGTTTGATTAGACTGCCTTGTAAGGAGTGTCAGAAATGATTACTATTTCAATTGGGGGAATTTTTGCTTTATTTCTTTTATGGCTAGTTGTTGGCATGTTTATTGGAGTCGTAATAGCCTTAATTCCACATTATCTAAAAAGAAAATGAAAGAACTCGATGACGTCATAGACCTGCTCGAAGCCAGCATCCCCGCAAATCCGGCGGCGCCTCAGAACATAAAACTGGCGAATGAGCTGGAGAAAGACCTCAAAAAGTATTTCGGTAATCTGGAGAGTATGATGCCTGATTTAGAGGGAATCTATTATAAGTATGCGGAGAAGGGATGAGAATATACAGAGAGAAGCGAGCAAGGAATTCTGAGATGATGTTTGAAATCAGGAGCGGTTTAACATTCAAAGAAGTTAGCTCACAATATAATCTCACACCGCAGGCCGTTCAGTTAATAGCAAAGAAGATGAATTTCAAAAGATGCCCTTCAGGATATTTGCCTGTATCTGTACTAGCTGAGATGCTACATTGTTGCCCTGCCACTTTATACTATGGCATCAAAAGAGGAAGGATAGTAGCACAGAGATTAGGCTCTCAATGGTTCATCCCTTCTAGGAATTATTTGCTTAAAAAATGTGTTGTCTGCGGTAGTGAAGTAGGAATGTGCAGGAGTATATATTGCTCTGATGGTTGTGCTATAAAGGCAATGGAACTATCATGCCAGACCTAAACTCAGACCTTGACGAATTCCTGACGCCGATAATCAGAATCCTATCGGCCAGTCTCCAGGCTACCATTGAAGCCCATCTGGTCCGCGCCTATATTCAGGGCGACAAAGAGTTGGTTTACTGGGGCATTACAAAAGGCGGAATTCCGATAGCTTATGAAGGTCCGCCTTCAGAGCAGGCTATAAAGTGGGCTAAGGATTACTGCGCTAAAATGGTGACTAAGATGGATGATGAAACTAAGAAACGATTAGCTAAAGTGGTAGCTGATGCAATAGAAAATAAGAGAGGTATTCCAGGGCTTAAAAAAGCTATAAATACTGAATTCAAATCGTGGATGCAAGCTACAGATAAACTTGGTAGACCTATAGTGAATAGAGCCCAGATGATAGCCCGCACCGAAACTGCCAAAGCCCTGAGCGAAGGCTCTCATCAAAGAATGAAAGACATGGGCATTGAGTACCACGAATGGGTCAGGACCAGCGGCTATGACTGCGATGTGTGTGAGGACAATGAGAATGCCGGTATAATACCGATAGATGATGCCTTCCCCAGTGGGGACATGACTTCCCCAGCTCACCCAAATTGTATGTGCGTGGTGTCGCCAGCGAGAAAGTAAAAGGAGTGACAAAATGAAATGCTCAAAATGTGGGAAGAAAGTTACTGATATAGAAGGTGACCCTGATGTATATGGATTGGAAATTAAGTGCTCTCCAAAGGGACAAAAATTTAGAGCAGGCATGAAAAGACAGTTCGGCAAATATTGGAAAGAAAAGGATTGCATTTACCGATTTTGTATGGAATGTTGGCTTGATTCTCTTTTTGGGAAGGATTGAAACAAATTGCCTGAAAAGCTTGACATCATAGATCCCAAGAGAGTAGAATTGCAGGGATACATTGAAAAGGTTCCCTGGAAGAAATTTCTTGATTATGGCTCAGTCAAAATTATGATTCAAAACGGCAAACCGGTATTGATTACTTTGGAAGAAACTGTTAAAATGTTAGATAGAGCGTAAAAGTTCGGTAAAAAAGCTGAATGGAACAACCATAGGCGAAAGTCTGTGGTTGTTTTTTTATGCCATACACAACAGCTAACCCGCCAAGCGCAGTCAAGGGACTTCCGTCCCATGCTATTGAAATCTATGTTGCTGCCTTCAATTCTGCTTTAGAGCAGTACAAAGACGAGGGGAAAGCTGCTGCTACTGCCTGGGCGGCAGTCAAAACCAAGTATAAGAAAAACGAACAGGGCGACTGGGTCGCAAAGGAGGCCAATGTGAAAGAATCTGATTTAAGTGCTGAAGATAAACGACAACTATTACAAACTGCCTTAGAGATAAAATTCCCTTCGTCCGATAGAGTGATGCCTTCAGGTTCATGGGTCAATGACGTTTTCGATACCGAACTTGTTTACCGCAAAGATGGTGTCGATTATAAAGTACCTTATATCATCGGAGAGGACAGCACAGTCACCCTGGGTGAGCCGGTAAAGGTTAAGCGCCAGACTGTTTATACTCCAATGGAATCTCTGAGACAGCGACATGCTGAGATAATTCAAGAGATTGGCCGGCGCAATGCTACTGCTGACTCTGGCCGGATCAAACAGATAATGTCGATTTGCCAGGAACTTCTTTCAAGCGAACCGGTGCCTGAAGAGAAAGTTGCCGAAGCTCTCAAAGAAGCCGACTCAGTCTTGGCTTGGTTAAAAGAACAGGCAATGGTTAAAACTGAAGATGGTGTTGAATTTCCTGCGGCAGCCTTCGCCTATGTACCGGATGCAGAGAAACCTTCCGAATGGAAGTTAAGGATATGGGAGGACTTAGACAAAAAGGTTACGCGCGCCCAGCTCGGCAGGGCATCCGCAGCGCTGAGCCCTGGCGGATTCCGTGGCCAGCGTGTAGACATACCGGCCAACGATTTATCAGCAGTCAAGCGGAAGGTCCGCTCTGCCTACCGGTCCCTAGATGTGCCGGATGAAGAGATACCGCGCTGGGTAAAAGAGAGTGAGTCCCGAACTCTACTGACCGGCTTCATACCTTTGACGGAGGCCAGCATTGACAAAGGTATGGCTAAAATCACGGTCATAAAGGCCGGCTTTAATGCTTCAAAAGACAGATATTATCCTTTAGATACACTATGCCGCGACTATTCAGTCTTTGAAGGACTCAAAATGTATGCGGATCATCCCTCAGTATCAGATGAGACTAACCGTCCTGAGCGGTCGATAAGGGATTGGGTAGCGACTCTTAAAAACGTACGAATGGAAAACGATGCTGTAGTTGGTGAAGCTCAGATAGTGGAGCCCTGGATGCAGGAGAAACTAGCCACACTGAGAGATAAGAACATGCTTCCAGAGATGGGCGTGTCTATCAATGCAGTGGGCGCCGCTTCCGAGGCCACGATAGAGGGCGTGAAAACCAACTATATTGAACGGATAGCCAGGGGCCGGAGTGTCGATTTCGTAACCGAAGCTGGGGCAGGTGGACTCGTAGAGATGTATGAAGCTGACAGAGACATTGATATCGACTTTGTTTCGCTGAATACCCTCAAAGAGCGCCGCCCCGAACTGGTAAAAGAGATTGAAACTTCAGTCAGAAATTCTTTAATGAAGGAGGTCAAAAAACACATGGAACTTGAAGAGGAAATCAAAGAGTTAAAAGAATCTAACACGACCTTAGCCACTGAGAACGAGACTCTCAAGACAGAAAAAGCCAATGCTGAGAAGGCAAAACTTTTAGCCGAAACCAAAGCCACTGTTGAAGCGGCTATTGGCAAGGCGGAATTGCCGGAAGCAGCCAAGGCCAGACTGTTAGAGATGTTCAAGGATACCGTCAGCGCCGAAGGACTTGAAGCGGCCATTGAAGCTGAGAAAGCCTATATTGCCGCGATAAGCGAGGCCGGCAAGGTTAAGGGCATGGGTGGCAAAGGCGAAGACCCTGAAGCCGATAAAAAGGCTTTGAAGGAATCCTGGAAAAAGCTGCATCCAGAATATACCGAAGAGCAGCTAGAGGTCGCCATATCAGGGCGATAATAAGTAATTAAAGAAGGAGGTCTAAAAATATGCCAGCTATATATTATGCAACTGGTAAAACTGCTGGAGATGAAATCTCCAGTACCTATGAAGGCAGACATATCACCATTGAGGAAAGTCTGCTAATCCACCCTTATCATACTGGCGTTTTTGGTGATGAACTTGTGAATAAGGGTGATCCGGTAATTGTTGGCGATCCCGCTCTTGGTTCCTGCGCCGTTGGTGTGGCATTCAAGAGCGCGGCAGCCGCAACTGACCTGATTGCTATTGATACAGAGGGAATCTGGTTCCTGAATGTCCGTGGTATAGAATCAGACGGCACTAACAACGGTCACGCCCATGCCCTAGCATGTGGCGATCCTGTCTATATTCAGAGAACTCCAGGAACGGAGACTGTCATACTTTCAGGGCAGGATGACCCAGCTCACTTTATCCCCTTTGGTTATGTTCTGGGAGACGTTACTGCTAGCCTAACCGCCGAAACTCTGGTAGCGGTTAAGGTTCACTGGAATCCGAACTACTTGGAGAGTATCAATGTCGGCAGCCTTACCCTTGTCAATCAGGTCAACGTCATCAATAACCTCGAAGTTGACATAGCATCCTTCAGGACAGGTGGTGAAGTACAGGAATCCTGGGGCTTGGAGTATGCCTGGATGAAGTGCTTTATCGGGCTTGCTAATGCCCTACATGCCGATGAAGACATGTGTGGCATCTATGTACGGCTTGAGGATGATACGGCTTCGACAGGCGGTGACCTTTTTGCTGGACGGTTCCAGACCCACGTAAGCCATGCCAGCACTCACACTCGGATTTATGGCCTGTATGTGGCTATTTCTAACGAAATCTCTACCGTTATCTCAGAATCATTCGGCATCGCAATCGCTATGGGTGGTGCAGGTTGTGCTCCAGCGATACAGTCAGCAATTCAAATAATGGGAGATGGCACTCTGGGTGGAGTCCAGAGTTGGTTCCAGACAGAGATTGGCAGAGGTGCTGGTCTCAAAGCTAACGTTGCCGCAGTTGGCAATACAGTATTTGAAATCCCAATCAATGTAAATGGGACAAAATATTGTATTCCAGTAATCGCTTGGGCATAAGGAGTTAAAGTGAAGATTGAGATAACTGGCGACCCTGTAATCGATAACCTGAAGAGCCGGAAGGAAACAACCGTCTCTAAAATTCAGGAATTGGCTTATAAGCGACTTCAGTTGACCAGACAAGTCGAGGAAATCGACAAGTTTATTGGACAATTGGAGGGTGCTTCGGTGGCCAATGAGCTAGTACAAAAGGATATCGATTCAAAGAGAGCCATAGCCCAAGCGCAAAAAGAGGCAGATGAAAAGAAGGCTGCCGAAAAAGTAACAAAGAAGGAGGTCTAATATGGAACTTTTGAAATTAGTCGAAAACTGGGACGGATTTAGGTCTGTCTCAGATGTGAAGAAACCCGATAACTACGAAGCCCAGCTCAAAGAGGTAATCGACCTCTTGAGTAACGCTAGAGGGCTTCCATCACATCGCCGCGAATACCTACTCAGGGAAGCATTGACCACATCGGACTTCCCCTACCTGTTCGGCGATGTTCTCGACAGACAGGTCCTGGCTGCGTATAAGGCCGTGGACCCTGTCTGGAAAGCATTTACTCGACCTGGAACTGTACCGAGAATCTATCCCCAGGTGGGCGGATACAGATTTGCCATTACTGGCGGTGACCAGCACCTAGAGTTGGTTGCTGAGAAGGGTGAGTACCTGGCCAGCGACCGCAATGAGGCTCGTTACTCCTGCTATGTCAGGAAATATGGACGCCAGTTTGACATCTCCTGGGAAGCACTAATAAATGATGACCTCGGTGCTCTGAAGGACACGCCGGAGAGATTCGCTCGTGCCGCAGTAAGGACTGAACACCGCTTGGTGACCGGCACCTACGCAAATAACACAACTGCCGGCGCACATGGTGCTTTCCTTTACTCCATTTTTGCCGGTGAGATAAATGCTGATAACAGTCTCTTGACCATAGGGAATCTTGAGAACGCTTTGGAGGCTATGGCAGCGTTCACAGATGCCAATGGCGAGCCCATAATGAACAGGGCGAAATACCTTGTGGTTCCCCCAGGCCTAGAGATGACGGCTCGGCAGATATTGAGCTCAACGACTAAGATGTGGCTAGAAAATACCACATTGGCCGCAGCTCCTACTGCATACGCCATGCCTATGACCAACGTGGTAGCCCAGATGGGATTGACTTTAATAGTTGACCCCTATCTACCAGTGATGGATACCACAAACGGCTTGACAGCATGGTATCTGTTCGCTGACCCGAAAGACATCGCTGCTATGGAGTGCGATTATCTGGTCGGCCATGAGAGACCGGAGATTTGTATGAAGGCCAGTGATAAGGTTTCGCTGGGCGGCGGTGAACTCGGCCCGATGACCGGTGACTTTGGAACCGATAATGTCTTCTACCGCGTGAGGGACATCTTCGGCTGCAATAAGCTCGACTGGAGAGCCACCTACATGGGAGGCTATGTAAGCAGGTAAGTTTTGCTCTTAGAGGGGAAGGAGAAGTTTACCCCTTCTTGCCTTCCCCTCTAGGGGAGAGAAAATATGGCTGGATGGATTGAGCAACCCGCCGAAGTCGGCGCTAACTATTATTTAGACCCGCACCGAGAGGCCGGAGAGGAAGTGTCGTCTACTTATGAGGGGCGGCATGTTTATGTCCAGGAAGTTGTACTTGTCCACGCTGGCTCAGGGCTGGTTGAAAAGGGGCAGCCAGTGGGCTTCTGGGAAGGCGTAGGCATAGCTCTGAAAACCGCAGAATCAACTTCAGAGAATATCCCCATCGACACTGAGGGGATATGGCGGGTATCGGTAGTAGCCGAAGCTGCGATAGTAATAGGGCAATCGGTTTTCATAAATAGCTCCGGTGTGGTTACTGACAATCCAGCTAATGCTATGGCTGTGTTTGGCTATTCCTTACAAGCGATTACTGCCCCAGGCACAGAAGTCATAGCGGTTAAAGTCCACTGGATGAGCGTAAACTGGCTGTGGCTCTTCTGGTTTTTCATGCAATATTCATGGTATGGAAATGGAGAATAAGGAGGTGAAGATATGGGAAATTCAGCAATAGACTTTCCCTGGTTGCCAACTCATGTCACTACCACTGCGCTGGTAAAGACAGGCGCAGGGGTTTTGCATTCCATAGTATTGAACGGGCTGACCACGGTGGGCGATATTACTGTATATGACGGCATAAACGCTGGCGGTACAGTTCTGGCTATTTTGCATCTTGCTACTGCCACTTCAATATCGGTTCAGCCTATGACTTTGGAATATGATGCAGAAGTCACGACTGGAATTTATCTAGCCTATGGAACAGCAGTAGCCGACTTGACAGTAATGTATAAGTGAGGCCGAAATGGATAGAGAGCCGTATAACTCGAAATATTGCAAGGCAGTTGATTGTGAATTTCGGCATGGTAATAAATGCACGCTTGAAGAGTGTGTGCGGAATCACAAATGTATCCTTTATTGGGAACAGTTTGGAAAACTGCATCCCCATGACGAGGAAAAGACATGACAGCGACTTATGATTTGACAACTCTTATCGGCAAAGTCCGATTAAAGATAGCTGACACCGATGTCACGCCAGCGACCGATGCCCATTTCACCGATGAGGAAATTCAGGTCTTCTTGGATGAGGCTAGTGACGACATTTTGCTAGCTTCGGCTCTGGCTTTAGAGGCATGGGCAGCTTCCATGACAGAGACCGCAACCAGTGAAAAGATCGGTGACTATGCCTACACAAAGAAACAAACAGACAATATGTTAGCTCTGGCCCAAAGATACCGTGACGCCTCTGGCTCTGGGCCGGTAGTAGACTGGGCAGAGATGGACTTAGCGGCAATCGGTGAATATCCTGTAGAGGAGAGCGAGTGAGCTACACGGATTTATTGATAAATACCTGCACTATCCGGCGGAATACACCAGGTGCTGCCGATGCTTATGGTAATCCAGCTCCAGGGTGGGCAAATCATCTTGTAGGCCAGCCGTGCCGTTATAGCGAGCCCAAGAACAATGAAATCAAGGTGGGTGCTGAGGTGCTTATCTATGACCTCGACCTATTTATGAACGATGTCGATGTCACCGCTCAGGATAGGGTCGTTTTGAATAGCGAGACTTACGAAATCTTAGGTGTGAAGAGTAGGCAGAATGGCACAGCGGCACATCATAAAGAATTGGCAATTAGGACAGTACGATGAGAATGAATGTCAGCGTAACGTTAAACCTGAAGACCAAAGAAGCCACTGAGATAGTCCTGAAGGCTGCTAGGGAAGCAATGAGGGATACTGTGACCGATATTCAGTCCGAGGCTATACATTCGCATCCCTACATAGACAGGACAGGCACTAACACACGGTCAATAATGGCTGAGGCATCCGGGTTCGGCGCCGGGCAGGTGATAGACCAGGGCAAAATTGAAGGCGCTGTCTTCTCTACTTCTGGCTATGGCGGCTTCCTGGAGACAGGTACAGTGAAGATGGGTGCCTATCCTTATATCAAGCCTGCCGCTGACAAAAAAGTCCCTAACTTTCCTAAGAGAATGAAGGAGCATCTTGATTGACACAAACGCAATCATAAAATCCTATCTGGCTACTGATGCTGCTTTGACAGCACTGGTTAGCACTAGAATCTATTGTCCTAGACTTCCTGAGAATGCCACCTTGCCAGCGATAGGTTTCTTTACCAGGGGCGGGACTTCGACTCCATATATCCCTGAAATCCCTGAGCCGAGCGTTCAATTCGACTGCTGGGCTTCAAGTCCGATAATGGCCAGACAGGTCTATCGAGCTTTATACGATGCTCTCCAGGGAATTCAAAATGTAAAGGTAGGTTCTAGTTATATTCTTTCAGCGCGGGAAGAGGTACAGGGACAGGACTTAGTCGATTCCGAAGTGCAGGGCTATTTTAGAGTCCTGACCTTTTTTGAGGTCATGGTGAGATAAGTAAAAAACACAAAAAGAGGTTAATAGAAATGACACAAGAAATCAATCCAGATGAGTTGATGCCTTTACCCGATAGGCTCAAAAAGGGAGAAGCTACGGGAGAAGATAAAGAGAATTCATCAGCTTATATGACAGAACTTCCACCAGCAGCATCCCTAGAATTTAAGGAAGAGCCCCTAGAACCGCCTGTAGAGGCACCAGAGGCTAAAATTAAGGCTTCCAAATCTAAACAGGTAATACCAGAGCCAGAAGTAGTCGAAACTGGCTTTGTATCAACGAAAGTCAATCTATATAGGAGGTAAAACATGGGAACAATTAGTAACGTATTAGTGGGGGTCGCAACTCTAGCGGTAAAAAATCCTTATAGTGAGGCGATAGCGCAATTCTCCACAGACCAGGCACATGCAGGGACATACTCAGCTAAGCTCTACAAAGACGGCACTGGAAATGACTGCAGTACGCATCTGCAAATCACGCCACCGGCAGGGACAACGATGTCATTATGGACAGCGGGGATAATTACAAACAGCTTTTACCATCATAGTTCGGTGGTGTCTGCAAACTTCGCTCAGTTCGAGTTCCGCTTTGAAGACCCGAACTCTGACGCATGGGCTGAGATTACAGCCGTCCCATTGCAAGGTTATCTAGGAACAGGCGCATGGGTTAAGACTACCTTAGCCATCAATACAAATTGCGGCTATGGTGGGCACACCGAGATAGATACGCCGTTCTTTGTCTGGGGTCCACTGGCAGCTGCAAACGCAGTCGAAACAGCTATCTCTGCACTCGATGGCGGCGCTTGTGCTCCGGAGGACTGGATACTTTCCAGAGTCCGCATAGAGCTTTGGGAGACCTCGCCGCTAAGAACTTCTTACATCGACACCGTAGAAATCATGGGCGTGACCTACACCATAGAGCCAGGCGGCACCGCTCCAGCAATGTCCTTAGACCCTGGTTACACTGAACTTGGTTACACCGAAGATGGCATTACCCTAGAATACAATGCCGATGTAGGAGATGTTGAAGTTGACGAGGAAACCTTGCCGATAGACCGTGTTATCACCAAAGAGCGGATTTCAGTTAAGGCTAATTTAGCTGAGGCTTCACTCTACAATATGGATGCCGCTATGGCAGGTGCTTCACTCTCTGGAAACTGCATAACTTTAGGTGGTGGTATCATAAAGAAACTCGCTGTCAGGATTACAGGACATTCACCTGCTGGATTCATAAGGACGATATTCCTTCCGAAGGTGACTGCTGTCGGGACAGTAGGGATGCCATTCAAAAAGGGGCCTGATAAGTCTGTAGTACCGGTAGAGTTCCAGGCACTAAAGAGCGACATTAGAATAGTCGATAATGCTGCATAAGGAGTGAGATGAGAACTGAAGAGCAGAAACTAGCCCGGGCTCCAGTGGTTGTTGTTTTAGGCGGGAAGGAAACCGAAATACGCATCCTCTCTTTGTCTGAATCAAGAGAGTGGAAACAGAAGGTCGCCAAGCTCTTAAATGCTGGCTTCTCTGATATAAAGACCGATAGTAGTGATCCTGACAAGTTCGGCAGAGCTATTATGGCTTTTATGATTGAGTCGCCTGAGACTTTAATCGACCTTTTCTTTTCCTATGCCAAAGACCTCAATAGAGAAGAAATAGAGAAAGTCGCCACTGAAGAGGAGATCGGTATTGCTTGGGATAAAGTCCGAGAGGTAGCCTTCCCTTTAGCACAATCTCTGGTGCAGACAATGAACACAATGCTACCGCAGGAGAAGCCTTCGAGTTCCTCTTAGCGGAATGGCACCTGACACCAGAATATATTTTTGCTAACTGGACTGAAGAGGAGTTTGTGCTGATGACGGATAAATTAGTACAACGAAAACAGAGAGAGGCCGATGCTTTTAGTGGGCATTCTTCCCGTGAGGTTTCCGATGAGCAATTTTTTAGAGAAGCTGGAATAAAGGTGAATCGTGGCAATTAGTGTCGGTGATGCAGTCCTGAAGATAACAGGCGACTCGACTAGCCTTGACAAAGAATTAAAGGCGGTTGACGGCAAAGTCAAGGGTATGAGCGACAGCATGGCTAAAAACATGAGAATTGCTGGAGCTGCCATAACTGCTGCTGGTGCAACTGTAACTGCTGCTATCATGCTATCAATGAAGGCAGCAGCAGAAGAGGATGTTGGCATTATCCGCCTTTCGGTTGCTATGAATAATGTCGGGCTGGCCTATGATGGCGCAACTGGCAGCCTCGAAAAATGGATTGATTCAATGCAGCAATCAACGGCCTTTGCCGATGATGAGATGAGAGAGGCTTTATCTGGCCTTATTATATTAACCGGAGATATGACAAAGGCGCAAGACCTTCTGACTCTTTCAATGGACTTGGCTAGATGGAAAAACATAGACCTCGGGACTGCTTCTGACATTGTGACCAAGGTTTATGCTGGCAATTCGGGTATTCTCTCACGCTATGGAATTATAGTCAAAGAAGGTGCCACAGCTACAGAAGCCTTAGCCGAGATTCAAAAGGCCGCTGCTGGCCAGGCTGAGGCTTATGGTAAAAGCACTGCCGGTCAGATGGAACTCCTAAAAAATAATATCGGCGATGTTTCGGAAGCCATAGGTGGCGCATTGATTCCAGTAGTGTCAGATTTGCTAAAAAATGTCATGCCTATTATCCAGTCTATAAAAGCTTGGATTGCTGAGCATCCTGGATTAACTAAAGTCATTGTCATAGCCGCTGCTGCTATCGGCGGATTGATGCTAGTCCTCGGCCCGCTCTTGATGATATTACCTGGATTGATTGCTGCTTTGCCTTTACTTGGTGTTGCTTTTACGATAGCTACTGGGCCGGTGGGAATTATTATAGCTGCTATCGCCGCTCTGATAGCAATAGGTATTCTACTGGCTAAGAATTGGGACAAAATCAGAGAGTTCTTTGTTGGCAGCATAGATGCCATCAAAAACGCCATGATAGCGCCTTTCAGGGCAGCCGCTCAGGGAATTGAATCTGCTATCAACTGGATAATTTCAATGATAAATAAAATCAGCTTTGATATTCCTTCCTGGGTTCCTGGACTGGGTGGCAAACATTTTGGATTCAATATAGCTCCGTTTACCTTGCCGTCATTCAAAGGCTTTGAGGGCATAATCCCAGGCATCCCAGGGACACCAATGTTGGCCACAGTACATGCTGGCGAGTATATCGGCCAGGGTCAAGGCAACACAGTCAATATTTATAATCCAGTGGTGCGAAACGACAACGACATAAGGGAGCTTACCCGCCAGGTATCGAGGGAAATGTACCGGATGCAGCAGGTGAGATATGGCTAATTCACTGACGTTCAACGGAACTGATTTAACTGCTTATGGGCTGATAGTAAAGACCCGCGACATGCCGGTGGAGTTCAGCACAGATAGTGTTTTGGTTGAGGACATTTCTTATGCCGGTAATAGTAAAGTCCCACCAAAAAATATCTCTTTAAATGTAGCAATCACCGGCGCTAGCATAACGAACCTCAAATCTAATCTCGACAGCATTAAATCCGTTTTGAATGTGCAGATAGACGCACAGTTGATTTTAGACACTCTTTCCGACAGATATTGGATGGCTCGGTTTAAAAGATTATCGGGAACTTATAAAGGCATTATGTTTGATGGAGTTCTCGACTTCACCTGCTTTGACCCCTTTGCCTACGCAGTTGCACCGAGCTCAGATGCCACCGCGATAGTAAACGCTGTCGCTGATAATGCCATCATCTTCACAGGGGGCAATGCTCTAATCCGCCCAGTCTACACAATACTCTCGGATGCTATCAGAGTCGGCACAAACGTAATTCTGCACAGTGATAATACAGACGAAGAGATAGAGTGGACTG
>Ga0315291_10001987_pt1 | contig 27031 bp, 22 predicted proteins | sample YL17G12_20_MG_FD_203070 | JGI IMG/M metagenome (GOLD analysis project Ga0315291, IMG submission 203070) | Sediment microbial communities from Yellowstone Lake, YNP, Wyoming, USA - YL17G12_20 | ecosystem: Environmental > Aquatic > Freshwater > Lake > Sediment | place: USA: Wyoming | collected...
GAGGCGCGGTCCGGTCCCGGCTCGCTTTTGGGTAACGGGTTCCCAACCGGCTGGCAGGTCCGCTTTCCGCCGCTGATCGGAGGCTTTGTCGGCTCGGACGCGCTCGCCTGCCTGCTCTATTTCGGCTTCGACCATGCCCGCGAGCCTTTGGCCGCGCTGGATCTGGGCACCAACGGCGAAGTCCTGCTCACCGACGGCCGGCGCATCGCGGCCGCCAGCACCGCGGCCGGGCCGGCCTTCGAGGGCGTCAACATCGGTTGCGGCATGCGCGCGCTGCCGGGCGCGATTGTCCGGGCGGCGAGCGACGGCGGGGCGCTTCAACTCGAGACTTTGGAAAATGCTCCGGCGCAGGGAATTGCCGGCTCCGGGCTGATCAGCCTGGCCCGGGTGCTCCGCGACTTGGGTTGGATTGAAAACAACGGCCGAATCGTAGGGGCAAGGCAGGCCTTGCCCCTACAACTGGAGGGCGAGGGCAGAGAACGAAAATTGTGGTTGACGGATAAGGTCTATTTAACCCAGCATGACATCCGGGAACTGCAGAAGGCCAAGGCCGCGGTCCGGGCGGCGCTGGACATCTTGTTGCAGAGGCTCGCGCTCAAGCCCGGGGATTTGCGCCGGGTGATCCTGACCGGGTCGTTCGGCGGCCGGGTGCCGGTGGAAGATGCGCTGGCGCTGGGGCTGTTGCCGGAGGTGGACCCGGTGCGGGTGGCATCCATTGCCAATGGCGCCGGGCTGGGCGCGGCCTTGATGCTGCGGGAGGACAACTTTGCGCGGGCGCAAGAGCTGGCGCTGAGGGTCGAGCACGTGGAGTTGAACCTCGATCCCCAATTCCAGGAGCGGTTTATCGAGGCCATGACCCTGGCCCCAGGCTAGGCTCGCGGCCCCGCCGGATTATTCACAAGTGGATTACTTCACCGATAAAGTGGCCTTGATCACGGGTTCGGCCCGGGGCATCGGGTTCGCCACCGCCCGGCTGCTCGGCGGCCGGGGAGCCAAGGTGGTCCTTTCCGATATCCTCGATGACACGCTGGCTCAGGCTCAAAAGCGACTTCAAGCAGAGGGCATGGCGGTAACGGCGAAAAGGGCGGACGTGACCGTTCCGGAGGAATGCGAAGCCTTGGTCCAGGCCGCGCTGGCTGAATTCGGCCGGCTTGACATCCTGATTAACAACGCCGGGGTGAGCATCGTGTCCAACTTTGAGGAGGTCAAGCCCGAGGTGGCCCGGAAGCTGGTGGACGTGAACGTGATGGGGTGCATCAACATGACCTTGGCCGCGCTGGATGCTTTGAAGCAAGCCCGCGGTCAGGTGGTTTTCCTGTCCAGCGTGAGCGGCATCCGCGCCATCCCTACCGGCAGTCTCTATAGCGCCAGCAAAGCCTTTGTGCGCAGCTTGGCCGAGTCGTTGCGGCTGGAATTTAAGCCGTATGGCATCCATGTCGGCGTCATCTGCCCCGGTTTCACCACGACCGATCCGAGCAAGACGGTGATGAAAGGCGATGGAAGTCCCCGTCCCATTGGGCGGCCGCCCCATGATACTCCCGAGGGAGTAGCCAAAGGCATCGCCCGGCTGATCGAACGCCGCGAGCGGGAGCGGGTGCTAACCTCCTTGGGCAAAGCCACCGCCTGGCTCCAGCGCCTGAGCCCCTCGCTCCTGGACCGGATCTTGGCCGGGCGGGAATTGAAAAACTGAATGGCTCATTTCGAGAATCTAGAGGCTAAGGCCGTCGTGTGCCTATCCCGGAAGTTGGATTTTTTAAGGCATGACTCCGGTGCCCCATCACGCCTCCAGAAGGCCGCCCCCGGCCAAGTCTTTTGCCCAGGTCCCTTGGCGCTGAGGGCGCACTGGCGTCACCGAAATCCCCAGCCAGGTTGCGTCTCACGTGGGAAGCGAAGCTTCTGCAAAGCCTGGCCCCGTTTATCCGGGCACGGAGAAGGAACCGGGAAAGCGAGATTTTTCCCAGCGCCTTGGGACACCCGAGCCATGCCTCGAAAATCCCAGGAGATGCGGGGGCAGGTGCTTCACTCCGGCAAGAGCAGAAGCGGGTTTGAATGAAAAACAAGATTCATCATTCAATGCTTTTGAAAATGACGACGCTGGCGGTCATTCGAGGCCTCAAGTTGCCCACAAGTTGTCATGAAGAGCCAACTGAATGAGTGATCTGGAGCGGACCGGCCACCCTCGGTCCGCCGGCAACAGCTACACCGGGTCCGGCCGGCGTTCTCATTCCATCCTGATCGTCCTCTTCCTTATCTATATGTCCGACTATGCCGACCGCTACGTGATCTCCAGCATGATCCATTACATCCAGGAGGATTGGCAGATCACCGACGCCCAGGCCGGCTGGCTGATGGGCATTGTCCTCTTATTCATCACCGTCTTTTCGGTGCCGGCTTCGATCCTGATTGACCGCTGGAGCCGGCGCAAAATGGTGGCGATCATGACTTTTTTCTGGAGCTTGGCCACCCTGGCTTGCGCCTTTACCAGCAGCTATTTCCAGCTCTTGGTGGCCCGGGCCTTCATCGGGATCGGGGAATCCGGATACGCGCCCGGAGGGACGGCCATGCTCGCCGCGGCTTACCCGGAGGAGAAACGGGCCCGGGTGATGGGAATCTGGAACGCCTCCATTCCCTTGGGCATCGGCCTCGGCCTGGCGGCCGGCGGCCTGATTGCGAGGAGGTGGGGCTGGCACCATGCCTTTGGCCTGGTCGCTCTTCCCGGAATGGGATTGGCATTGGCGGCATGGTTCCTGCCCGACTATCGAAGCGTCAAGGTCCAGGACACCGGCACGGGTTTCGGCCGCGGCTTTTTGCGAGACTTGACGGTGGTCTTTCGCATCCCCTCTCTGGTTCTGACTTATTTGGGCTTTGCCATGAATGTATCCATCACCACCGCCTTGATGACCTGGCTGCCGTCCTACTTCGAACGCACGGGAATCGCCGAGCCCGGGCGGGGAGGCGCTCTGGCCACCCCGATTTTCGCCCTGGTCATGGTGGGAGCGCCGCTGGGCGGATTTCTGGCCGACTCCTGGGCCAAGCGGCAAAGGAACGCCCGTCTTCTCCTGCCGGTCCTGAGCTCGGTCCTGGCCGCGATCACGCTCTGGGCGGCATTCTCCTGCGCGGGGCAAAAATTCCTGCAGATCGGAATCCTTTGCGCTTACGGCATTTTCATCACCGGTTTTATCGCCCCGGCCGCCGCGGTCACCCAGGACGTGGTGCACCCGGGCCTGCGCGCTTTCAGCTATGCCATGTGCGTTATTGTCCAGCACCTGGCCGGGGACATCTGGTCCGCGCCTCTGCTCGGCTGGCTCAGCGACTGGATCGGGCTCCCGCAAGCCGTGTTTTTTATCCCCGCTTACGGAGTCATCGCCGCGATCTTCTTCTTTTTCGGCTCTCGTTTTTACGTGCGGGATCTGGATCGGGTAGAAAAAGTCAGGCTGGAACCCGAGCCCGTCGCCTGATCGCGCATAACCGCGGATTGTCTTCCCGGACGCTTGCCCACCCCTCAGTTTTTGTCCGCACCGCATATTTTCGGCCTGCGTAGGGGCGCAATTCATTGCGCCCGGTCCCGGTCAGGGCGCGATCAATCGCGCCCCTACCCCAGCTCCCGGAAAAATGAGGGGTGGCAAGTTCCCGGACGACCTTGAATTGGCCTGGGATAAATGGTATTTATCAATTTGGATTTAAGCTTTGCTGACCAGATGAGCGCAAAGAAGTGGAAGAGCAGGATGCGGAGTTCGGATTGGGGAGGTAGACCATGAAGATAATCGTAGGCCAGGGCAAAGGCGATTCCGGCCGGTGCGACGCGCTGGCCCTTTTGTTCATCGAAGACCGGCTCAGCCTGGATGCCGCGGGCAAGGCCGCGGACCGGGAGAGCGGAGGCGCGGTCTCGCGGCTGCTCCGGGACGGCTTTGAGGGCAAGCGCGACCAGGTGGAGGTGATTCCCGCGGGCCGGAGCTCCCGGTTCGGGCACGTGGTCTTGCTGGGGCTGGGCAAGAAGGAGAAGCTCGACGCCGAGAGTTTCCGCCGGGCCGGGGGTGGACTCGCCGGCGCGCTGGCGAAGCGGACGGTGAAGCTTTGCCGGGTGGCGCTGCTCCCGGCGGAGGCGGTCCCGATCGCGGTGGAAGAGTGCGCCCGGGCGCTGGCCGAAGGCGCCCTGCTCCGCAGTTATCGCTTTACTGAATACAAGAAGGCCGAGAACGACCAAGGCATCCAGACCCTGGCCATTTTCGGAGGCGGGCCCAAGGCGCCGGAGGCGCTCACCCGGGCCGCGGTGATCGGAGAAGAGCACGCCTACGTGCGGAACCTGATCAACCGGCCGGCGCGGGACCTGGCCCCCGAGGACCTGGCGGCCGAGGCGCGGGCGAGCGGGCGCCAGTTTGGGTTCGGCTGCCGGGTCTTCACCGAGAAGGACCTCAGCCGGATGGGCTACCACGCGATCCTGGCCGTGGGCCAGGGCAGCCGCCGGCCGCCGCGGCTGGTGGTGCTGAATTATGCGGGCGGGCCGAAAAAGCAGAAGCCGCTCGCGCTGGTGGGCAAGGGCGTTATCTTTGACTCGGGCGGGATCTCGATCAAGCCGGCGCAGGGCATGGAGCAGATGAAGGGCGACATGGCCGGCGCGGCCGCGGTGCTGGGGATCATCCGGACCGCGGCGCGGATGAAGCTGCGCCACAACCTGTTCGGGGTCCTGCCGTTGGCCGAGAACCTGCCCGGCGGCGGGGCCCAGCGGCCGGGCGACATCATCCGGACCGGGGCCGGGGTGACGGTGGAAGTGATGAGCACGGACGCGGAGGGCCGGCTGGTGCTGGCGGATGCCATCCACCATGCGAAAAAGCTCAAGCCCCGGGCGATTGTGGACGTGGCCACGCTCACCGGCGCGGCTTTCATCGCGCTCGGGAGCCATGCGATCGCGCTGATGGGCAATGACGAGGGACTGCTGGCCCGGATCACCGCGGCCGGGATTGCCGCGGGCGAGCGCACCTGGATCTTGCCGTTGTGGGAAGAATACGAGGAGATTCTCAAGTCCGAGGTGGCGGACCTCAAGAACAACTCCTGGACCCGGGAGGCCGGCACCATCTGCGGCGGCATTTTCCTCAAGAAGTTCGCGGGCGACACCCCTTGGGCGCACCTGGATATCGCCGGGGTGGACTGGAACGAAAAGTCCCATCCCTACCTGGCCAAAGGCCCGACGGCCAAGGGCATGCGGCTCCTGGTCCGGATGCTGGAAGAGCACGCCGATTAACCCGATGAGCGAGAGCCAGGAGTCGCGGCCATCGCTTGCTCTCCGCGCGCGATGGGCCCAAGGTTTTCTCTTTCTGATACCCGCGATTTTTTGCTGGGGACTGGCCCGCCATGAGCCGGCGCTCCTGATTGACGACGCCTACATCACTTTCCGCTACGCCGAAAACCTGGCGCGAGGTCTGGGCCTGGTCTTCAACCCGGGCGAGCGGGTGCTGGGCACCACCGCCCCGCTCTGGGCCGGAATCCTGGCCGGGGCGCGGCTGCTCGGCTTCGCGATTCCTTGCGCGGCCCTGGTCCTGGGCCAGATCTTCACCGCGGCGACCTGCGGCCTGCTGGCCTGGATCCTGTTTCGCCACGTGGCCGCGCCGCTGGCGGTTTTGGCCGGGTTAGTCCTGGCCCTGCATCCGGACGTGATTTTTTTTGCCAACTCCGGGATGGAGACCGGACTCTCCATGGCGCTGGTGTTGGGATCGCTGGGGACAGCTTTACGGCGGCGCTTCTTGGCGGCTGGGGTCCTGAGCGGAGCCGCTTTCCTGGTCCGGCCGGATGGCGCCTTGCTCTTGCTCCTGGGCGGGGTGTTGGCGCTTCTTCAGGGGCGCAAGTCCTTTGTCCGCTTTGCGATCGCCGCGGCGGTGTTGGTGTTGCCCTGGATCATTTTTGCCATGATCTCTTATGGCTCTCCCATCCCGCAGTCCATTGCGGCCAAGCAACTGATCCATGCAGGAAGCTTCCGCCACGCGCTGATGGAATACGCGCTGCTTTTTTTGCCGCCGGTCTGGCCCATGCGGCTTTTGGCCGTGCTGGCGCTGCCGGGTCTGGGCTTGGCCCTGATCTCGCGCGGTCGGCTCTGGCCTTTTGCCGCCTGGGCCATTTTATACATAGTTGGCCTTGTCTTTTCGCGGATCTCGGCGGTCTTCCCCTGGTACCTGACGCCGCTCCTGCCTGTGATGTGCTTATTTGATAGCGAGACCTGGAACCGGTTTTTCTTGTCCGGGAATCGCTCGCGAACCGGAGTCCGGCTGAAAGGAGGCGCTTGGCTCGGCGCGATTCTGCTCCTCGGCCTGGGCGGCTGGCTTTACTCCTTTCGCCCGTTTTACCTGGAGATGCGCGAGGCTCAGTTTGGCCGGGTGCGAGAGTATGAGCAGATCGGCGAGTGGCTGAAAACCCAGGCGCGGCCGGGGGACCAGATCCTGGTCGGGGAGGTCGGCGCCCTGAGCTTTGCGCTTATGGATTTCCCGGTGCGGGACAGCTCGGGGATCAACTCGCCGGAAATTTTGCGTCTGCACCGGGCGGATCAGGAGAGACGCTTGGCCGCCGGGCAGGCGGCAGAGTCGGCACGGTGGGTGAAGGAAGTGATTCAGCGTTTCCAACCGGAGTGGATTGTCACCTGGCACCGGTTCCTGCACCTGGAAGAGTTGGCCCAGGATCCCGATTTGCGCAGCCGCTATGTTCGGGTGAAGCCGCCGCTGCCGAACCTGGACCACTTTTTCGTGCTCGAGCGGCGGCAATCTCCATGACCGGCTCCCGTTTCCGCAATCTGCTCCTGGCCTTGCCTTTATTGGCGATCCCGGCCGCGGCGGTGCTCGCCGCGGTCGCAGCCTCGGGCTGGCTCTTCATTGACGACGCCTACATCACCTTCCGCTACGCCGAAAACCTGGCCCGCTCTCTGGACTTCGTCTATAACCCGGGCGAGCGCGTGCTCGGCACCACCACCCCGCTCTATTGCCTCTGGCTCGCCCTGGGCAACCTGGCGGGCGTGCCGACTTTGGTGCTGGCCCTGCTCACCGGAATCCTGGCCGCCGGGGCAAGCGGCTGCCTGGTCTGGCGACTGGGACGGACTCTCGGCCAGGACCGGGCCGGTTATGCCGCGGGCCTCGTGCTGGTCGGTTTCCCTCGTTTCTGGGTCGCGGCGGCCTCGGGCATGGAGACCACCCTGGCCGCGGCCATTGCTCTCCTCGCGCTAATGCTCGACTTCCGGAAGAAACCGGTCTGGGCGGGCTTAAGCCTGGCCGCCCTGGTCCTCACCCGGCCGGACGCCGTAGTCCTGGCCGCCGCCGTCCTGGGAGTCCGCCTGGTCTTGGACCGCAAGGCCGCCTGGATCGAAGCCTCGGTATTCCTGCTCGCCCTTTTGCCCTGGACAATTTTCGGCTGGCTTGACTTCGGCTCGCCGCTCCCGCATTCCATCGCGGCCAAGCGGCTGATCCACCCGTTTCCCTGGGACCTGGTCCTGGGCAAAGAGTTGAAGTGGTTTGTCTCGGAGCCGGGTCTGATCGTGACCTCGGTCCTGTGGCTTCTGGGCGCGGGCTGGATGGCGGCGAGGAAGCGGGAAGCGCTCGCGCTCGCCCTCTGGCCGCCCCTGTTCCTGGCCGGATTGGCCGCGGGTCAGGTGGGGCCGTTCTTCTGGTATCGGACGCCGCTCTTGCCCGCCTATTTCCTGGTCGCCTTCCTGGGAGCGGAAGCTTTTGCCCGGCTGCTGCGGGAGCCTTGGCCCCGGCGGGTGATGGTCGGGCTCTCGGCTCTTTTCCTCGGTCTCTTCCTGGCGCCGGTGCCGGCCGCTTTCCGCCAGGGTCTGGAGGCGCTCGTGGCCAAGGAGCGGGTGTATGAGCAGATGGCCGAGCGCACCCGGCAACTGGGGCGGCCGGGGGACAAGGTGTTCGTGGGCGACGTGGGCGTGCTGGGGTATCGGCTCCAGGATTTTTATTTGCTGGACAGCTCCGGCATCAACTCGCTGGAGATCTACCGGCTGCGGCTGGCGGATCGTAAAAAACTTTTACAACAAGGCCCGAGTTACCGGTTCGACTGGTGGGGCAGCGCGGCCTGGAGCCGGGACGTGATCGAGCAATATCAGCCCCGGTTTATCGCCTCGGATGTTTCCTACCTGCACCTGCCGGAGCTGATCGCCGATCCCGAATTCCAGGCGCTCTACCGGATCGTCCGGACCTGGAGCCTGCCGGACGCGAACTACGTGTTACTGGTCAGGAACGAAAAGCCGGCAAACCCGAACCCGGCGGGACCGCCTTAGCCGGCCTCCTCCAGCAAGTCGGTCAGCTCGACGATCTCGTCCTCCCCGATCTCCTCCCCCGAAGCCATCAGACTTTTCAATTCCGGAAAATCGAGAAAAGGCTTCCAGGGGCCTTTGTCCTTCTGGACTTCCTCTTGCCCGGTAAGGTTGCCGGCCGCGACCAGGTCCTCCACCGCGATCAGGCGGACCGGTCCCAGCACCAGGCCGTCGGGGTAACGGATCTTGTAGCGGGGGACATTTTCCGAAGCAGCGGAAGTCCGGGCCGGCGGCGGGGGCGGCGCTGCGGCCGGCTTGACCGGGGCCGGCTGGGGCGGCTTGACCACAGCTTTGGGCTCCAAGGGTTCCTCATCCAAATCCAGGGGGATCTCTTCCTCGTGCTCGTGCACCGGCTTTTCGGCCGGGGGCGGGGAAGGCTCCGACGGAAAGAGATCCGGAAAGAGCTTTCTCAATTCCTCGAACTCGGCCCAAGGCCGGAAGTCGCCGCCGTCCTTGGAAACTTCTTCCTTTCCCTTCAGCCGCTTTTCGCGGACCAGCACCGCCACGGTCTTGAGTTTGATGGGGCCCAGGAGCAGGCCGTCGGGCGAGCGGAAGGTGTATTTGCTTTTGACCTCCGGGAGTTCGACCTCATCGGTCACCCCGTATTTATCCTTGATCTTGCTGACAATGGCGTCAATCCGGCATTGGTAGCAGAGCCGGGCTTTATCGTCCTGGTGCTTGACAAAGGAGGTCCCGCACTTCAGGCAGGAGAGCTGGACCGTATCGGTGGCGGAGGTTTCCGTAGCCGGAGGAGCGGCCGCGGCGGGTTCGGGAGCCGGAGGAGGGGCCGCGGTTTCCGGCGGGAGGGCAGGGCTGAGGTCCTGGGCCAATTCTTCGGGAGAGATGACAATAGTCTTCTGGCATTTCCCGCACCGGAAGTTGACCGGTTTGGTGGGCGCCTTTTTGATGGTGATCTTATATTTCGAGTGGCATTGGTCGCAAAGAATCAGCATGTCGGGAAACCCCAATCCCGCCGCGGATCGAGTTCAATCTATCACTATCGGCGCGAAGTTTCAACCGGGCCTGCTGAGGAATTTGGCGGTTGACGGTTGGTGGTAGGCGGTTGACGGAGGATGGTCCCGTGGTGCAGCCGATAGCTCAGGGGACCGGTTCCCCTGCCGGGGAAAGGCCGGGGGTTTCCGGGGCCGGGCCTTCGGAGAGGCGCATCCATTCCGACCAGGCCGGCTTGAGACTACCGAGCCCGATCACGGCCCGGGCCAGGCACGAGAGCACCGGGAACGCCAGGGTGAAGGCGAGATAGGTATCGGCCGGAGCGTAATGAGGGAAAAAGAGCTGCCAGGCAATGGTGGTGGTGCCGAAGCCGCCGAAGGCGATGGGCAAATTGGAGATGAAGAGCACGAGCGGGATCAGGATCACGAATTCCAGGACCGGGATGCGGATGTCAAAGGCGAAGGCGCAGAGGTAAAGCCCGGCCAGGTTGAAGACCAGCGGCGGCGCGGAGTAGAGCGCCAGCTTGAGCCAGTGCCCGGGCGAGGCATGGGCAAAGGCGTGCCAGAGCGGCCAGTCGCGGCGGAGCAGGTAGTTGAAGGGCCACCAGCGCCAGCCGCGGAGCCAGTAGGTCCAGGCCTGGAAGAGCCAGAGCCAGCCGAGCCCGAGCAGGATGGCAAAAGTGCGCCAGGGGATCTTGCCGGCGAGGTCGAAGCCCAGCGCGACCGAGGCGGCGACCATGGCGCTGAACACCGCGAGGAGGCTCCAGAGGCTGATCCCGGCCCGGAACAATTGGATTCCCGCCAGCTTGGTGATGCCCATGCGGGTTTTGCGCAGCAGGTAGAGGAACATGCCGCCGTTGGAGATGTTGACGTTGACCAGCATGGCCAGGTAAAGGGCGCCGCGCACCCAGAAGATGTCGCGGATCCGGACCGGCCGGTCGAACCATCGGAACAGGGTGGCGGTGATGAAAGCGTCGAAGCCCCAGAACACGAGCAGGGGCAGGAGTCGGGCGGAGACCAAGAGCCAGAGGTTAGCCTGGTCCAGGGCTTGGAGCACCGCCTCCCACTCCACTTTTCGGAAGTAATAGTAGAGGATGGCCGCGGAGACCAGGACCGGCACGACCTTGCGCAGCCAGGCCCAGACCGGATGCCGGGCCGGCTGGATTTCCTCCACCAGGTGTTGGAGGCGTTCTTGCGTGGCCGATTCGGGCATGATCTAGTCGCCGGAGTCGGAAAGCAAGCGGTGGAAGCAACTGCGCTGACCGGTATGGCAAGCCGGCCCCTTCTGCTCGATCTTGAGCAGGAGGGTGTCGGCGTCGCAGTCGTAGCGGATTTCCCGGAGGCGCTGGAGGTGCCCGGAGGTCTCGCCCTTTTGCCAGAGCTCCTGGCGCGACCGGCTCCAGTAGTGGCACAACCCGGTGGCCAAGGTCCGGGCCAGCGATTCCGCGTTCATGTAGGCGAGCATCAAGACCTCGCCGCTCTCTGCGTCCTGGGCAATGGCCGGGACCAGGCCCCGCTCGTCGAACTTGACCCGGCGCACCATTTCTTCAATTTGATTTGAGGAGAACTCCATGGTCGCCATCTTTCGATCCCTGCCGCAAATTTGTTTCCATTGTAACATGGTGGAAGAGAAGATCAAAGACGGGCGCAGTTAAAATGCTCCCCGGGTTTGATTAGGCCATGGCGTTCGTGGTAGCGTGATCCGCGCTTTCCGAGTGAAAAAGGAGGGGGAAAGGATGAGAAGCATGAACCGACCTTTGCGGACGAGCGCCCGGGTGGCGCTGATCGCGGTCCTGGTCTTGGGCGCGGCCGCTTGCGCGGGGCGGAAAGCGAAGAAGCTGGGGATCGAGCCGCCGGCCTATAAGGTGCGGGTGGAGAAGGACGTGATGATCCCGATGCGGGATGGGGTGCGCCTGGCCGCGGATATTTATTTTCCGGCCGGACTGGAGAAGGCGCCGGTGATCCTGATCCGCACGCCCTACGGCAAGAGCCAGAAGCTGGTCCTGGGCCGGAACAACCTGCCCGAGCTCCTGGCCCGGCGGGGCTTCATCCTGATAATGCAGGACGTGCGCGGCCGGTTCCGGTCCGAGGGCGAGTTTTATCCTTTTGTGCATGACGGGCCGGACGGCATGGACACCATCGCCTGGATCGGGCGGCAGCCCTGGCAGAGCGGCCGCCTCGGGACCTACGGCGCTTCTTACCTGGGCGCCACCCAGTGGTTCGAGTCGCCGGGCGAGCCCCTGGCGGCGATGCACCTGACCGTGACCAGTCCCAACCTGAAGGAGGTGATTTACACCGGCGGCGAGCTGCACCTGATGACCGTGTATTTCTGGTCGGTGATGATGGGCAACCACCAGTTCGATTATGGAATCATGTGGCGCCTGAACAAGCTGGAAGATTACATGAGGACTTTGCCGCTCGACCAGGCCGACAACCGCGTGGGCAACAACGTGGAATACTTTGATCAGTCCCTGGACCCGAAAGGACTTTTGCAGATCTACGAGGGCGTGAACTTCGACGCCAAGTACCGGGAAGTTTCCGCGCCGGCGGTGTTCGTGGCCGGCTGGTATGACATGTTCCTGGGGCCGCAGTTAAAGGACTTCAACCGCTTGCTCCGGGAAGGCGGGGGCCAGGCGCCGCGCTCGGTGCTGATCGTGGGCCCCTGGGGCCACGGGATGAGCAAGGGCGACGGCTCGGTGAAGTTCGGCGGGGAAATCAAGCAGCGCAAAGTCCTGGGCCCGGCCCATTACCTGGCGTGGTTCGACTACTGGTTGAAGGGCGAGGCGCCGGAGGTGGCGCAATGGCCCAAGGTGCGAATCTTTGTCATGGGCGAGAACGTCTGGCGGGATGAGAACGAGTGGCCGCTCGCCCGCACCCAATACACCAACTACTATTTGCACTCCGGCGGCAAAGCCAACACCCGCTCCGGCGACGGCGCTTTGTCCGCCGAGGCGCCGGCGGCCTCTGAGCCGGCGGACCGGTTCAGTTATGATCCCTTGAACCCGGTGCCGACCAGGGGCGGGAACAACCTGGGCCTCAACCTGGGTCCTTACGACCAGGCCGAGCTGGAGGACCGGGAGGACGTGCTGTGTTACAGCACGCCGGTGCTGGAGAGCGACGTGGAAGTGACCGGCCCGATCACAGCCACGCTCTATGCGGCTTCGGACGCCAAGGATACCGACTGGACGGTCAAGCTGGTGGACGTGTATCCGGACGGGAAAGCGGTGAACATCCAGGACGGGATCGTGCGCGCCAGGTATCGCAGCAACGATCCGGAGCACCCGACGCCGCTGACGCCGGCCGCGGTGGAGGAATACACCCTTGACTTGTGGGCGAGCTCCAACGTGTTCAAGGCCGGGCACCGCCTCCGGGTGGAGGTGTCGAGCAGTAACTTTCCTCGCTTCAACCGCAACCTCAATACCGGCGAGCCGGTGCCGGGCGCGACCAAGGCGGTGGTCGCGAATCAGACCATCTATCACGATTCGGAGCGTCCCTCGCACATCACTTTGCCGATCATTCCACGCTGAGAACAGCCGCGGTCTAATACGGCGCGACTCCGAACAAGCGCTGATGGAGGAAGAGCACGACCAGGAAAGCTATGACCGCAATCAGGATCAAGGGCAGGCTGAACTGGCCGGGCTCGAGGGTGGTCTTGCCCCGGATAATGGCGGCAAAGGGGAAGATGGAGGTCTTCTCCTGTAAGGCCCGATAGGCTTCTCCCTTTTCCCGCGCCTTGCGGCGGTCCTGGTGATAGACGCCCAAGAATCCCACCACAAAGATGGAGCCGAAAAAGACCACGTCACCCAGAAAGCCGTTGGCGATGACATGGGCCAGGGCAAAAGCGGCGAGCCCCATGTCCATGGGGTGCCGGGTGATGCGGAGGATGCCGCGCGTTTCCATCGCCGCGGGCATGAGGCTGGCCGGAGAGGGGTTGGCGAGGGAGAGCGCGAGGAAGAGGAAAGCGATGAGCATGAGGAGATAGATGGGCGGGTAGAGCCAGCCGGGAGTGGACCAGAGCCAAGCGCCCTCGTGCCGATGATAGGCAAAGACCAGGATGGCGCCGCCCAGGGTGGCGATGCTGACCAGGGAATAGACGGCCAGGAACGGCAGTTGCCCCAACTTTTCCTTCAGGCCTTCCCGGAGGCGGCCGTGGGAAAGGGCGAAGTGGGTCGCCACAAAAAGAACACTGAGAAGAATGAGCAAATAGAGCGCCATCACCGTCCCTCCTTCATTGGAGCTTGCATTCTCGGAAGCTACTTTTAAGTCTGTGCCACGGTCGCGGCTTTGTCAAGAGACGGCGCGGCGAAAGGGCCGGGCCGGTTGCGGCCCGCGCCGATTGCTGCAGGAATTTTCTCCGGTCCATTTTCTTTCTAGCCCACCATGGAATAACCGCCGCTGACGCTCAGCACCTGGCCGGTGATAAAGGCGGCGCGGTCCGAGGCCAGGAAGACCACGGCCTGGGCCACGTCTTCCGGCTCGCCCAGCCGGCCCAGGAGATAGCGTTTCACCATGGGGGCCGGGTCCGGGAGAAACGCCTTGACCTTTTCGGTCCGGGTCAAGCCGGGCGAGACCGCGTTCACCCGGATGCCGCGGGGGCCCACTTCCTTGGCCAGGGCCTTGGTGAAGGCGATCACGCCGCCCTTGGCCGCCGAATACACCGACCAGGACGGCTCGCCCACCCGGCCGGCGTCGGAGGCGATATTGACGATCGCGCCGGAGCCTCTCGCCACCATCTCGGGCAGGAAGACCCGGCAACAGGTCAGGGTGCCGAGCAGGGTGACCCGAAGGCCTTGCTGCCAGTCCGCCGGCCCGGTTTCGAGAAAGGGCTTGACGATCCAGGTAGCGGCATTGTTGACCAGGATGTCCGGGAGAAGCGCTCGACCTCTCAGCTCCGAGGCCAGGCTTTCCACCGCCGCGTAGTCGGAGATGTCCTTCGCAAAGGCCGCGCCTTTTCCTCCCGCTGGCTCAATCTGCTTGACCGCGGCCTGGGCGCCGGCCTCGTCCAGATCAACGACGATAACCTGCGCACCCTCGCGGGCTGCGGCCAGGGCAATGGCCTTGCCGATACCGATGGCTCCGCCGGTGACCAGGACCTTTTTACCTTCGAGACGACCCGACATCTCCGCTCTCTTTCATATCTGAATTAAACCTTGCCGCCTTCTTGCCAGTAAGGCTCGCGCAGCACCCGCTTCAAGACCTTGCCGATGGGGCTGCGCGGCAGGGAGTCGCGGAACTCGACCCGGGAGACCCGCTGGAACTTGGCCAACTGCGGGTTGGCCCAGTCCTTGATCGCGTCTTCGCCGGCCGCGGCCCCGGGCTTCCGCACCACCAGGGCCAGCGGGGTCTCGCCCCATTTCTCGTGCGGGACTCCGATCACGGCCACGTCCAGCACCGCCGGGTGCCGCGCCACCACCTCCTCGATGTCGGTGGCAAAGATGTTGATCCCGCCCGAAACGATCATGTCCTTTTTCCGGTCGAGGATGTAGAGGAACCCGTCCTCATCGAACTTGCCCACGTCCCCCGTCTTCAGGTAGGTGCGGCCGGCCTCATCCTTCCAGATCGCTTCCGCGGTCTTTTCCGGCTGCCGGTAGTAGCCGCGCAACAGGCCGGGACTGTAGCCCACGATCTCGCCGATCCCGCCCCGAGAGAGCTCGCGGCCCTGATCGTCAATGATCCGGATGTCGGTGCCGGCGATGGGTGTGCCCACCGAGCCGATCTTGCCCTCCATCTCCTCGGGCTCCAGGGTCGAGCCGATGCCCTCGGTCAGGCCGTAGAGCTCGAGCAGGTTGCGGGTGAACTTCTTCAGGATTTGCTCCTTGGTGTCGCGGCGCAGGGGCGCGCCGGCGGAGACCATGATCTTGAGCGAGCTTAAGTCGTATGTTTCAAAATCCGGGAGCGCCATGGTCACGATGAACTGAGTGGGCACGAAAAAGGTGTGGGTGCCTCGCTCCTTTTGCACGATCTGCAGGAAGCCCCGGGGATCGAAGTGCTCCATGATCACGGTGGTGGCGCCGGCGATCAGGGCCGGAAGCATGATCATCCAGGTGCCGTTGTGATACATGGGCGTGCTCAGGATGGGGACCGAGCTTGAGTCAATCCGGAGGTCAATGGCCAGGGCCAGGGCGAAGTCGCGGCGCGCGGCGTGGGTGTGGACGATGCCCTTGGGAAGCCCGGTGGTGCCCGAGCTGTAGATGATGTTGAAGTCGTCGGCGTAACGGAGAGGAATCCCCGGTTCCTGGTCCGAGGCCTGGGCGAGTCGCGTCTCGTAGGGAATCCAGCCCTCGGCCGCGAAGCCGACGGAGAAGAAGCCGGCGGGCAGGACCCGGGTCAATTGGGGCCGGTGAGGGGCGATGACCATTCCCATCAGGGGGTCGGCGAACAGCGCCTTGGAATCCGAGTCGGCGATCATTCGGGCCAGCCCCTCGCCCGGGACCAGGGCGGAGAGGGGGACGATGACGCCTCCGGCTTTGAGGGTGCCGAAGATGATCTCGGCCATTTCGATGCGGTTGCCGGAAAGCAGGCTGACCTTGTCGCCCTTGCGCAGGCCGAGCTCAAGGAGCGCGTGGGCCACCCGGTTGATCCGGGAGTTGAACTCGCGCCAACTGACTCGCCGCTCTGCGCAGACCAGGGCGGTCTTCTTCGGATGCCACCTGGCGTGGCTGGTTATGATGTCCGGGATGGTCACCTCGGGAACGTCAAATTGCAACATCCTTTTTCCTCCCTGAAGAATTGTTTGCCTCGGCTTCAGGAGACTCGTGGGTAATCAGACCTACTTTAGAATTCTTATTTTTTCAGTGAATAAAGTCAAGGCAAAGTCCCGATCCAGGAATGATCGGGCTGGTATGCCGACCTGCCCTGGGAAAGGAGAACCCTCGGGCTCCGTTCCTTTTGTAACGATGAATAGGGCGGTTGGATTCAGGTGTAGGGACGATCCTTGTGATCGCCCCCTCGATTTTGGGCGAATACGAGATTCGCCCCTACGAATTCGAGGAAGGCTTGACCAAACGCGGTGGCGGGAAGGGCAGGGTCGGGGCCGCCACCGGCCGCGATATTTTTTTGCGCTTGAGTTTTTCCACCAACGTGGTCCGGTTGATCTTTAGCAACTCCGCGGCCTTGTTCTTGTTCCAATTCGACTGTTGCAAGGCCTGGAGCAGGAGCTGATGTTCGAAGCGGTCCACTTCTTCCCGGAAATTGATCGCGCCGGCCGTGGGCAACGCGGCAGTCTGAAGACCAAGAGCATGCAGAGCAGGACTTTGCAACGCCGCGGGTAAATCCGCTTTCCGGATCTCACCTTCGCCTTTGAGGATGGCCAGGCGGGCGATCAGGTTCTCCAGTTCCCGGACATTGCCCGGCCAGGGATAGCCTTGCAAGCAGGCTAAAGCTTCCGGGCTAAAACCTTCCAGCCGGCTGTGGTGCAGGCGGTTCAGTTTTTCCAGGAAATACTGGGCGAGCAAAAGGATATCCGCGGGTTTTTCGCGCATGGCAGGAACGTGTAGCGGGACCACGTTCAGGCGATAAAACAGGTCTTCCCGGAAGCGGCCGGCCGCGACCAGCTCTTCCAGGTTGCGGTTGGTGGCCGCCACGATCCGGACGTTGGCTTTCCGGCTCTGGGCCGAGCCGACCGGGTAGTATTCGCGTTCCTGGAGCAGGCGCAGGATCTTGACCTGCAAGGTCAGGCTCAAGTCCCCGATCTCGTCCAAAAAAAGAGTGCCGCCATCGGCCTGTTCCACCCGGCCCGCGTGGTCCAGAACGGCGCCGGTAAAAGCGCCGCGCAGGTGGCCGAAGAGCTCGCTCTCCATCAACCCTTCCGGAATGGCCCCGCAGTTCAGGGCGACCAAGGGTTTTCCCCGCCGCCGGCTCTGGCTGTGGATGGCCTGGGCGACCAGTTCCTTGCCGGTGCCGCTGGCGCCGGTGATCAGGACCGTGGTGTCCGATTCCGCCACCCGGGGGATATTCTGATAAAGCGTGTGCATGGTTTCGTTCTCACCCACCATGCCGAAATGGAGCGACCATTTCGCGTCCGGGCCGGCCTCGGCCAGAGCTTCCTGCACCATGGCAATCAGCTTTTGGCGGCGAAAGGGCTTGCTGAGCAGACGGTCCACCCCCTGGCGCCGGGCCTCGCGGTCCAGATCATCGTCCAGGAAAGCGCTGAACAGGATCACCCGGACTTCGGCCCGGATGGCCCGGATGTCTTCCAGGACCTGGAGCCCGTCCCGACCCGGCAGCCGGTAGTCGGTCAGCACCAGGTCAAAATCACGTCCCCGATAGGTCTCCACCGCTTGTTCGCCCGAGGATGCGCCTTCCACCTCCCAGCCTTCGGCGCTCAGCACCCGCTGCAAGTAGGCTAAGCCCAGAGGTTCGTCGTCCACGACTAAAATATGTGGCATGGCCATTGTTCTCTTATTCCTTTTTTGGGGATTAAATCAGCAGTATTGGTTATTAAATAAGCAATATCTATGCCGGGGATTTTCGAACGGCCCTCCTGAAAAAATGGTAGGAATTATAGGGGGTTTGAAAAAGTCCTACAAATATAGGATCAGCAACTGTCCACCAAAATGGACGGATCAAGCCGGCCGCGGGTGGCGGAGGGGGATGCCGTATTTCTTGACCTTGTAATAAAGGGCCGAGCGGGAGATCCGGAGCTGGCGGGCGGCCAGGGCAAAGTTGTATTGGCTTTCTTCCAGGGTCTTGGCGATGAGTTTGCTTTCCACGGCCTCGGTGGCCAGCACTTTGGCCTGGCGCAAAGAGAGGCCGGTGTTGATGGGCACCTTGGCCACCGCAGCATCGTTCCGGATTTCCGGGGGAAGGGAAGAAACGAGCAGCTTAGAAGCAGGGTTGAGGACCAAGGAGCGCTCCAGGATATTTTCCAGCTCGCGGACATTACCCGGAAACGCATAATGACCGAGGCGCTCCATGTATTCGGGATCAATTTCCTGGATCTCCTTGCCGGTCTTGCGGCACAGCCGGGGCAACAAGTAGGAGACGAGCAGGGGCAGGTCCTGGATCCGGTCGCGCAGCGGCGGCAGATGCAGGGGCAGCACGCTCAACCGGTAGTAAAGGTCTTCCCGGAACTGTTTCTTTGCCACTTCCTCCTTGAGGTTCTGATTGGTCGCCGCGATCACCCGCACATCCACCAGGGTGGGCCGGGTGGCGCCCACCCGCATGAACTCGCCTTCCTGAAGCACGCGCAAGATCTTGCTTTGCAGCTCCAGGTCCAACTCCCCGATTTCATCCAGAAAGATGGTCCCGGTGTCGGCTTCCTCGAAATAGCCCTTGCGCGGTTCCACTGCGCCGGTAAAGGCCCCGCGCACATAGCCGAAAAATAGGCTTTCCAGCAAAGTATGGGGGATGGCGGCACAGTTGACCACCACGAAGGGCTTTTCCTGACGGGGGCTGAGTTGGTGGATGGTGCGCGCCACCAATTCCTTGCCGGTCCCGGTCTCGCCGGTGATCAAGACCGTGCTCGGCACCCCGGCCACTTGCCCGATCAGGCGCTGCAGCTCGCGCATGGCCGGATGGTCGCCCACGATCCCGACCAGCGGGCCCTTCTCCGAATCAGCCGAGATCAGCCGGCGGTTTTCTTCCAGGAGCCGCTTACGTTCCCGGGTCCGCTCCACCACCAGCCGGATTTGTTCAGAATCAAAGGGCTTCTGGATGTAGTCAATGGCTCCTGCCTTCATCGCCGCGATCCCGCTTTCCAGAGACCCATAGGCCGTGATAATGACCACCGGCAGGTCCAGCCAGCGGCCGCGGACCTCTTCCAGGACCGCCATTCCGCTTTTGCCCGGCATCCGCAAATCCAAAAGCAACAGGTCGGCCGCGTGGCCGCCCAGCCAAGACAAGGCCTCTTCCCCGGTTGCCGCCTTGTGGGGATGGCATTCTAATCGCGTGAGTAACCTGGCCAAAACTCGACGGATTTGAGGCTCATCATCTACAACTAAGACCTCGAGAGAGCCCACGCTGCCTCCGAACTGTCCACTTTTTTGAACAGATTGTGCAATTCGCTTTCCTTAAATAATAGATTGGATGAGCTTTGTCAAGCTTTTTCCTCAAGAAGAGCAGAATTTTTTCGATAAGTTAAATGTCAACTCCAAAGAAAAGGATAAACATGGAAAAAGCAAAACTATTGATTGTGGACGATGAGGCCTTGATCCGCAAAGCGTTGGGCCGGGTCTTACGCGCGGAGCCGGTGGAGGTGTTAGAGGCGGAAAACGCGGCCGAGGCTCTCAAGCTGCTGGTGACCGAGCCGGTGGCTCTGGTCATTACCGATTACCGGATGCCGGGCATGGACGGTCTGGATTTCCTGCGCCTGGTCCGCGAGCGCTACCCGGATACCATCCGGATCATGCTCACCGGCCACGGCGACATGAGCACCGCGGTTCAGGCCATCAACCAGGGCGATGTCTTCCGGTTTTTCACCAAGCCCTGGGACCAGGAGGAGTTGCTTCATTCCGTGCAAAAAGCGCTCAAGCTCCAGCAGATGCGGCTGTCCAACCGCCAACTGATCCGGGACCTGGAAGAACAGTTGGAGCACTTGCGCGGCCATGGCAACGGTCAAGAAGCCGAGAGCAGTGCCAAGCGCTGAATTCGACGGGCGGCCCCTGGCTCCCTCCCGGCCCGGCACGGTGCTGGTGCTGGATGATGAGCCGCTGATGCTGACCGCCTGTGAGCGGATCCTCAGCCGTGTCGGCCACCGCGTCATCCCGGTGGACAGTGCCCCCTGGGCCTTGGAGGTGGTGGGAGAAGAGGCGGTGGACGTGGTCCTGGCCGACGTGCGTATGCCGGGCATGAGCGGGCTCGAGGCTCTGCCCATCCTCAAGCACCGCGACCCGGAGCTGGAAGTGATCATGATGACCGGCTACGCGACTTTGCCCGAGGCGGTGCAGGCGATCAAGTCCGGCGCCTTTGACTTCCTGGCCAAGCCGTTCGAGGACATCGAGAAGGTCCAGCAGGTGGTGAGCCAGGCCCTGGCCCGCCGCCGGATGCACCGGGCCCAGGAGCTCCCGGAACCCGCCCTGGCCGGCATCGTGGGCCAGAGCCCGGTCATGCAGGACCTGTTCCGCCTGATCGAACGGGTGGCGCCCACCCAGAGCCCGGTCCTGATCCAGGGCGAAAGCGGCACCGGCAAGGAATTGGTGGCCCGCGCCGTCCATCAGCTCTCTTCCCGGCGCCTCCGGGCCTTTGTGGTGGTCAACTGCGCGGCCATCGAGACCCTGTTCGAAAGCGAGTTCTTCGGCCATGAAAAGGGCGCCTTCACCGGCGCTATCCAACAGCACGTCGGCCTGTTCGAGTCCGCGGACCAGGGCACCATCTTTCTCGACGAAATCGGCGATATCTCTACCTACTCCCAGGTGAAACTGCTCCGGGTGATCGAGGTGGGCGAAGTCAAGCGGGTCGGATCCAACCGCACCGCCAAGGTCAACGTCCGCGTCATCGCCGCCAGCAACCATGACCTGGAAACCGCGGTGCGCCGGGGCGCTTTCCGCCAAGACCTCTTTTACCGGCTCCACGTGGTGCCGATCCAGGTCCCGCCCCTGCGCGAGCGCGCCGGCGACATCCCTTTGCTCGCCCGCCATTTCCTGGCTCTGGCCGCGGCCAAGTTCGGAAAACCCGTGACCCGGATCCTGCCCGAAGCGCTCGCCTGCCTCCAGGCTTACTCTTGGCCCGGCAACGTGCGGGAGTTGGAGAACACCATCGAGCGGGCCGTGATCCTGGCCGCGGAGGTCACCATCCGCTTGCAGGATCTGCCCGTGGAAATCGCGCTGGCGGAAAGCAGCATCCTCCTGCCCCCCAACCCGGAAGCCCCACTCCTCGTTCTTCCCTATGTCCAGGCCAAAGAGCGCGCCCTGGCCTTTTTCCACCAGCGCTACCTGAGCGGAATGCTCCTCAAGACCTCCGGCAACATCGCCCGAGCCGCCCGCCTCTCCCATCTGGATCGCTCCAACTTCCGCCGCCTGCTTAAGCGCTGGCAGGCCCATTAAGAGAGTTGACAGCAGGCAGTAGGCAGCAGACAGGGAGGAAGAGAATTGAGAGATTAACCGGCTAAACCGATCAGCCCCGAAGGGGCGGCCTTCGATAGCCTGGGGTGAAACCCCAGAGAAGATCAGCCGAGGCGGTCAGGGAGGGTGGAAGGGTCGAGTTGGATCTCGCGGTCCGGCGGAAAAAAGTCATCGGGCTTGGGTCCGGAGTAGCCGATCGAAGGCCAGATCTTTCGTTGCTCCGGCGCCAGGTCCGCCTCGCCGTTGGCGTCCGAGTAATAGCCCAAAAAGCAAATCACCCGTTTCAAGGAGAGCAAGTCGTCCTCAATGCCGGGCATGAACGGCTTGAGCATCGGCTGAAGCTTTTCCGCGAACCGCACCAGCCGCAAATAGCGGAGCATGGTCACCCAGTCGGGCGAGGGGTTCTCGTAAATAAAGGTATCAATATTCTTGGCCACGTCCACTTCGCCGGAAAGCACCGGCTCCGAGGGGATGATCTCCCGGGTCCAGCGGTTGATAGTGCGATACTCGTCCGGGGTCAGATAGACCAAGGCCGGCATCTCGCCCTCTGCCGGCCGCGGCCGGGCCAAGAGCTTTCGCGGTCCCAGCACCGCCGGCGCCGCGGTGAAAAAAGCCTGCTTCAAAAACGTGCGGCGGGTGGAAAACATGGTCCGAGCTTAGCATAAGAGCAAAGGCAAGGCAAATTTTTTTAGGCCAAAAATGCCGGTTTGGCTACGGCCTTTTCTGGAGGCCGGAAATGATCCAGTTCGGGTGCGGAGCTGCGGCCTCTTTCGCCAGGTCCACGATCCAATCTTCAGCGCCCGAGGCCAGGTAAAAAACCGGCTTGAGCAGGTCGGCCTGGGGTTTGAGCCGGCCCTCGGCCACGGCCATGCGCTGGAGCGGGGTGCCGGGGTAGATGCGGATGCCGATGCGGATGGTGAGCAGCCGCGGGTGCAAGGAGGAGGCCAGGTCGAGGGCTTGTGCTATGGTTTTTTTCGTTTCGCCCGGCCCGCCGAAGAGCAGGCTCAGGAAATAGGGGATCTGCACCTGCTGCAAGAGCTCATCCGCTTTGGTCAGCTCCTCGGGGGCGATTTGTTTATTATAGGTTTCGAGCATGTCCGCGGAGGCGTGGTCCGAGCCGAGCAGGACCAGCCCCAGCCCGCCTTTTTTGAGCAGGTCAAGCTGTTCGAGGGAGAGGTGGCGCGGGTGAAGAGTGGCGGACCATTTGGTGATAAAGCCGCGGCGGATGAACTCGCGGGCCACGGCCTCGGCGTAACCCGCCGGATAGTTGAAGATGGGGTCGGTGATGAAACAGTCTTCAAAGCCGAGCTCGAGCAGGCTGCCAACCTCGTCGGCCACGCGGTTCGGGCTTTTGGCGCGGACCTTTTCGCCCTCGCTGACCGGGGTGTCGCAAAAGATGCAGTTGAAGGCGCAGCCGCGCTTGCTCACCAGGTTGGGCCCGCTCCCGGCCTTGCGGTAATCTTCCAGCCGCAGGCAGCGCCGATCAGGCATAATCAGGCGGTCCAGGTCGGGTATTCGCGCCGGCTCTTTGATGGCGCAGCCCGAGCGGGTCTTGAGCAAGAGCCCGGGGAGATGCAGCGGGACCCGGCCGGCCTCCAGGCCGTCGAGCAAGGGCGCGATCACTTCCTCCGCCTCGCCGGCAATACCCGCGTCCGCTTCCAGGTAACGAAAAATGTCCTCCGGCAGCACCCCGATGGCCGCGCCGCCGATAAGGACCTTGGCCGCGCTGTCCTGGCGGACCTGGTCCACCAGGCCCTTGATCTCGGGCAGGTAATACTCGGGCTTGATCCAGAGCTGGTTTTCCAGGTTGCGGATCGAGAAGGCCACCGCCTCGGGCTCGAAATCGCGGAGAGCCTGGCGCAGCGCCGGCAGCGGCTTGTCTGCAAACATGAGGTCCAGGACCTGGTAAGGGTGGCGTTTGGGGTCCAGGTAAGGGACCAGGCTGGCGATGCCCAGGGGCATGGGCGGCATGATCTCGCGCGAGCGGTTGGTGGAGACGAACAAAATCCTCATAACTTCAGTATAGAGCAGGTAGGAGACAGGGAAAAGAGGAAAATTTTTTTCTTGTCCCGACCTACTGCTCTGCAAACGATAAATGCGGGATCAATTCGTGGTAGGGGCGGGGCTTGCCCCGCCCTGATCCTGGGCACGGCAAGCCGTGCCCCTACTTTCCCAATCCGCAAATTTGCCTTGACAGAGCACTACGACCTGTTTTTCAAGCTAATGATCTTGCCCGAAATCTCGCCCTCATGCAGGTCAAGAATTCCCACGGAAGGCTCCCACTCCCGCGGGTCCGGGCCGCAATACCCGGGATTCAGGAAATACAGGTCATCCACCTCCTCGGCCACCGGAAAGTGGGTGTGGCCGAAGATGATGAGTTTGGGGTGGCCGGCAAACTGGCGAACGGCGCGGGCAAATTCTTCCTTGCCGCTGCTCCATTCAAAGACGATTAAGCGGTGGGTGAGCAGGGTGGGGATACCGTCCAGGTCAATCAGGGAGGGGTCCGGGAGCAGGTGCGAAGCCAGCTCCTGGTCGTAATTGCCCCGCACCCCGATCACCGGCGCGATCCGCTGGAGCTCTTGGAAGACCTCGCGGCTGCCCACATCGCCGGCGTGGAGAATCCGGTCCACTCCCTGAAAAACCTCGGGCACTTGGGGATGGAGGAATCCGTGGGTGTCGGCGATGACACCGACTTTCATGACCGGTCTGCCTCGGGCCGGGATTTGGACCGGAACAGGGAATTGGAGGCCCGCTCGTGGCCGAGCGTGGTTTCCGGACCGTGGCCGGGGAACACCCGGAGCTGATCCGGGAGCGGAGCCAGGCGCTCGCGGAGCGACTTGACCAGTTCCCGGAAGCTGCCGCCCTTGAGGTCGAAGCGGCCCACGCCGCCGGCAAAGAGGAGATCGCCGGTGAAGAGCGCGTCGGCGATGAGCAGGCAGACGCTGCCGGGCGAGTGGCCGGGAGTATGGATGGCCTTGAAGAGGAGAGGGCCGAGGGGGACCGTCTGGCCGTCGGCGAGCGGCAGGAGCGAGGGATGCCCCTTGCGGAAGAGGCGGCCCAGCAGCGAGCGGGGGTCGTGGTCGGCCGGGTGCATGTAAGTGGGCGCGGAGGTCTGCCGATACAGGAAAGGGGAGGCGCCGGTGTGGTCCCAGTGGCCGTGGGTGTGGAAGATGCAGCGGAGTTCGAGGTTTTTTTCGTGTAAGGACTCGAGGAGCTTGCGGCCGCGGCCGCCCGGGTCAATCACCGCGGCTTCGCGCGAGCCTTCCGGCCAGACCAGGTAGCAGTTAACCTGAAGCAGACCGACGATGTGCTTTTGGATGTTGAGCGACATCCTCAAGATCAGTTTTCTTTGGCCACGAAGAGCTGCAGGCGGTCGCCGGGTTGGAGGATGTGGTCGCGCTCGAGCGAGTTCCAGGCCTGGATGTCCTCGATCCGGAGCCGGAAGCGCTGGGCAATGGTCCAGAGGTTATCGCCCCGGCGCACGGTGTAGGTGATGGAGGAGCTGTTCTGTGGAGGGGTGGCCGGAGGATTCGAGGCCAGGATGAGCGGCTCGGACTGGGTGGTGTAAACCATGACCGTGTCCCCTGGCTTGAGCTCGTAATGGTTGCGGATCCCGTTCCAGCTCTTGAGCTGGGCCACGGTCACGTCATAAGCCAGGGAAATGGCCCACAGCGTGTCGCCGGATTGAATGGTGTAAACCACCTTCTTGGTCCCCGGCGGCGGATTTTTCGCAACCGGCGGCGGGGCCGGCGATTTTTTCGGAGTGGAACGCGGCGCCGAGGCCACCACCGCCGGCGCGGAGCCGATGGGCGTGGGGATGATCAGGGACTGGCCGGTGCGGATGGTGCGGGGGTTGCGGATCCCGTTCACCTGCATGATCGCGCCCACCCCGGTGCGGTAGCTGGCCGCGATCTCGGAAAGGGTCTCGCCCTGGCGGATGACGTGGCGGCGGAAGGTGACCCGCTGGGAGGGCGGCACCTGGGCGTAAGCGAGTTGGAAGGTCTCGGCGGTGCCTTTGGGCACCCGCACTTGCCAACTGCGGCCGGGCGGGGTGCACCAGCGGAGTAGCTCGGGGTTGAGCCGCAGGATTTCCTGGTAAGTGGCGCCGGCGCAGCGGGCGATGACGCGGAGGTCGGTGGCGTCGCTGACCGGGACGGTTTCGTATTCCACCGGCGGCTCCAGGGCCACGTCGGTGAAGCCGAAACGTTCCGGGTTTTTGGCGATGATGGCGGCCGCGATCATCTTGGGCAGGTAATCCTTGGTCTCGTTGCGCAGGAACGAATAATCCAGGAGCTCCCAGTAGTCCTCGGTCTCGTAAGTGTCAATGGCGCGCTGGATCTTGCCCTCGCCCGCGTTGTAGGAAGCCGCGGCCAGATGCCAGGAGCCGAAACGAGCGTAGAGGTCCGAGAGATATTGGACCGCGGCGCGGGTGGACTTTTCCGGGTCGCGGCGCTCGTCGGCCCACCAGTCCATGCTCAGCCCGTATTTGCGGCCGGTGGAGGGCATGAACTGCCAGATGCCGCCGGCCCGGGCCCGGGAATAGGCCACCGGGTTGAAGCCGCTCTCGATCATGGCCAGGTAAAGGAAGTCTTCAGGCAGACCTTCCTCCCGGAGAATCTGGCGGATCATCTCTTCATACCGGCCGGACCGGGCCAGCCAGCGGGCGAAAACCTCCCGGCCTTCGCCGACGGTGAAGTAATTGAGCCATCGCTCGATCCGGGGGTGATAGACCAGGGGAAAGTCGAAATCGAGCTTGAGGTCGTCCGGTCTCAGGCTGCTGTCCGCGCCGCGGAGCGCGTCCAGGGAAAGGTAAAAGGGCTGGGATTTGTCCAGGGGATAGATTTTTTCGGTCCGGGGCTGGGTGCGGAAAGGATCCAGATCCAGGCGAAGCTCCGAAGCGAGCGCGCCACCCGGCCCACGCCCGATGCCGACGCAAGCCAGTAACCAACACCCTGCCACGATCCCCGCTTTTCGCGACATCCGTCCTCCTTACCCGCATTGTTTTGAGGTTCGCTTGGCTATCGGTCCGTCAGGAAGGAACCCCAGTGGCAGCCCGCAAGTATCCTTTAGATTATCCAAGGCCAGCGGAAGTGTCAAGTCAGGTCGGGCGCTGGCCAACCGGCCCCGGGTGATCCTGGGCGACGAGCCCACCGGCAACCTCGACACCCAGAACTCGATGAACATCTTCGACATTTTCCACGAGCTCAACGAGCAGAACGGCCAGACCCTGGTAATCGTGACCCATGACCCGGACCTGGCCGGCCGCTGCCACCGGCAGGTGAAACTGCGGGACGGAAAGACCGTGGAGGATTCCGAGCAAAAGTGTGAAATTGATAACGGTTGAGGAAGATCACCGATCCCGCCTCAGGGTTCGCTTGATTAGGCTGCACCAATGCCCTATATTATTTTCGAGGAGCAACTTTTTCGCTGAGCTCTTGATCTCGGTATCAATCGAACGATGAGGGTTCTGATTGGTCCCGCTGGACAATAACCTTGAAGTGGGAGAATAGTTGACGCCGCCGGTGAAACCGACGTCCGCAAATCAAGAGGGCCAGACTGAGCGAGCACGCCAGGTGCGGCTGGTGACCTGGATCGGGATGGTCATCAACATCCTTTTGTCCGCTTTCAAAATTGTTTCCGGTATCATCGGCTCCATCTCGAGCCCTATGGTGAAAAATCGGGACAGCCAACAATTTTCGGAAGGAGGGAAAACGGCGGCGGTCGCTAGTTTGTTGGCAGATCACCCCGGGACAGGAGTCGCTGGAGGGAAATGAAAAAATGCCGTT
>Ga0315291_10001993_pt1 | contig 27002 bp, 22 predicted proteins | sample YL17G12_20_MG_FD_203070 | JGI IMG/M metagenome (GOLD analysis project Ga0315291, IMG submission 203070) | Sediment microbial communities from Yellowstone Lake, YNP, Wyoming, USA - YL17G12_20 | ecosystem: Environmental > Aquatic > Freshwater > Lake > Sediment | place: USA: Wyoming | collected...
AACATCTCGTAAAAATCGCCCATGCGGAAAAACAGCACGGCGTCGGCGTGTTCACGCTTGATGCGCTTGTACTGTTCCATCACGGGTGTAGGCATGAGATGCCTCGGAGATTCCGACTTCACAAGGCTCGGCAACGAAACGCCTATTCTACGCGCCTGCGGCCCAAAGTCAATCACCGTGGGGAACAAACGCCGGTTCTGACGGCGCATTGTTCCAGCATTTTCCGGATTCGGAGAAAGGGCGGTTAGCGGAGGCAAGTTCGCAACGGAGCGGCGGTCATTCCCTGCCGAGGATGTCCAACACATCCTGCACGGTCTTGGCGGCGATAAGGGACTCGCGCAGGCCGCGGTTCTTGAGCCCAAGTGTTATTTGCGCGAGTATCTTGAGGTAGTCGCTCTGTCTTTGCATGGGGCCGGCGATCATTACGATGATCTGGACGGGTCGGTCGTCAAGTGCGCCGTAATCTATCGGCTCAATCAGAATTCCCAAGGCGATGACGAAATCGGCGACCGACGCAATCTTGGCGTGCGGCAAGGCAACCCCAAGCCCAATGCCGGTGCTCAGGATTTTCTCGCGGTCGAAGATCGCCTTCCGGAGCGCCTCGCAGTCGGTGACGGCGGGGGACGTGCAGAGCGCATTCACTATCTGGTTAAGCGCATGGGTCTTGTCGTCCGCTGTAAGGAAGACGATTCGTTCAGGGGCCAGTCGATTGAGTAAAGTCTTCATCGAAACCTGTCGCGTTGAAAGCAAAATCAAAACCCGCGCTTGTGTGCGCAAGACGCGGGCAACGGTCATATTCTATGCGTTGTCCTTGCCATGTCAAGAAAATTATCGCTAATGAAGAATCTGTTAAATGACGGCGGAGGAATGCGGCGTTGCAGGGGAATCAGATTATTATGTCAACCTTGTGGCTCTCCGCGCCGGAGGCCTTGGCGTCCTTGTTTTCCTCGGCCTGCTTGTGTTCTTCAAGGCGTTTGCGGGCTTCGTCAAGCATGTCGTCGAAACTGCGCCCGCGCTGCTGGTCCTCGTCGACCTTGTGGACTTTCTTGCCCTCAATGTGATCCATCTGGTGGATTTCCTGCTCGGCCTGGACGGCGCGCATTTTTTTCCGTACGTTCAGTTCTTCCTTCGCGGGTTCATCGACGGCCTGAAATACCGCGAACGCCTCTTGGGCGAACTGGATGCGGGAAAGGATATTGGCCAGATTTATTTCTTCGCCAGGCATTGTACGTCCTTGTACGACCCGTGCGATTACGACTGCGCGGCGTCACGAAAATGGATCCCTCCGCATTCTTTATCGACAAACCAGCCTCTCGCTCTTTACCATTCCTTTGCGCGGGTCCCGCCCCAATTCACCTTTTAGATAACGCCATAACTATATATGCCTTAAGGCTTTACGGCCTCAGCCGGCACGCGCCCGCCGGCAAGCAGGGATTTCCCGTCCATTCCCGGCGGCTGTGGAATATCAAGAATTTCGAGAATCGTCGGCGCCACGTCGCACAGCGCCCCGCCCCTTCTCAGTCGCGTCCCCTCAAAACCTGAGCCGTACAGGATGAACGGCACCGGATTGTGCGTGTGCGCAGTGTGCTGGCCCGTGGAGTCCTTCTCCTCCGCGTTGCCGTGATCGGCGGTAACGATGAATACGCCGTCTCTTCTGGCGACGGCCTCCTTGATGCGCTCAAGGCAGCCGTCCACCGCTTCAATCGCTTCGATCGTCCGCGGCAGGTTCCCCGTGTGGCCGACCATGTCCGCGTTGGCGAAGTTGCACACGATGATGTCGGCCTCGTCCTTCTCCAGCGCCTGCACAATGTGGTCCGCAATCTCTTTGGCGCTCATTTCAGGCTGCAGATCGTAGGTGGGCACCTTGGGCGAAGGAACGAGTATCCGCTTTTCGTTGGGCAGCGTCTTCTCCACGCCGCCGTTGAAGAAGTAAGTGATGTGCGCGTATTTCTCGGTCTCGGCCACCGCCAGCCACCTGAGCCCCTTGCCGCTCACGACCTCGGGCAGCGTGTTGACCATCGGCGTGCGCTTGAATGCGAACGGCGGCCTCTGGCCTTCCTCGTATTCGGTCATCGTCGCCATCATTACATCGGGCCGCTTCTCGCGCGGGAAGCGGTTGAAGTTTTTCAGCGAAAACGCGCGTACTATCTGCCTCATGCGGTCCGCGCGGAAGTTGAAGAAGAACACGGCGTCGCCGTCCCTGACCGGGGCAACCGGCTTTTCGTTGGCGTCCACCATCACGGCGGGCAGGACGAATTCGTCCGTCACGCCGTTCATGTAAGAATGCTGCACCGCCTCGACGGGATCGTGGAATTTCTGGCCTGCGCCGTTGACGAAGAGTTCATACGCCTTCTGGGTGCGCTCCCAGCGATTGTCGCGGTCCATAGCGTAGTAGCGGCCCACGACGCTGGCAATCACGCCGAGGTTCGCCTCGGCCAGCATCTGCTTGAGTTGCAGCACGAAGCCGATGCCCGTGGTGGGCGGCTTGTCGCGCCCGTCAAGAATGCAGTGGTAGGCGACCTGCGTGCCATAGAGTTCCTGCTGTTTTGCGAGTTCAAGGAGCGCCTTATAATGTATGTCGCTGGCGTGGACGCGCCCGTCGGAGACAAGACCGATGAAATGAAGGCGCGAGTTGTTTTTCTTTACGTAGTTGGTGAGGTTGAGAATGACCGGGTTCTGGAAGAAGGAGCCGTCTTCAACAGCGACATCGATGCGGGTGATGTCCTGCCAGACCACGCACCCCGCGCCGATGTTGAGATGGCCCACTTCGCTGTTGCCCATCTGGCCCGTGGGCAGGCCGACAGCGCGGCCGCCGGCCTCCAACGTGGTGTGGGGATAGGTGTTCCACAGACTGTTGAACGCCTCGGTGTCGGCCATTGCTATCGCGTTGTTTTCGCGCTCCTCGCGATAGCCCCAGCCGTCAAGTATCGCCAGAACTATGGGGCGCTTGCTCATATTTTGCCCGAAGACCGCCCGGCTAATGGAAATCGATTTAATCCTGCAATTATCTCTTCTAATCGCCCCATCTGTCAAGCCCGTCAATTCATTATTATCGGCAGACAGAGGGCCAGACCTGTAGAGTTCTCCTTCCCGTCCATATATACGCAGCCGCGCGGCAAAAATTTGGCCCATCCCGCCCCTTCCGCGGACCCCCCTATGCGGAACTATGCGGAACTTTGCGGAACAATGTACCGGATAGTACCGCTTGCGCTGAATTTCCCGTTACCCCTTATAAAAGATGACCTTACGTGCCATTTTCGGAAACCCCTCGCGGAACTTTGCGGCACATGTACCGCATATTTTTGCGCCCGCGTATTCCCCTTTAATCATTATCCTCAAAGACCTTACAACTTCTGCAAAATCGCTAAGCGGAACTTTCCGGAACATTTCCGCGATTTGTACTTTTGGCCGCAGATGGCCGCAGATGGCCGCAGATAAATTTAACAAACGCGGGAACCTTTCAAAGCGTTCCATTCTGACACCGTTTTTGTCCATAAGCGCGCGCATTTTGTTCAGAAGCCGCCGCTTTTTGTCCATAAGCGCACGCATTTCGTTCAGTAGCGGACGGATTTTGCCGCATCCCGCTCGCACACCAATTTTCTCACCACCAAAGCCTGCCCCGATCCCATCGGGGACACAAAGAAGTGCCAAGGGATGAGGGACGAGGGATGAATGATTTTCTGTTCACTAATCCCTAAGACGCTACCACGGCTGTTTTGTAGCCGCAGGGCTTGCCCTGCCGGAATTACGTAGCGGCAAGGCTCGCCTTGCCGAATAAGGCACGGTAAACCGTGCCGCTACAGAAGATGGGCACGGCAAGCCGTGCAGCTACAAAGTCTTCCGCTGACGCACGCCGTCGTTGTATTGGGTTCTGCAATAGCGTCTAACAGTCTAACAGCCGAATGACGCCTTGCGGCATCCCGATCCTATCGGGACAGCCTAACAGCCTGTCTTGGTGCCTTCGTGTCTTGGTGGTTGGCTAACGCCCTACCCGAAGTGTGTCCCGTCAAATCGCGAGCGTCAAGTACTTTTTGAAAAATTCGTGAAAGTTTTCTAACCGCGGGGAGTCAAGGCCGCTAAGAGAATTATATTCGCACTCTGACGCGCTTGATTCTTCGCGCCGTGGCGCCTTTGTGGCAAGGAATCCCGCATGGAACGCTATCCGCGGAACCAGGCGATGGTGCGCGCGAGGCCTTCGCGGACGCTGACGGACGGTTTGTAGCCGAGGAGGTTGCGCGCTTTCGTGATGTCGGCCTGGGAATGCCGGACGTCGCCGGGGCGCGCGAGCGCGTGCTCAGGCTCGATTTTCAAGCCGATGATTTCAGCGATGTAGTCGGCCATCTGCAGGACAGTCGTGCGCTCGCCGCAGGCGACGTTGATTACCTCCCCGGCGGCCGCAGGCGCGGTTAAGGCGAGAATATTCGCCGCGACGACGTTCTCGATGTAAGTAAAGTCGCGCGACTGAGTCCCATCGCCGTGGATGACGGGACGGCCGCCGTTGAGGATGCTCGTTATGAATAGCGGCACCACCGCGGCGTAGCGGCTCCGCGGGTCCTGGCGCGGGCCGAAAACGTTGAAGTACCTGAGCGACACGGTCTCAAGACCGTAAAGCGCGTGGAAAACCTTGCAGTAATATTCACCGGCGAGTTTCCCGACGGCGTAAGGCGATTTCGGGTCGGGCGGCATGGTCTCGGCCTTTGGCAACTGCTCCGTGTCGCCGTAAATGGAAGATGAACTTGCGTAGATGACGCGCCTGACGCCGGCCTTTTTGGCGGCGAGCAGCACGGTGAGCGTGCCGTCAACCTGCGCGCGGTTGGCGGCGAGAGGATCGGCGACGGACCGTGGGACGCTGGGAAGCGCGGCCTCGTGGAAAACGTAGTCGATTCCTTTCATCGCCTCGGCGACGATTGCGGGGTCGCAGATGTCGCCTTCGATGAATTTTATTTTGGAGAGGAACGGCGCGAGGTTTTCGCGTTTGCCTGTGGCGAGGTTGTCGAGCACGGTGACTTTATCGCCGCGTGCGACGAGCGCCTCGACGATGTTGGAGCCGATGAATCCCGCCCCGCCCGTTACGAGATATGCCGTCACGTTCTTGTCCTCGCAATAATCCACAGATTGCACAGATTACACAGATTATAGTCGGACAACAAAGATGCGTTACCTTAGTGCCTTTGTTCGATTTCCGGCGGGACGGCCTGAAGTCCGTCTCCTACAAACAGAATCATTTCGAATTTACCGTAGGTTCCACTCTTTCGGTGATCACCGCAACGCTACTTGCCCGTGATTTCCCATTTAAACATATTCTTGAAATCTTCGTAGCACACCGTACACACCCAGTGATACATGTCGCTCGTCGTATAACCAACATTTAAGTCTTCTTTGCGCTCTGACAACTTGGCCCCGCAGAATTCACAGTGATCATGATCCCATCCGGATCGATACGGTTTATATGGCCGTTTTGAAAGCGAGACGCCCATTAAATACTTGGCTTGGTTTTGAAGTCGCCAATCAGTCATAAGTATTACTCCCGTTCCTTAGGCTGGAAAGCACCATGAAGTATAATGACGTACCAAGCGCCGTCTAGAGATTTTTGGAACGGACTGAAGTCCGTTCCCTACATCCTCATGCCTCACTTGCTCAAGTCTCAAGTCTATCACAGCCGAGGGCGGCTGTGCTACATTTGGGCAAGGCAAGCCTTGCCGCTACATAATTCTGGCAGGGCAAGCCCTGCGGCTACATTTTCATCCTACTACGTTATATGCGCGGAGGCGGAACTGCACGCCGAGTTCGTCCGCGATGCGGCGGCATTGCTCCACGTCCGCGCCGGGCATGTCCAGCGCGGTGAGGACGACTTCGGGAATGTGCCTCTTGGCGGATTTTACGAAATCGAGCAGCGCGTTGAAAGTCTTTTCGCCGAATTCCGGGCGGCAGTGCTTGTGGTAACTTTCCGCATCGGGTTCGTTAAGGCTCACCGAGACGGCGTCAACCAGCCCTTTCAACTCCGGGCAAATCTCCCGCCCATTGATCAAATCGCCGTGGCCGTTGGTGTTGATGCGAATGCGCATGCCGGTTTTCTTGAGTTCGCGCGAGATTTCCTTTATGAGGTCGAGGCGGTACGTCGGTTCGCCGAGGCCGCAGAAGACCACTTCGTTGTATTCCTTGTGTTTGCCTATTTCCGCCATAATTTCCTGCGCCGAGGGTTCATGGTCGAGGCGGAGGTAGTGGCCCTTGACGAACGGCGTGAAGAAGCGGACGCAGAACTCGCAGGCGTTGGAGCAGCGGCCGGTAACGTTGATGTAGAGCGAGTCGCGTATCATGTAGGCGAGCGCCGCCCTGTCGGGAATCGGGCCGATGCCGAAGAGCGCGTTTGCGTTGAGCGTGGTGATGCGGTCGATGTCGCGCGGGGTGAGGCCGTAGAGCGTCGCGAGAGAGGCGGCGACGTAGCGGACGTAGGCCGGTTCGTTCCGCTCGCCGCGGTAAGCCTGCGGGGCGAGGAACGGGGCGTCGGTTTCGAGCATCACCTGTTCCGGCGGGACGCTTTTCATCACCTCGCGGAGTTTGCCTGCATTCGGGAACGTTACAGGCCCTGCGACGGATATGAGCATGCCGAGAGCGAGGAAGCGCTTCGCGTCGGCGACCGTGCCGCTGAAGCAGTGCATCACGCCGCTTATCGGCCGGGGGAGGGCCTTGAGTACATCGTAGCAGTCGTCGTAGGCCTGGCGGCAGTGGACGACGATGGGGAGGCCGTTTTTGCGGGCGATGTCGATGTGGCGGAGGAAGGCCTCGCGCTGGACTTCCTTCGGGACGCGGTCGCGGTAGTAGTCGAGGCCGGTCTCGCCGATGGCGACGACCTTTTCGTCTTTGGCGAGACCTTCGAGTTCACGCCAGAAGTTCTCGTCGCCTTCCGAGGCGCTGTTGGGGTGGAGGCCGACGGCGGCGTAAACGTTCCCGTATTTTTTCGCGAGTGCGACGGCGGCGCGGTCGGAGGCGGCATCTATGCCGACGGTTATCATCTTTTCCACGCCCGCCTGCTCCGCGCGTTCAATGACGGCGTCCAGGTCTTCGCGGTAATCCGAGAAATCAAGATGGCAATGCGTGTCTATCATAGAATATAGGACATATAGGACGCATAGGACATATGGGACGGGTCTGACCCGGCGGCGGGAAATAAAAAACCGACCGCAGGGAGTCCTTTTATTTCAATGAAATGTGGTAGTCCCCCGTATTGGTCGGCTACCCATCTCATCGGCACTTCAAGACAAGGGGTTTAGCAAAATATTTTTCTCCGATCTCGGAAAGGTCCGATCCATCGGACATGCAGGACAGGTCTGACGCCGGCGTTATTCGCCGTTTCCGTTGAAGTTCAACTTCTCGACGATCTTCTTTACGCCCTTGATGCGCGGCCTGAGTTCGAAGGCGGTTCGCAGGTGCCGCGCCGCCTGCTCCCTGTCGCCGCAGGCGCAATAGCATTCCGCAAGTTTTTTGTGGACAAATGCGCGCTCGGCCTTGTTGAGCCGCAGGTTGAGCGCGGCCTTGAAATATCCCACCGAATTCTTCTTGCCGGCCTTGCGCGGCAGCCCGCGGGTGAGCAGGCCGTAAAGGCGGCTGCGGACTTCCATGTGGAGATACGCGCGGGCGGGCGTTGCGCGGAGCGCGCGGTACATCTCGTCGTACTGCTCCTTTGCCATGTGCACGTCGTCGGCGCGCTCGAATTCCTCGGCGAGGAGGAAGAGGCAGTCGAGATAGTCGCGGTCGCTCAGGTGCCCCTTGAGGTCCGTTCCGCCGTTGCCTGTGCGGAGTTTCATGTATATTCCGACGGCTTCGGGGGCGCGCTCCGTGAGCAGGTAGTGCAGTATGAGGCGCATCTTGCCGCCGACGGATTCATCCTCGCGGCGGGCCTTTTCCCACTTTTCCCAGAAACGCTTGCGCGCCGCCTCGGGATCGCTTGCCAGCAGTATGTCGTACTCCACCCTGCGCTCGGTGTCCCTGAGCGCGTGGTAAGCCTCCAGGAGGAGGCGCGTCTTGGCTGCGGCCCAATCGGTGCGATGGCTGTTGCGGTCCGGGTGGAGTTCCTTGGCCATCTTTCTGAAGGATCTCTTGATCTCTTCGCTGCCGGCGGTGCGGCTGACGTTCAGTATGTCGTAGTAGTTATGCAAGGAATCCGCTCTTCACAAAGGGTTTAACGCCAAATAAGGGACATATTATACCACGCGGTTAACCATTCTGTCAAAGGCGGCGGAGCGCGTCTGGAGGCGCAACAGGGGCATGTGAACGCTATCCAAATGCCGTAATTCATGTTGAGTCAAAGAGCAGCATGGCGGCATAAAAATTGCTAAATTTTTCCTCTCAAGCAGGGAAAATCCGTAAACAGCGGTGCTGGACATTCCGCACATCTGTCAACACCAGGCTTCACGTGGCGGCTTTAGGTTATTAAAACCGCACACCATGGAGCCTCAAGCGCCATTGACAGCATACGCGGAATGCGCTAATCTCGACACGCACGCGATCCATGCCATTTTGAAGAGCGACTGATGCCCGATGCCAAAACAAGAGTGCTCATAGTTGATGACGAGTACAACCAGCGCATGCTGTTGCGCAACATACTCCTCATGGAAGGATATGACGTGCATTGCGCGGCCAACGGAAGCGAAGCACTGGATATGACAACCTTTTTTCCCGCCAAAGTCATCCTTTCCGACCTGAAAATGCCGGGGATGGATGGAATTGAATTGCTGGCGAAGGTGATGGAGCGGCACCCCGGCACCATATTCATATTCATAACTGCCTATCCCAACGAGTTGGATATGGAGAGAGCGTTACGACTAGGCGCTAAAGCAGTTATAACCAAGCCGATTGATATCGACGAACTGCTGAAACATATTTCACGTAATTTGGGCACCCACAATCATCCCCCCAATTTCCCTCCACCGGTTGACGACTCTGCAAATAGGCCTGCAAAACCACTTTAAGGCATGGAACTTGCGCGGATTACCGTTTGGGCTAAAGTATCGGGATTGCACTGATTAGTGTAACATTTTACAGAATAAGTGGTTACCTAGCAGGAGGTGATGGAGGTAGCAGCGCGGAAACGGCCCATATAGCGCAATAAAAGGCAAATATAGCACCAAAAAGTATGCATGGGGGAATAGTGAATAACAAAATACCGTATATGGCACAATTAAGTGCCTGACCTAATGGGCCGTGCATTATCGAGACCATTGCATGAGGAGGGAGGAGAAATGGTAAAAAACCATCACCGACTCTAATCGAGATAAAAACATGCGTAAAACAAAAGCCCGGGTACTGGTGGTCGAGGACGAGCCGACCCAGCGTGAACTGCTTGGAAAGATACTCAAGGCAGAGGGATACGACGCCTTCACAGCGGCGGACGGGCATGACGCCTTGACCATGCTTGAGACAGTGAAAGCCGGAGTAATTCTTTCCGACCTGAAAATGCCTCGAATCGACGGCCTGCAACTGCTGTCAAGAGTCAGGGAAAAATATCCCGACACCGTCTTTATAGTTATAACCGCGCATCCATCCCACGAGACCCGCGCCGAGGCATTAAAGAGGGGCGCGCGAGTGTACCTTGCCAAACCCGTTGACATTGACGAATTGTGCCGTGAAATTGCAGCGGCGCTTGAACGTCCGTCAGAGCAATAATCACCGGGGCTTCTTATCATTTCCCCAACTCCCCTTGAATTATTCACTACAAACGGTATAATGCCGGCCTGGTCCAACCTTTTCCTAAAGGCACTCCGGTAGTAGCGTAGGCATGGTTGATTTCTGGGCATAATACCCGCTCGGCTTAACCTTTTCGTAAAGGTGGAACAATGAAGCGAGACCTGCATCACAGTCGCACGCGCCGCAAACGCATCACGGCCATATCAGCCTCCGTCGTCGTCCTTCTTCTGGGCAGCGTCATAGGAGCATGCGCCGTCACATTCGCCGTTGTCGAACTGCGCGCCTTGTATCACCACCAATTGTTCCCGGAACTGGAAGAACCCGCCGCCGACGCCCCCATCCTTTTGGAAAGCATGCTCTCGCACCTGCGTCAACAAATACACAACGAGTCCGACATCCGGGACGAAGCCAAGATCAAAGCGGCGCTGAATCACGACATTCACAGCGTGTTCCTGAAGGACCTCATGATAACGGACGCGAGCGGCAACATTGTATTCAAGGTGGCGGACGACCCGGAGGACCTGGCGGACATGAAAAAAGACTTGGAAGAATCCGGCGTCCTTACGAACAATCCCAACGGCGTGCGTGACGCCTTCGAGGGCAAGCGCCTTGAAATAGTCAGCCGCAGGCGGCCCATCCTCGGTTCCGACGACAAAGTAATAGGCGCGCTTATCCTCCACCGCGCGCTCTACCCAATCCCGGACAGGCTTGCAGCAATTCAGAACAGGATTATCGTCTCCGTGGCAATCATGGTCGGGGCGCTCATCCTGGCGCTGTTTCTTGTAATCATTTCGGCGGTAGGGCTGATTAGAAGAAGCGCGGCAGTCCAGTCCAAAGCCCAGCGCGTGCAGGCTATGGGGACGTTTGTCTCCGGTCTCGCGCACGAAATACAGAACCCGCTCAATGCCATCGCGCTCACCAGCCAGTACCTCAAGCAGTTGCTGCGCCGCAAGCGCGAAAAGGAAAACGACATCATCTGCGACGAGCACGCAGAGGTGGAAAAAAACCTCGGCGTGTTCTACGACGAGATGAACCGAATAAAGGTAATACTCCAGGACTTCCTGAATTTCGCCCGCCCCATCAAACCGCAAAAGGAACAGGCCCCGCTCAAAGAACTGCTGCAACATTCGGCGGACGTATTCGGGCTGGAACTGAAAGAAAAGTCCGTCACGCTTGACGTGCAGGTGAGCGACGGCTTTCCCGTGGTCGTTGATAAAGCGCGAATGCAGCAGGTCTTCGTCAACCTCATAAAGAATGCCGTCGAAAGCATGGACGGCAAGGACGGGAAACTCACGATAACCGCGCATCAAAAAAGGAACGTCACGGAGATAAATTTCATCGACACCGGCTGCGGCATAAAGCCGGAGCAGATGGTGCACCTGTTCGAGCCGTACTTCACGACCAAAAAAGGCGGGACCGGTCTGGGGCTGCCCATTACGAAGAACATTGTGGAGTCTCACGGCGGGACCATAAGCGCAACCTCCGCACCCGGCGAAGGCACTACTTTCACGATCAACATACCTTCGGCCTGACGAACCATGCTTAAGACAAAATTACTCATAGTTGACGACGAGCGCACTCAGCGGGAAATGCTCCGGAGCATCCTGGAAATGCGCGATTTCCAGGTCTTCGCCGCCGCCGACGGCCACGAGGCCCTCAACATCCTTGACAAGCACAGGGTGGATATCATCATATCCGACCTCAAAATGCCGGAGATGAGCGGGCTGGAACTTTTCTCCAAAATCAAGGAAAAGTACCCCGAAACCGTCTTCATCATCATGACCGCCCACGGCAGCATCGAGAGCGCAGTCGAGTCGGTCAAGCAGGGCGTTTACACCTACATCACAAAGCCCATCAACACCGACGAACTGCTCCACCACATACATCTCGCGCAGCAGACCATAAACCTCAAACGCGAAAACGTCGCGCTCAAGCAGGAAGCCAGCGCGGTGCGCGCCTCAAAGCAGATAGTCAGCTCGTCAAAAGAAATGAAGACCCTCATGGAGCAGGTCGCAATGGTCGCCAAGAGCGACGCCACCATCCTCGTCCGCGGCGAATCCGGCACGGGGAAGGAACTCATCGCAAACGCCATCCACTACAACAGCAACCGCAACGAGGGGCCGTTCGTAAAGGTAAACTGCGGCGCAATACCGGAAACTTTGCTCGAAGACGAACTTTTCGGCCATGAGAAAGGCGCTTTCACCACCGCGCTCAACCGTCGCCGCGGAAGGTTTGAGATGGCCCACAAGGGCACCATATTCCTCGATGAAATCGGCGACATGGCCCCGCAACTCCAGGTCAAGATACTGCGCGTGCTTCAGGAGCGCGAGTTCGAGCGCATCGGCGGCAGCGAAATCATAACAGTTGACGTCCGCCTCATCGCCGCCACGCACACAAACCTCGAGCAGATGGTCAAGGACGGGAAATTCCGCGAAGACCTCTACTACCGCATAAACGTCGTCCCGCTTGAAGTGCCGCCGCTCAGAAAACACCGCGACGACATACTCCTGCTGGCGAACTACTTCCTCGAAACGTACGCCGCCAAGAACGGCCGCAAGTTCAAAGGCCTCTCCCGCAAGGCCCAGGAAACCCTGTTGCAGTACACATGGCCCGGAAACGTCCGCGAACTGGAGAACACAATCGAGCGCGCCGTCGTCATGGGACAGAGCGAATACGTCGAGGACACCGACCTCCTGCTGACCCTCAAAGGCGCGCACCTCAACACGGAAGCGGTCTTCGACAAACTGCTCGACGAGCAAATTCCGCTTGAGACCGTCGAGAAGGAACTCCTCTCCCGCAGCCTCGCCCGCGCCGCCGGCAACCGCTCCATGGCCGCAAGAATGCTCGGCTTAAGCCGCCGCACCCTGCAATACCGCGCCGAGAAGTACAACCTGCTCCTCCCCTCGGCGGAAGGCGAGGAGGAAGACGTCGAAGCCGAAGCCGATTAAGTCCGGAAAAAAGAAACCGTCAAATAAGGAGGTCAGACCCCTTTATTTGACGGTTCTTCATTTGCGGCTTCTGTTACGGCGCGCCCGGGGCCTTCTCCACCAATCTCGCCAGATCGTATGTATCGTTCAGCGGCGAATACCCCGTCCGCTCCATCACCATCGCACTGCTCTCCGCAAGCCGCGGCATCACTTTCAGCCCCGCCACACGGCAAACGAACGCGTAGCGCGCGTAATTGTCAAACGCCGCCTCCTTGTCGCCGGCTTTCTCGGCCACTTCCGCCATGTACAGGTAACGCAACGGGAACTTCCTCAGGGCGTCAGCCAGGTCTTTCGGCAGCCTGTCCGCCAGTTCACCCGCCACGCGGTCCTCCATCTCACCTTTCGAGGGCAGTTCATCCGGCTTCGGGGCGATCCCCGCCGGCTTGAATCCCTTAACAACCTCGCCGTCGGCGCTTTGCTCCGCGGTCATCTTGCCCGACACCAACTTCATGTTCAGCCGCTTGTCCATGAGCGTATAGACAGCATCCTGCGTGGCCGTAATCCGGTTAGTGACGATATCATAGGTATAATCCGCGTAGATAACTTCCTCGATGAAAGGCGGCGTCTCCCGCAGCCGGGCCTGCTCGTCGCGCACGCGATAGACCCAGGCATCGTGCAACTTCATGAGCTCATTGAGGCGGTCCTCGGCGCGGCTTGCGTCGTCCCGCAGCCTGTCAAGTCTCCGACGCAGCGCCTCCCTATTGGGGTCGCCCGGGGAGGTGGCATGCCACTGTTCCTCAACCATGTCGCGCTCCCGCTCAATCCGGTGGACTTCGTGCTGCTGGTCGTCAATCTCCCGCTCCAATTCCAGAACCCTGTTGCTGTCCCGCTCCACCTCGTCTTGCAAGTGCGCGTGTTCAACGTTCTCGACCTGCCTCGTGCTCTTGACGTAGCGGACGGTGCGCCTCTCGGTCTTCGGCGTGCTCCGTACAATATCCGGCTGTTCGATCGTAACGGTCAGCACCCCGTCGGGCGCGTAGCCGGGGTTTATCTTCCTCGCCGCGTCGAGTTCCGCCGGGTCTAGAACCCTGATTCCGCCTTTGGCGAATTCATCCACAAGTTTTGCAATGACATCCTCCTCAAGATTGTCCGGCTCCTTGAAGACCACTGCCGCCTCGTATTCGGCGGAGTCCTCAATGTTCTTGTTCCCGGCGGCGAGTTTCTCTTCAATATTGTGGTAGTCCGGCACGAGGAGTTTCACCATCCTGTAGCACACCAGCGCCGAGGCAAGGTGGCCGGTGTTCTCATACCGTCCGCCGTCCGCAAACATCTTGTCCGCCATGGCGCGCTTCGCCTTGGCGCGGGCCTCGGCCACGCCGGCGTAGTCCGGCAGAAGCGCGAAGGCTTCGTCCAGTTTCATGATCGCCGCCGGGAGGTTGCCCTGCGCGGTCAGCGTGGCGGCCTCGGACATCAGGGTTTTCGCGCCGGCTCCCTTAGCGGCCTTCATTCCGGCGACGGCCTTGGGGTTGTCGGGTGCGACGTTCAGGGCGGCGTCGTATTTATTCACGGCGGCGCGCCAGTCGCCGGCCCGGAGGAGCGCGGCGGCCTGGTCGCACATCTGGTCGGCCGCAATCTGATTGCGCGTCGCGGCGAGCATGCCCTCGGCCTCTCTTTCGTCGGGTTTGAGAGAGGCGGCTTTTTGGAAGGCTTCCAAAGCCTTGGGGAAGTCGCCGCTGTTATAGGCGTCGTTGCCCTCTTTCATTGCGTTGGCGTATGCGCCGTCAACGACGCCGGCGTAAAGGGGGCCGACGTCGGGAAAGTCGCGGCTGTATTTGCGGAGGGGGGTGAGTTTCCCCATCGCCTCGGTCCACTTCTTATCGGCGGCGAGGGCTTTGGCGGAGGCGATTTCTTCATTGATTGAATCGATGAGTTTGTTGAGACTGTCGAGGGATGCGCGCGTGTCAGTCGAATCGGGTTCATATTTGAGAGCGTTGCGGTATTCCGACCGCGCGTCCAGGAGGCGCGTCTCCCCCAGCGCGACTTGGCCCAGGTCCCGGTGATGGGCGGCGGCGCGTTGTTCGGCAAGGGCAAGCTGGTCGGCAAGTTTTTTGTTGTGCGGGTCTTTGGCGAGGGCCTGATTATACAGTTCCACGGCGTTGTCGTACTTCCCCTGCACGAAAAACTCATCGGCCTTGTCTTTCTGGGCGTTGCCCGCGCAAGAGGAAAGCAACGTCACCGCGAGGACGGCGCACAGAGCGGCCGTGTAAACGATTGTCCTTCCGATTTTCATATTAATACCTCCCGTATTCTTGCGCAGTGCCGATAGATTCTCCAAAGCCGGTAATTTTTTCAGCAATCTTTGGGCCGGATTTGCCCGATTTTACCTCAATTCGCAACATTTTGCATCTCGTTGGCGAAGGGGTTGCGGTTTTGCGCGGCATTATCCCCGGAACTCCGTCGGGGGAATCAGGAGGCTTGGCAGGCAGGCTTGTGCGGCCGGCGCTATGGGTATTGACTTTTGGGCGGCAAGGGAATATTCTCAGTGCTCCAAACACGCCGGCTTTTTGGAGAGGTGCATGTTCACAACGAAATGCAAATGCGGCGAGGAAATAGTGTTCGCCATTGAAATGGCGATGATGACGAAGTTCTGCCCGCGGTGCGGCTCGATTATCGAGGTGCGCAACGGAAAGGCTACGGTCATTCCAATAAGCACGCAGGCGCCGCCCTCCGCGCCCTATACGCCGCCTGTCGCGGAACCGAAGCCGCCCCAGCCGACTCCCCCGGTCATCACGCCGCGCCCGGAGCCGCATTTGACGGAAACAAGGTCGCCCCTTGAAAGGCACGCCGAGCCTATGGAGCGACCCAAACCGCAGGAGCCGCCGCGCTCATCCCCCGTGCCGCAGCAGCAACAGCAGCCACAGCACCAGCAGCCGCAGCATCCGCGCGGAGAGGACGTGGCGAAGAGACATAAGAGCGCGGAGGAGGAATGGGCCAGCATCCCCATAAAAATAGTTGAAGACGAGGGGGAAGCCGCAAGGGCCAAAGGCGCGCGCCCCGCCGTAAAGCCAGCGCCCCATGTGCCTCACGGTGATTTTGGAAAAACCGCAGCCCCGCGCGCGCCGATACCGCCCCACACGGTAAATCTCCCGCCGTACCAGCAGCCCGCCCCGCCTGCGTGGCAGCCCAAGCCGCAGCACGAGCGCGACATTTTTGTGCAACCCCGGCAGGGCGCGCCTAAAACGAGCGGATGCCTGATCGCACTCATAGTCGCCTTTCTCGGGATAGTGTTCTTCTTCATCATTTTCGCCCACACCCCTGTGCATGTGAACCAAAATCCATCTGAAATACGGAGCAAAGAAAAAACCGGGGTTCCGCTCATGACGTCCCCCAATACCGGCGCGGACAAGACCGCTTCGGAGAAGCCGCTCCCGCCGTCGCCGGAAGATTACAAGGACAAGATCGAAATCAAAGCCAACCCCGTCATATCGGAAGACACGGCGACAGTCACCTTCCACATCAAGAACAAGGGCGTGTACAAAGTCCGCTTCCTCTCATTTGACTTATATCTGCTCGACGAAAACGGCGGCCACATAACGACGGAATCGGTGAACGCGGTGAACTCCGCCGTTAGCGCCGGTGACCCGTCAGGCGCTATAAAGGGGCTTGCGGCGGGCAGAGATTTCGAATTCAAGAAAGCATTCACCGACATTCCCAAAACGTGGAGGGGGAAATACCTGGTGAAGATAACGGACCTGCGAACAAGCAACGAGTGATTTTCACGCCGGCGGCCGATATCGCCGCCGCGCGAACGAAAACCTGTTGCATCCGGCCGCTCCAAATGCTTTCATAGTATCCCTGCCACACAATCGATGTCATCCGCTGTTTCGGAGGAGAACATGGCCAAGAAGAAAATGATCCACGACTTCCAGAAGATGAAGAAGGACGGCGAGAAGGTCGCGTGGCTGACCGCGTACGATTTCCCGACGGCGCAGTTCGGCGAGGCCGCCGGGCTTGACATGATACTCGTGGGGGATTCGCTCGGCATGTGCGTTTACGGCTATCCCGGCACCACGCCGGTAACAATGGACCAGTGCATCGTCCACAGCGAGGCGGTGCGCCGCGGCGCGCCAAACACCTTCGTGGTCGGCGACATGCCCTTCATGTCCTACCAGATATCGCCGCAGGAGGCCGTGCGCAACGCCGGCCGCTTCATCAAGGAGGCGGACGTGGACGCGATCAAACTCGAAGGCGGCAAGCGCGTTCTGCCGAGCATCCACGCCATCCTCGACGCGGGCATCGTGGTCATCGGGCACATCGGGCTAACGCCGCAGAGTTCCGGCCAGTTGGGCGGGCACAAGGCGCAGGGCCGCACGGTCGAGAGCGCGCGGCTGCTCGTCGAGGACGCGCTGACGCTGCAGGAGGCGGGAGTTCACATGCTCCTGCTCGAGGCCGTCCCGCCGGAGGCGGGCAAGTTCATCACGGAGCGGCTGGACATCCCCGTTTACGGCATCGGCGCGGGGCCGTTCACCAACGGGCAACTGATAATCGTGAGCGACCTCATCGGACAGTTCCAGGCGTTCACGCCGAAGTTCGTGAAGAAGTACGCCAACGTCGCCGAGATCGTCACCAACGCCATCAAGTCTTACTGCGCTGAGGTGCGCTCCGGCCAGTTCCCGCAGGACGAGCACTGCTACCACATGCTCGAAGGCGAGCACGAAAAATTCCTTGAGATGATCACGAAGTATTCCACAAAAAAGTGAGAAAATAGGAGCAAAACATGGGTGACGACCTGCGGGAAAAACTGAGAATTTCCACGAAGCGCTTCAAGGAAATCAACGACTTCCTGCTCGACCCGAAGAACGAGCAGGTCAGCGCCATCCTGAAACTTGTGCGCAAGTACGGCGGCCCGGAAGCCATCAACCGCAAGGCCGCCGAAGCGCGCAAACTCGACAACCTCCTCGCGCGCCTCGAAAAGGAAAACTCGCCGTACCTCAAGGACGTGAAGTGGCTCATGGCCCGGCGCGACGCGGGCGCGTTCATCAGCATGAAGGATTACCGCCGCAATATCCTCGGCGGCGCGAAGAAGAAATTCAACGAGAAAAACGCCGTCACGCTGGAAATCTCCTCGCTCCAGTTCTTCCCGTTCCTCATCGCCGAGGCGAAGCAGGCCATCGCAAACCGCGAACTCATGCCCGGCAGATACATCCGCGTGCGCAACATGAAGGAGCAGGTCGCCGACAACGGCGACATCCTCGCCGTCGCGGCGTCGATGCAAGTCCTCGGCGCGTCCTACGTCGATACGCTCGACACGCGCGGCACCGACGGCTCCAACGTCCACCTCGGCGGGCCGGAGACCATCACCGGCTACTTCGGCGGCGTCGGCCAGCCCAACGAGCACGCCATCCAGTGGGCGGAGGAATTCCTGCACTACTACACCACTTACGGCATCCGCCAGGTCCTCAACGTCAACGCCGGCACCATCATGCTCGCCTACGTCATGCACCGGCTCGGCATCGACAACGAGTTCAAGATTTCCGTCTATATGGGCAACGACAACCCGTACTCCGTGATGTGGACGCTGCTCGCGGCGAAACTTTTCTCGCGCCCCGACGGCACGACGTCGCTCATCGGGTTCAACTTCTCCAATTCCGTCAACAACGCCACAATCCTTGCGGCCTCCAAAATCCGCAAGGCGCTTGGGCTGGAGAAGGTCGTGCGCTTCGAGCACCACATAACCGAGACGTTCAAGTCAATCGTCGTCCAGCCGTACAACCGCCGCAAGGAACTCGTGGAGATCGCGCCGAAGGTTCCCAACATTTCCGCCAAGCACGAAGGCGGCGACCCGGAAATCGACGCCACGCGGGAGCACCCGTCGGACATTCTGGACTACTTCGTGCCGAAGGCGGAGGTGGAGACGAAGGGATGGATGGGCGCGATGGAGCGGAATTATTTGGACAAGCACGACGCCGTGAACCGCACTGCGGAGGCTCTGACCAAAGCCGGCATCGCCGTCATCGCCGCGCCGAACGCGCATAAGTAGATAAGGAAAGAATAGAAAAAGAGCCGGTCCGTGTCACAAGGTTGCGGACTGGCTTGATTTTTGCTTATCTGTTACCTGTGTCGGTGAATTTTGCGCGCGTGCTTGCGTAACTTGACACGATTGGGCGAAAAACATAGAATTCCGTAAAAGCCTGTATTCATGGAGAGAAAGTATGAACATTGGAACCAAAGTAAAGAGGTTTGCCCTCGATAAGACCATCAACAGGGTACTAGACTACGCTATCAAACCGGGCCGTGACCCCGAAAAGGCCATCATGAAGGGCCTCACCCTCGCCACAAAACTGACGCGCGACAAACTCTGGTCAGCCGTCGTCAAGGGTATCAAGCAAAAATTCGAGGAAGGCCACCCGATGAAGGGCCTGGCCATAAGGTTCCTCACGCAACTAAACGAGGAAGTACGCCACCGCCTCGTGCGCAACCTCTTCATCGACGAGGCGCTCATGGGCTATGCCAAGCGGCACAAACTCGAAAAGAAACTCGGCTTCTACCCGCCGGGAATCCTTGTCATCAGCCCCACCATGTCCTGCCCGCTCAAGTGCTACGGCTGCTACGCCGCCGAGTACCCTAAGGACGAGCAGTTGACCTTCGAGCAGGTGGACAGCCTCATCCAGCAGGCCAAGGACATCGGCATACAGTTCATCGTCATCACCGGCGGCGAGCCGTATTACTGGAAGCCGCTGTTCGACATCTTCGAAAAGCACCGCGACTGTGTTTTCCAGACGTACACGAGCGGCCTGCTCATCACCGACGAGATGATCGAGAAACTCGCCGAACTCGGCAACGTCTTCCCGGCCATATCCTGCGAGGGATTTGAGGAGGAGACCGACCGGCGGCGCGGGGTGGGCGCGTTCAGGCGGGTCAACGAACTGATGCGGAAACTCAAGGAGCGCGGGATGTTCTTCGGATTTTCCGCGACCGCCACGCGCGAGAACGTGGAGGTCGTCGCCTCGGAAAAATTCATCCAGCACTGGCTTGACGCGGGATGCCTGTTCGGCTGGTACTTCATCTACATGCCGGTGGGCCGCGAGCCGAAACTGGACCTCATGCCGACGCCCGAACAGCGCGTGTTCCTCAGCAAGCGCGTGAAGGAGACACGCTCCACGAGGCCTATCATGGTTATGGATTTCTGGAACGACGGCGAACACGCCGGCGGCTGCATCGCGGGCGGGAGAAAATATCTGCACGTCAACAACAAGGGCGACTACGAAGTCTGCGTCTTCTGCCATTTCGCAAAGGACAACATCAGGGACAAGACGCTCGTGGAGGCGATTGGGAGCGACTTCTTCAGGGAATTCCGCTCGCACCAGCCGTTCAACAAGGACCTGCGCAGGCCTTGCATCATGATTGACAACCCGTACATCCTGCGCGAGGTCGTTGCGAAGACCGGCGCCTACGGCACGCACCCCGGCGCGACGACCATGATAAACGAATTCGCCCCGATGCTGGACAAGTACGCGGAGGAATTCGGCGAGGCGCTCAAGAACGGCCCCGTTACGAAGTACACGCTCCACCCGTAAAAACGCCAATCGCAAAATACAGGGACGGATCGAACCGAAAAGGCCGATCCGTCCCTCATGGGATAAAGGCAAAAGACATGCAGGGATCGCTGAGAAGAAAACTCGGAGTGATTTCATCGTACTTCCTCAGGCGGCAGTTGTGGGTCGCCTGGCAGGTGACGTACCGGTGCAACTTCCGCTGTTCCTTCTGCGGCTACTGGACGGACAGGTTCCCCTCCGAAAACGAACTGAGGCCGGAACAGTTCGCCCTCGGCGCGGAAAAACTGTACGAAATCGGCAACATGATGATAAGCCTCGCCGGCGGAGAACCCTTGCTGCGCAAGGACCTGCCCGACATCGTCGAGGCCCTCGCAAAATACCACCTGCCGATGATCACGACCAACGGCTGGCTCGTCACGGAAGAACTCGCGCGGGAACTCTGGGGCCGCGGGCTGTACGGCGCAAGCGTCTCCATCGACTTCAACGACGCGGAAAAGCACGACGCCGCCCGCGGCGTAAAGGGCGCCTACGCGCGCGCCGTGAGGGCGCTGGACTTCTTTTCCCGCACGCGCACAAAGGCGCGGCAGAAACTGAATCTCATGGCGGTGCTCAGGCACGATAACCTCGAAGAGATGGAGAAACTCATCCTCCTCGCAAAGAGGCACGACGCGTATTTCATGGTCCAGCCGTACTGCCCGATGAAAAACGGCGTCCAGGCGCTCGCGCCCGGAAGCAACACCTCAAGGCGCCTGCTCGCGCTCAAGAAGAGGCACGGGAACTTTTTGTCGAACACTGAATTTCTCGCGCGGTTCGACGACGCCGCAAACGGGGGCGTCGCGGGATGTGTCGCCGGCCGGTCGTTCTTCAACATCGACCACAAGGGCGACATCGCGAAGTGCGTCGAAGCCATGAACAACCCCATCGGCAACATCCTGACCATGACCGCAAAGGAAATCGCCGAAGGCCTTGCGAAGGCCTACCGCGAGAACACGTGCAACCAGTGCTGGTACAACTGCCGCGGCGAGGTGGAAGTGATGTACTCTCCGCGCGGGCTGATAACCGCCCTGGGCAAGGTGCTCAACGCCTGACCCACGGGTCCGACGCGTCCGACCCGTCCGACTTTAACGTTACAACAGTGACGAAAAAAGACTTAAAGACCGAACTCATCGACCTCATCTGCGCCGCCGAGAACAACCCCAGCGACATCAACGCTCGTCTGGCCGTCGCGCGCGCCTACGAGCGCCAGGGCGAAAAAGACAAGGCGCTCGAGGAACTCAAGGAAATCACCCGCTCATTCGGCGATCGCTACGCGGCGTTTTTCGAACTGGGCAATTTCTTCCTGCGCAACTCCCGGCCCGTCGAGGCCGCCGCGAGTTACGTCCACGCCCTGCAGATCAACCCGAAATCCCACGAGGCGCACCACAACCTGGGCCTCGCCTACGTTATGAACCGCGAATTCGACAAGGCGACAAAAACGCTTGAAGCCGCAGCGGCCCTCAAACCCGAATACCTCGAATCGCATCTCGTCCTCGCCTCCGCGCAGATGGAGGCCGGACAGGCCGAGCGCGCGGCGGCAAGGCTTGAAGGCCTGTGGAAAATAGAGCGAAAGAACGCGCGAGTGCTGTATCTCCTCGCGGCGGCGAACCTGAAGGCGGGCGATTACCTCAAGGCGATGATTTTCATCAACGAGGGACTCAAGGCCGCGCCCGGCGACCGCGCGATGCGGCTTCTGAGGGCGGAGACATACTTGGCGCAAAACCAGTACCAGGCCGGGATCAAGGAATACGACGATCTGCTCGCCGAACAGCCCAAAGACGCGCTTGCGCTCGGCAACCGCGGGCTGGCGCGTTCGATGACCGGCGACGTGGACGGCGCGCTGGAAGACCTTGACCGCGCCATCGAGATCAAACCCGACAACGCCACGACATTCGCCAACCGCGGAATGATTCTCGCGAAGCGGGGCATGCTCCGGCGCGCACTCAAAGACCTTGAGGCCGCGCTTAAAATCACGCCCGACGACCCGCGCCTGCTCCACAACCTCGCCGTCGTTTACCTCAAACTCGGCGAGCACGATTACGCCCTGTCGCATCTCCGGAAGGCGTCGAAACTCGGCCACGAACCTTCCGAGCAACTTCTCAAACGCCTCGCGGGAACCTGATATAATGATCGACTATGAACGCCACGCCTGACAAAGAACAGCCGCAAAAGCCGCCGTTGCGCCGGCTGATAGACTTCCTCGGCCTCAAGCGCAGCATCGTCGGCCTCCTCGGAATGGTCATCCTCGTCGGCATGGGCACAAACCTTCCCGATCAGTTCCAGCCCATCTACCTGCTCGCCATGGGCGGCGGGATATTGTCACTTGGGCTTTTGGGCGGGCTGAAGAACCTGCTCGGTGCGCTCTACGCGTATCCCGGCGGCTACCTTGCCCAGCGTATCGGCACCAAACGGTCGCTCCTTGTATTCAACCTGATGTCGATTTTCGGCTATGCGTTGGTTATCCTCATTCCAACATGGTGGGCTCTAATCATTGGCTTGTTATTTTTCATGTTCTGGGACTCATTCTCGCTTCCGGCTTCCATGGGCCTGGTTGCCGGTGTCTTGCCCAAGGACAAGCGAACGATGGGCGTCAGCATGCACTCGCTGGTGCGGCGCGTCCCAATGGCCGTCGGGCCGTTTGTCGGCGGTGTTTTTGTCGATAAATGGGGAGCGCAGGACGGCGTGCGCCTGGCTTTCGTCGTCGCCATCGTCATGGCCGCGATTGCGATTCCGTTCCAGCAGAGATTTATCGCTGACGCAAAGCCTGTCGGCGGCGCCGAGAAAAATCCTTTCCGCCTGTACCGCAGGATGTCGCCGTGGCTGAAAAATCTGCTGGTGTCCGATATCTTAATTCGCTTCTGCGAGCAGATTCCGTACACGTTCGTGATTGTCTGGGCGATGGAGACGATCATGCACCCCCTTAACGGTAAAGAATTCGGCGCTCTCCGCATAGTGGAAATGGCAACCGCCGTCGCGGTCTATATCCCCATCGCCTACCTCGCCGACCGCACCACGAAGAAGCCCTGGGTCCTCATCACCTTCGGATTCTTCACCCTCTTCCCGCTCGTGCTGCTGTTCAGCCACTCGTTCGAAATGCTTATCATTGCCTTCATCCTGCGCGGCCTGAAGGAATTCGGCGAACCCACGCGCAAGGCGCTCATCATGGATTTCGCGCCGGAAGACGCAAAGGCCGGCATGTTCGGCCTCTACTACCTCATCCGCGACTCCATCGTCTCGCTCGCTGCATTTGGCGGCGCGCTGCTATGGCTGATCAAACCGGAGGTCAACCTCCTCGCCGCCTTCGGATTCGGCCTTGTCGGCACTATCTGGTTCGCCATTCGCGGACGTGATTTGACCTGGGGGACGGCAGATGCGCGCCGCTGACCCAAAACCGGATGTCCGCGCGATGTTCAACCGGATTTCCGGCGTGTACGATTTTTTGAACCACCTGCTCAGTTTCAACCTGGACAGGGCGTGGCGGCGGCATCTTGCAAAAAGCGCGCTGCGTGCGGGGGACACGCTGGCGCTCGACGTCTGCTGCGGCACGGGCGACAGCGCCCTTGCGCTCGCGCGGGAGATGTGCAACAATGGGCTGGTCGTTGGACTGGATTTCGCGGAGAACATGCTCCGCCGCATGCGGAAAAAGATCGCGCGGCGCAAGGCCGCCGCGCGCGTGGCGGCGTGTCAGGGCGACGCGATGCGCCTGCCGTTCGGGGACGGCGTTTTCGACGCGGTAACGTGCGGCTTCGGCATCCGCAATCTGCCCGACCGCATGCCGGCCCTGCGCGAGATGCTGCGCGTGACAAGGCCCGGCGGCCGGATCGCGATAATGGAATTCGTCCGCCCGGCCGAAGGCGCAATGGGCTGCGGAACGATGTTTTATCTGCGCCGAGTTTCACCGCTCATCGGGCGGATTTTCTCCGGCGACGAGTTCAATGCATATCGTTATTTGCCCGATTCCATAATGAAATTCCCCACCGCGGAGGAATTCCGGCGGGAAATGCTTGCGGCCGGATGCGCCGAGGCGGCGTACGACGTGAACAGGCCCGGCCTCGTCACATTTTTCACGGGAACCAAAATGTAGAACAAGAACCGGCTAACAAAGGGGTCAGACCCCTTTAGTAGCCGATTTACAGTTGAAGCGAAGAAACCATGCAAGACAAACTGGCGGACCTCATCAAAAAAATCCTCACGGGAGAGGCGATCCCCCGCGACGAGTATTCAATCCTGATTGCCCCGGCCACGGAGACCTACGACCTGCTCTACGGGGCGCACCTTCTGCGCGAGCATTACAAGGGGGACGAGGTAGATCTCTGCGCCATCATCAACGCCAAGAGCGGCAAATGCGGCGAGGACTGCGCCTTCTGCGCGCAATCGGCTCATCACAAAACCAACGTAGAGGTCTATCCGCTGCTCAGCCGCGAGGAGATTGAAAAGGGATACATCGAGGCGCAAGGCTTCGGCGCGCACCACTTCGGCATAATCACCAGCGGCGAGAGGCCGAGCGCGGATGAGATCGAAAAAATCGCGCGGGCCGCGGAATCCGCGCGCGAGAAGGGGCACATACCGGTTGACGTGAGCGCGGGGTTCCTGAACCGCGAACAGTTGCGGCGGCTCAAGGTCGCGGGAGTACGGCGCATCCACTGCAATCTCGAGACGAGCGAGCGCTTCTTCCCGAAAATCTGCACGACGCACTCGTGGCGGGAGAAGGTCGAGACGATAAAGGCCGCGAAGGCGGAGGGCTTCGAGGTTTGCAGCGGCGGGCTTTTCGGCATGGGCGAGACGCGGCAGGACCGGCTTGACATGGCGCTGGCGCTCAAAGAACTGGACGCGGATTCGGTGCCGCTGAATTTTCTGGTACGCGTGGCGGGGACGCCGCTGGCGGACGCGGAGCCGCTTGAGCCGCCGGAAATCCTGCGGACGATCGCGCTGTTCCGCTACGTCCTGCCGGACAAGGACATTCGGATATGCGGCGGGCGCGGCGCAAACCTGCGCTCGATGCAGTCGTGGATTTTTTACGCGGGTGCGAACGCCATGATGATAGGGAACTACCTCACGACGGCTGGCAATCCGCCGGAGGAGGATTTGCGGATGCTCCGCGACCTCGGACTCAAACCGAAGGCACAATGATGAGGAGGAAACCATGCAGAGGAGAATAAGCGTATTCGGCATCATCGCGGGTTTTCTTGTGGTCGCCGCCTGCGCCGCGTTGCTGCTGGGCGCGACGAAAACCGCGCATTCACCCCTACCCGCTGACATAAAACTGCCTAGCGAAGAATCGCTGTCTTCATATGTGTACACTCTAATGGCAGTTGGAGGGGTTATTTTGCTTAGTTCTTTCCTCGCCAGGCCGGGACTCCGCGCCGTTCTCTTCATGGCGAGCGCGATCGCAGCCATTCTTTTTGCAGATCGCATCTTGAGTCTCTATGAAGTAAAGGACCTGGCCGAGGTTGGAATACCGGTCTCTCTCCATGGCCTTGCGAATTTCGATGGATGGACGATAGTGCTCAATATGCCACGCACCTTGGAGACTTTTTTCGGTGGCCTGTTAGCGAGCATTCTTAGCGGAAGCGGCATGGCGGCCCTTGCCATATTTTTTGGCGCGATACATTGCTGCGCCCGAGCAAAATGCTGCGCTGCGGCCAGGATTGGAGCGGGAGTTACCGCCTTGATTATTTCCCTTATGCTGGTTATATCCACGCTGTACCTGATATTGACGCATCCCAACTGGCTTCAGAACTTCCAGGGTCTTGGCACAACTCCCGCGCGTGATCAGTTTTTTGCGGCTTATGCATTAGTATTCTGTTGCGCCGGACTGGGAGCCTTGATTTTCCCAATATACCCGATCTTCCTGAGGGCGGGGGCAAAACGAGCAGCGCAAGTATCATTCTTTGTACTTGTCGTGTTGGGCATGTCGCTTCCGCTCGTTGTCATCGCAACGATTATTTGGACATCGCAGATTCCGGCAATGGCGGAAACAGCCGTGTCGCAATACTGGCAAGCCGCAAGCGCATTTACTGCAATCGAATTTGCGCTTCTGCTCCTTCCTCTGGTTCTTTTGGCGAACGGGGTGAGCCTGATACTGCGGCATTTCGCGCCGGAGGAATCACACGAGACGCCGGCCTGTGCAAGCAGCCAGCAAACCGCCGTCTAATGCGTCGCGAACTTTATAGCACTGTGATTATTTGGACGAGCCGTTGTGTTCCGGCCCGCCGCCCCACATCGTCCAGCCGTCGATTGAGTTGTCAGATGTGTCTATGCACAGCAATTTGCCGCTGACCGTGCCGATGTAAACCCGGCCGCCGGCCGCCGCAACCTGGTAGCGGATCTGCTCGTCCTTGAACTTCCAGCGCCATGCCTCTTTCCCGTCGGCCTTGCCGAAGCAGACGACCTCGCCGAGCGAAGTGCCCACGAGCACCTTGTCTCCCACAACAGCCGGCGGCGCAACGAGGTGGCCGCCGACCTCCTTCAAGTCGCCCTTTATGTCCTGCCGCCAAATCTCCTTGCCGGACTTGGCGTCGGTCGCCTGAACAACATCGCCCTGACCGTTGTAAATCACGCCGTCCGTCACAACGGGCCTTGAGCCTTGATATGTCCAGAGGCCGCTGACGGAGTTCTGTCCGACGTTGCCGGCCGCGTCCTTCAACTTCGCGCTGGATGGGCCTTCGCCGCCGAAACCCACGCCTTCGTCATTGCTCTTCTGCTGTGCATACAGCTTGCTCCCCTGCTGGACTTCCTGCATCAGGTACTGCGCTTCGCGCTGGTTCCAGAGTTTTTCATTCTGCTGCGCGCCCTTTTC
>Ga0315291_10001995_pt1 | contig 26989 bp, 16 predicted proteins | sample YL17G12_20_MG_FD_203070 | JGI IMG/M metagenome (GOLD analysis project Ga0315291, IMG submission 203070) | Sediment microbial communities from Yellowstone Lake, YNP, Wyoming, USA - YL17G12_20 | ecosystem: Environmental > Aquatic > Freshwater > Lake > Sediment | place: USA: Wyoming | collected...
ATCCACATCCGGCTTGTCCATTCGCTCGAGGAACTGGCGTGCGTAGGAGGAGAGGCTTTCGACATATCGTCGCTGCCCCTCGGCGTAGATGGTATCGAAGGCGAGGCTTGATTTTCCCGAGCCGCTCACGCCCGTGACAACGACCAGCTTGTTCCGCTGCAACTCAAGATTAATGTTCTTGAGATTATGTACCCTCGCCCCGCGGATAATGATTTTCGTGAGTTTTTTCCCGGGCTCGCCGTCCGCCAGCTTGCGGGCAGCAGCAGGAGCTTCGACAGTCGCTATGTTCTTCTTCTTGCTTCTCACGTTTAGCTTGCCGCTTTCTACTCAGTACTCATTACTTCCTACTTCCTTGCTTCTCACTTTTCACGTCTCGCTTTTTACTTTCGACTTTTTCCTTTTTCGTTGACCTGGTAACGTACTCTGCCGGAACCGGAAAAGCAATTGGAAAGTTCAAGAAAAGACAGAGTCAGTTGGAGCCGAGTGATCTCGCTCGAAGAGCCGGAGAACGAAGATGAGAACTGTACTTGGATCGGAACACCTTCCGTCTTCGCTCCACGATTGAGAAAGGAGGCTGGCGTCGGGGTGACCAACAATCAGCAAGCAAAAGTATGCTGGTTGCATCTCTCTTCGACATTCCCTACCTTTGTCGCGACTCCCGCACCGTACGACTACACACTTCTCAAAGGAAAGACCTGCATGCGATCGAGATCGGTTCTTCTCCTTGCTTTTCTTTGCACGCTCGTTTTCCTTCAGACCGCCCGAGCGCAGCAGGACACATCTTCAGCCAAAAAGGCCCACAAGGTCGTTCTGAAGGACGGATCTGAAGTGATCGGCACGATTGAAGCGGAGGATTCGACGCAGGTTGAGTTCAAGACAATCTCGGGCGTCTCGATGCGCATCCCGCGCGGACAGATCAAAGAACTTGAGCGGCTCTCGGGAGAGATCGCTGCTGGCGAATACAAACGGTTCGACTCGAACAACACGCGCCTGTTCTTCGCTCCTACGGCGCGCCCCCTCAAACAAGGGCAGGGCTACTTCTCCGCCTATCAGATTTTCTTTCCTTTCGTCGCGATTGGCGCCACGGACTTCCTTTCACTGGCCGGTGGAGTTTCACTCATTCCCGGCCTCAAAGAGCAGATCTTTTACCTCGCTCCAAAGGTCACGCCGCTTCATCTCAAGAACGCTGACATTTCGGCCGGGGTGCTCTACATCAATGCGACAGGGACCGATTTTTCGGGGCTTGGGATCGTCTATGGTGTTGGCACGTACGGGAGTCACGACGCAGCACTGACGGCGGGATTGGGGTGGGGCTTTGCCGAAGGGGAAGTTTCGAACAAGCCGGTACTTATGCTGGGAGGCGAGCTACGTGTATCGAACAGCGTGAAGCTTTTAACTGAGAACTGGTTTCCGCCGGGAACGGACATTTTCTTGTATTCCTTCGGCATTCGGTTCTTCGGTGAGAGCCTCGCCGCCGATTTGGGTTTCATTGGCTCATCCAAAGGTTGGGGCGGATTCCCTTTTATCCCTTGGCTCGGCTTTGCCTACAACTTCGGCGCAAAGTGAGTGAAGGTGTAGGTCGGGTCGCCCGCCCGACCGCATTTCAGGCTGACTCCATGGGCGCGTTGCCCGACCATTCTTCGCTCTTGTTCCGACGGTCTCCGTCGGAACGCACTCATTGGGCGCTTCAAGCCGTTGTGCACAAGCATTCAAGAAGAGCAGAGGCGGAGCTTCAGAGGCGCAACTCCTCAGAGCACTGGCGGAATGAAGCAATGCGATTGCGACCTTGATCATTGGCTTGCTCAGGTGAAGCAACCCGCCTTTTCTTGAAACAATTACAACTCGCGGTCACACAATGCGGTCTGTATTCTAAGCAATGAGAATTCTGAACGAGAAATGAGCTGTGAGAGTGAAGAAATGACGCCTTCATTCCAAGAAATGAGAACTTTTCTGGAGAAATGAGCCGTGCGGGTGAAGAAATGACCGCTTCGTTGCAAGAAATGAGAATATTTTTGAAGAAATGGGATGTGAAGTCGAAGAAGTGGACAGTTGAGGTGTAGAAATGACCTGTGAAGGCGACGAAACGAGGTCTTGATCTGAACCAATGTCATCTTGAGCTGAAGCAATGTCAGCTTGAGGTCGTGCGAAGCGATCTTCGGGTCGAGAAAAGCGATGTTGAAGTGGAGCGAAGCGATCTCGCAGTTGAGCAAAGAGGTTCGCAGCGCGTACAACGGGACAGACGAAGCCGAAGAAGCCACTCCGAGAGGGAGATTTTACAACCACCCGCTTGTCCGGCGGGCCCGGTCTACGTGCACGGAGTGCATGGCAGGCGCTACGGCCGTATGTAGGTCGGGCAGATTTCTCACGGTGTAGGTCGGCCAGTCTGGCCAGCCCTCAAGATACCTCAGTCTCTTCGAGCGAAGTCTGCGCCTGAGGCGCATGAGCCTCTGGCTCAGAGAAGTGTTACAAGCTTGATCGCATTCGGCTCTCGCTTGGTCGCCCAGGAACAGGTCTCGACGGAGCTTGCCCCGAAGGATTTCGGGCCTCAACCCGACTGGCGGATCGCAGGCGCCCAGGCCTGCAAAATGTCACTTGCGTTTTGGTCTCGCAGTTTCTACATTCAGTAGCGATAATCTGCGCACCGATCCGCAGAATTCCTTTCTGATACACACGACCAGATTCTGATGATGCTTTCCATCTCTCCAGTCAGATTCTGGGGGACTGAAGGACCCGACACGCGAGTTCTTCTAGGCATTCTCTCTTCGCGTGTTCACAGATCCCCCCACTCACTTGAATTCGATAATCGCACAGTCCAACAGAGAGGTAATGGAACCACTTCCTTCATCCATGCAAGTCGGTAATAAAAACAAAATGCGTCTAATCACTGGTTATGCGTTATTGCCACGTCTTCGTCTGAAATCAGTGTCTTCACATATGCTCAGTCTTTGCTCGCATTGACCGTACAATTCAATAGACTTGGAGGATGCCATGCTCAGAATAATCGGATACTGGCTCCGGTTCAAAGACTTCATCGAAGGTGAAAAGGGAATTTCCGAGTTCGCTGAACGATGTGTGCAATTTCTTGTTGAGAAGGCGCTCAAGAAGAAATACAAACTCCAAAAGAAGAATTCAGAATTAAGTGCAAAACTAGCCAATTTGCAGGATGATCTACTGGAGATGAACAAAGCAACGATACTCACCTACGATGAATTCTACAGCGTCAGAAAGCGCGTAAGAATAGAGACAGGACTGTTTTGGCTCATCTCTATTTCTGAAATGTTCCTAAACTACATTTCGACACTCATCTTTGTTCCAGGGGATCAGTTTCTAATTGAAGTCATGCGCTGGGCAATCTCAGTCGTCGTTACAGGTGCATCTGTCATCTCTGCTGAAAAGTTCTTTGAAGAAATATTTCCAGTTCGCCTTTACAAGACACTCAAGACCGAGGGTAAAGTCTATCGCAACTTTATGAAAGCTTCAGGCGTGTTGATTCTCCTGATCGGCGCCGAGTTCGCCATAATGACAATCTCGGAAGCTCGCGCAAGAGATATCGAAGGTGGTGTTGTGGGCGGGTTATTGTATTATGGTTTTATTTTACTCTCGGTGGTGCTTCCTCTAATAGCGGGCTATATAAGGCGAGACACAATGCAATATCTCGATCCATATGAAAACACTCTTGAGCAGAGGAAAACGACTCACAGAATTCAAACAATGAGGGAGCAGATTGAGATAAATACTCGCGCCAGGGAAGACTATTTCAGATACATACTCGCACATTTTTGGAAAGTCTTCAATAGCTTTAAGACATACAAAGAGAACTACAATGCACGGTTCAAGATCACAGAGAGTATTGAAGCGCATTATTGTACAACATTCGAATCGTTTCAAGCCGAAGCACGTACAAGGTACTACCTCAAAGATCAACCTGCCAAATCATCATCCAATGGGATTACAAATGCGTAGTGTCAGTGTTTTCTCCATCGTCATTGCGATAGTTCTTGCATCTAACATTTCGCTCTCTCAATCAACGCAAGTTCGGAAGAACATCATATGCCTCGTCGATTTCTCAGAGAGCATACGTCCCGAAATGAGTGAAACATTCATCCGGGTAATCAGAGAAAATGTCATCGCGCATTTGTCGCAATATGATCAGTTGACCATTCTACCAATCGATGAAGCTGCGAAGAAGATTCCTACAAAAATTGTCGAAGAGGATATCTCCAGAATCGCATTTTCAAAGCACACTGATGGATTCACTCATGCTTCGGACAGCATTTCAAAACGTCTCAGTTCGTACCTGCAGCAATTCAGCATTGAAGCTGAATATCGTATCCGTGAGGAAAAGTCAAGGAGGATGACACTCAGTTCGCTCACAGATATCCTCAGCGCCATCCAACAGGCAAGACAAATCATTGAAAACCCCGATCAAACCGAGTCTACTTGGCAACAAGTCAAGCGATTCTTTTCGGGTAAGCATCGGCTTCAACCAGAGAATATTCTCATTGTTTTCTCGGATATGATCCAGGAATCCAATCAGATCAACTTCAATCTCCCCAAGAACAAACCGATCGGATGTTCCCCCGAACAAATCTCTGTCGTTATCGATGACCTGCGATCGCATCAGCTCTTACCAGATCTGCAACGCTGCCATGTCATCGTTTTTGGTCGAACCGGCTATGCTAATGCCCAAATCGACAATAATGAGAAGTTCTGGATGGAGTACTTCCAAGCAACTAATGCTTCTCTCGACTCTTATGGATTTGATACCAGGAAAGATATCAGTTCCCTTTTAGCCCGCCTTGGCCCTTCCGCCCAAAGTCAACCAGGCAAACCGTACGGTGGCACATCCCAAATGGCTGTCACGCCGACATTAGTTAGTTATTCTGAACTTAAAAAGACATACTCTGGAACATTCACAGTTGGCGGTAGGAGCCAATTCGCCGTGCTGAAGATTCTTGATTTTTTCCCCAGTGGAAGCGGCTATTCATTCAGATACAGACTTAATTCCGGAGGATTCCGCAAAGATGATACCGGTGAATTCCTAAAGCAGGAGAATCTCCTACAAATTACCCCTCAACTCAGGTGCTCAATCACAAGAAACAAGAGAGGGAAGATCGTTTTGCAGACCACTACCGATTCCGAGAGTATCAGTTTATACGTCGTTGAGAAATAGAATGGATCTCAAGAGTCAACTTACAGTTGCAGTTTTCTTGCTTGCTGTTTCTTCTTGTGACTCACAAAGAACGCTGGAAGATCGTCTCGCCCAAAAGGAAGCCGAGAACACACATCTGATGGAAGAGATGAACCTTCGAGATCAGTACATCACGCAAGTGACAGAAGCGATCAATGAAGTGCAAGACAACCTTAGGTCCATCTCCGAAAAAGAGCGAACTTTGCGAGCAACCAAGCGAGACATCGAGTTCAAGACCGGCGATCAAGAACTCCAAAGGAACGAAATATTGGCCGACATATCAGATATCCACGAGATCATTGAGAACAGCAGGCGCACAATCTCTGACCTCCAAATGAAGGTCTCAAAAAGCAAGACGAGGGTGGCAAGCCTCGAAGCGACTGTTTTGAAGCTCACTCAGACGATCAATCAGAAGGAGCTTGAGATCCTGGATCTTCGCAATGAACTTAAGCGTCTGAACATATTGGTGTCCGAAAAGGACGAAAAATTGCGAACCTCTGAAGAGATGCTCAGTTTGGCTTCTGATTCGCTACGCCAACAGAAGGAAAACTTGGAGATGGAGCGTGAACTGACACAAAGGGTCTACTACGCCATTGGGACCGAAGACCAACTACTTTCCTCTGGGGTTCTGAAAAAAACGGGTGGCAATTTCTTGGGCGGGAAGGTCCTAGTGATCAACGAGCACATCTCGCTTCGGAACCTAAGCGGCGCTAATGTCTCAACTTGCGGTCAAATCCCGGTTACTTCTCACTTCGAAAATCTCGTTCTTATTACGCCGCACATCCTCAACTCGTATTCAATTGATAAAACTCAAGGGATCATCATAAGAGACAAATATAAGTTTTGGCAACTAAGTAGGATTGCGGTCGTCCTCGTGGAAGACTGAGCGACTCAGGTAGCTCCGGCTTTGTTCAGAGCCACGGCAACTGCCGATACCACGTTCATCGTTGCTGAGGCAACGATGGCTTGTTCTTTTTGCCCGAGCTGCTCCGGTGATGCGTGTCCGAGCAATGATGTGATTTGGTCTGACAGTCATTTGTGCCAAAGGCTCACCAGCCCGCCGCGACCCCCTTTGACTCCCTCCAAAGTTGTCGAGCACTTGCAGGCCAGCCAGTCTGGCCAGCCCTCAAGATACCTCAGTCTCTTCGAGCGAAGTCTGCGCCGGCCAGTCCGCCATTTTTTTTGGCGGAAGGCGCATGAGCCTCTGGCTCAGAGAAGTGTTACAAGCTTGATCGCATTCGGCTCTCGCTTGGTCGCCCAGGAACAGGTCTCGACGGAGTTTGTCCCGAAGGATTTCGGGCCTCGACCCGACTGGCGGATTGCAGGCGCCCAACCCAGCAAAATGCCACTTGCGTTTTGGTTTCGCAGTTTCTACATTTAGCGCAACAATCTGCGCACCGCTCCGCAGGTTTCCTTTCTTACAAGCAAATCCGTAGGGCGATCGAGACGACACGGCTCGCTCCCAACCAAGGTGGAAGGATCACCATCGCATGTTCATCGGCCACTACGCAGTCGCATTGGCTGCTAAGAAGGCAGCGCCAAACACATCTCTCGGGACGCTGGTCATCTCAGTCCAGCTCGTGGATCTGCTCTGGCCGATCATGATGCTGCTCGGTCTCGAGCACGTCCGAATCGATCCGGGGAACACCGTGGTCACTCCGCTCGACTTCTATGATTATCCCATTACTCATAGTCTCATCGGAGCGATCGGCTGGTCACTGGGGTTTGGGCTGCTTTACTTCGCCATCCGTCGCTACAAACGAGGCGCGCTGGTCCTCGGATTGGGTGTGTTCAGCCACTGGATACTCGACCTCATCACACACCGACCCGACCTGCCGCTTGGGCTTGGCGGCAATGTGCTCTTTGGGCTCGGTCTCTGGAACTCATTCTGGGGAACAGTGGTGGTCGAGCTCGGCATCCTCGTCATCGGCTTGGTGCTCTATCTGCAGTCAACGAGTGCGAAGGATCGGGTTGGGATGTATGGTTTCTGGGGCCTGACCATCCTGTTCGTGCTGCTCTATTTCGCAAATCTCTTCGGTCCGCCCCCTCCGAGTGTGGAGGTCATTGCATACGCGGGTTTGGGGAGCTGGCTGTTCGTGCTGTGGGCGTTCTGGGTTGATCGGCATCGAAGAAGTGCCGCAGTCCCGGAGAGAACGACTCGAATTTGAAATTTCGTCTCATCACTACGATCAGGGTTCGCTTATGAAAAAGTCTCGAGTCCACACCAAACCGAAAGCTCCAGCCGAGAAGGCTCCCGAGCCGGCGGTCATTTCGGAGGAAGTCAACAAAGCGATTGAGACTCGCCTCTCAGTCTACAAGGAGCGCCTCCGGTACTTTCTGTATGGCCTGGGATTCTTCGTCGCTCTCGTCATCGGATTGGAGCTGGTGAGCAAAACGGACATCATCCGCACGCTCCACAAGTTGGCGTTCCCGCCGGAGCTGCCTCCTCCAACTCCCCTCTCCTATTCAACCACCATCACGCTCAAAACAAGCGATCCGCAATTGCAGCTTGGATCCATGACGTTTTACGCCAAGCCCGACCAGAAGGTCGAAGCCTTCATCGACGCTGCGTATCGCTTTCGGGGGACCGACCCTCCACAACCAGTCAAGGTGAGCGTCGATGAGATGATGGAGCTGAAAGACCTCTCGTTCTTCAAAGGCCAGTTCATGGACATAACGGGATACCTCCAGAAGAAGGGAATGCCCGGCGAGAGTCCGGACAGCCTTGCGACAGAGAAGCTGCTGCACAAGATCGGATTGAGTCTGGACCCCGCCTATCCCAACAAGAATTCTCCACAAGTCATCGACATCACTTGCATCGTCCACGTCACTGATACGAAAAAATAATCTGACAGGAAAGAACAATGAAACGAAATGCGTTTTCCCGCGCAGCAACCCGCTTGGTTCTGTTCGTTGCCCTGACGGGCTCCCTCGCGATCATCAATGATCCGCTATCGAGAAATGGCATGCTGGCCGCGCTGGCGCAGACGAAATATGCAGTGAAGGAAGTCGCCGCCTATCAGGGTCAAGGATTTGTGGGGTCCAAGACACGTGTTGGCGCCCCAATGAATGCCGATATCGTCTACCTCACGATTCGAGGCAGTCGATTGACCCCGAAGGTGATCGGTGTTACCCCCGCTGCGCCGGCAGGACCATCAGCAATCGACGCACTGACGGACCAGAGAGTGCACGTTGTCGTGGGCAGCGCGTATGTGGAGACATTTTACCCGCCGACACCAGTTGGACTCCTCATTGTAGCGGGAAGAACGATCAATCCTCTGAACAAGCAAGGGATGTCATCGGTGCTGGCCGTGAGGAGTGGGAGGTTAGCTTTGACGAGCAAGGAGGAGTACAGCGCCTATCGAGTCGAAGGTGCGTTTCAGGTCGGGCCACAGCTCGTCAAATCGGCACAGGTTGTGTCAAAGGGCTCGCTGCAGTTTGAACCGCGGATTGTTGACCCCAAAAAGCAGTTTGCTTACAGTCAGAAGGTCACAGAGGAGCCGCGAGCAACGAGGGCGTTCGTCGGGTTTCGCGCAGACGGCACTATAGTGCTCGGGGTTACTCTCCAGCCTGTGCGCCTTTCTGATCTCGCGTTGTTTCTTGCCGCCAAGACGGAGTTCGGTGGCCTGGGATGCTCGGAGGCTGTCAACCTGTGCGGAGGAGGATCCGAGGTCCTAACGTTCCGGACAGGAAGGGAGACCCAGTCATTCGGCAATAAAAGCCTTCGGCAGGCCGCGCTGCTGACGTTTCTGAGGCCCGGCCAGTAGCGAATCTCATCCGAGCGTTATGCCGAGGAATCGCAGAGACCGCAGGCGGACGGGGCGTCGTGCTTCCGCTCGCCAGAATCTCCCGTTCTCAGCAGAATCCCCGCCTACCAACGTAATGCTTCTCAACGGCAGGCAGAGAGGGGACAATGACACGCACTCGATTCTTTAGCAGGAAGGAATTCTATGAGCACGACCAATCTCTTCGTCGAACTGATAGTAATCGGCGTCGGGGCACTTGTTTGGGTGTCGCTGGTTGTTCTGGCCGCGTTCGCATGGCAATGGGTACCAGCCGACAGAGTGTTTTCGACAGAAGCCCTTCTTTTCTTCGTTGCGGTCATCTATCTACTCGGAATCGTCACCGACAGAATCGCAGATGCGAGCTTCGAACGGCTCTTTGGTAACTCTCTCCGTCGAGGGTTCTTCCCAGACCCCGGGGAATACCATCGGTCCCGACTCATTATCCTCTCCCGCTCAGAACGGCTCGCTCAACTGCTAGAGTACGGGAGGAGTCGTCTCAGAATATGCCGGGGTTGGGCATTCAACTCCTTGCTCGCAGCCGTCTGCCTGAACATCTTTCTTTGGACCAGAGTCCGAGATGAGTCATTCGTGGCAGCGGTATCCGTGTTCGGAACAATAGTATTCTGCTTGCTCGCAGCAGCCTGCTTCTACTCATGGAAGAAACTCGTCATCACCGAGTATGTCAAGACGAAGGAGCAATCTGGATTCCTCCTTGAGGCTGAGCCGAAAGCGGAGGCGAGGGCTCCTCGCCAGCGCGTTCGTCGAAAATGAATCTCAGTTGTCAGTGAAGAGGTACTGAACAAGAACGTTTCGCACGACACCAAATACATATTTCACACCAGATCTTTCTTGTTGAAAGGAGGAAGGTGTATGCCGTATTTCCTGATCAAAGGTGAGTTTCACTTGTTCTATCAAGGCAAGCGCCACGTCGGCTCGCAACCGGATGGGGATTCCGTTTGGTTCAAGCCGAAGAATCCCGGTAACCTGAAGGATGTCGGTGGGCGAAAAGCGGAGGTGAATCCAGGAGGATTCGTCCAGCTTCGGTTTGAAGGCATCGACGCGCTTGAGCTGCACTTCAGAGGCGCGCACCAGGAGCGACAGTGGGCAGCAAAGGCACGCGATTTCACGCTTGGCCAGCTTGGGTTCTCATCAGTCGAATATAGCGGCGAGAAGATGCTCTCCGTCAAGACCGCCAGCCCTCATCCCAGGGCCGGCTATATCCTCACGAGAGCGATTGACCCATATGGTCGCCCCGTCTCATTCGTCTATGCCGGCGCATCAAACCACAAGGATGGGAAACAGGTGTTCCTTGACGTCAAGACGCTGAACAAGAGCATCAACGCGAAGCTCGCGCAGTCAGGGAATGCTTTTCCCGCATTTTACACAGGATTACCAACCGATTTGCGTTCTCGTATCAATGCCCTGGCCAGATCAGCCAGGAAGCGCGGGTTCTGGCCTGACGACAAGACCCTCAAGCCAACCACCATTGCTGACCTTGCAAAGCTCGAGGAACTGGTCCTATGGCCCAAGGTGTTCCGCCGGCTCGTCAGCTATTTCAAGGACGGCAATAAGGGTGTCGCGAAGTTCGAGGAATGGCTGCGTGCCGACAAGGACCGAGATGATGTGCTGTGGATAGTACCCAACTCGGAACTTGGCAACATGCACGATGTCATCATCGTTTCCGGTGGGAAGATTTCGCTAAGGTATTCGCCGGAAGATCTGATCGTCGTTCCACGGTAGAAGTAAAGTCGGGAGCGAAGGTCCCTCCCAACTGCGAGTTGTACGCTTGCCTGGTAAGTTAGGCCAATCTGCTCGGGAGCTGAGCTCCCTCGCAACTAAGATGACGCGGGGCCGAACGTCCCCTTTCCTGATAAGAGAGGCAACCCCGTGCGAAAGGGCCTAGTCACTGACCCACTCGAGTGGCAGTACTCAAGCGCACGCGACTACTCAGGCGGGTCATCAGCAATGTCTGTGTGCAAGGATTGGTAGAAGCGGCCAGCACCGTTCCGACGCCAGAGCGTCGGAACGAGAGGACCTGAGATGCCCGAACTGCCCGATCTCACCATCTACATCGAAAGCCTGCAAGCGAGAATCGTCGGCCAGCGGCTTGAGAATATCCGCCTGGCGTCACCATTCATCCTGCGCACTGTCGAACCGCGCATGGATGAAGTGCAGGGGAAGACCATCTTCGGTCTGCAGCGAATCGGCAAGCGCATCGTGTTCAAGCTTGAGGATGAGCTGTACCTCGTTATCCATCTGATGATCGCAGGTCGATTTCACTGGAAAAAGCCAAAGTCGAGAATCCCCGGCAAAGTTGGACATGCAGCATTCGATTTCCCCACGGGGACGCTGCTGCTGACTGAAGCAAGCACAAAGAAACGAGCGTCGATGCATCTCGTTCGTGGTAAGTCGGCTCTCGCAGAATTCGATCGCGGCGGCATTGAGGTACTCGAATCCAGCTTGGAGGCCTTTCGGTCTGCCCTTCTCGGAGAAAATCACACCGTCAAGCGCTCTCTCACCGATCCGAGATTGTTCAGCGCCATCGGCAACGCGTATTCCGACGAGATCCTTCATCGTTCTCGACTCTCCCCGTTGAAACTGACACGGCAGATGACGGAGGACGAAATCGTACGCCTGCATCGCGCCACGATATCCACGCTGCAGGAATGGATAGAACGGCTCAGAAGCGAGACGGGCAGCGAATTCCCCGAGAAGGTGACTGCCTTCCGTGAAGAAATGGCGGTCCACGGGCGCTTCGGAAAACCTTGCCCTGCCTGCGGCTCGAGAATCCAGCGCATCGTCTATGCCGAAAACGAATGCAACTACTGCCCCCGTTGCCAAACCGGCGGCCGACTGTTGTCCGATAGATCGCTCGCCCGCCTGCTCAAGGACGATTGGCCGAAGACCATTGACGATTTGGAAGCCGGAGGGCTTGGAAATATTTCCAGCTAGTGTCTCTCCGAAAAAGCTGACACCCTGCGTCCCGAACCATTTCAATCGCAGGACGGGACGCGTCCCCCTTCGTAAAGGGGACAGAACCATTGTGGGAACCATTGACGAACTAGAGGCGATTGAGCGGAAGAAGAACCTGAAGAGTCCGACCACCGGAGTAGGGAGCGGACCACTTCATCCCGATAAGTCGGCACGTCTGAATGACACACAGCCAGAGGCTCAGCTAAAACCTTATTTGCAGTCTTGCGGTGGGTACGAACTCGACGAATCCGTACGCTCGGGGTGTGGGGGTAAGGTGGGCTTCAAGCTTGACACGGTTGTTGAACTGCGAAGCGCTCCAGGCAGCGTCGAGCGCGCTCAAGATGTGATTGACGACAAGCAGCGATGCAGTTGTGCTGGCAATGTTGTAGAAGTCGTTCGCCTTCCCGCGCATCGCTGAGTAGTCGAGAAATCGGGGTGACACGTTGCTCTTAACAATATCGTCTGGCGTGACATATCCTGCATCATCCCACCCGGCGGCAAACTGCGGGTATTTCCCGATGAGCTCATAGTACTGCTGTTCGGGTCGCCTCGGCAGGCGATGCGTGAATCCGTTGCCGGACTTCCGCGCTATCACGTCTTCACTCTCGTTAAGCTTTGGCCAATCAACTCTGTCCCACGGCGGCAGACCGGGAGGGCCGACAACAAGCCCGGTCACTCCACTCGCATCCGGGTTGAGCCTCGTAGCATTCTGCTCCATCCACTCTGCATAACGCACGACTGACCAATGATCGTCGGCGTAGTTCTGGAAGAGACCGGTCTGATTGTTCCCTTTCTTGGTGTACGCAGCGTAGACAACCCACATTCCGGCTTCTGCCGCCAAGAAACCCGCTGCGCGCCAGTAGCTCTTGGTGTAGATTTCACCGGCACCAGGCACAGCCGCGGAGAACAGCCCTGCGAGGACGGGCGACTTCTTCTGCGCCTCGAGGTCTGATGTACCCTGACGCAATGAATCAACTGACGCACCAGCTTGCATGCTCGCGAGCAAATCGAGGCGCGCGTTGCCGGAGAGTTGGATTCGCTCTGTCCCCTTCGATACTCGGACTTCTTTCCATTGGCCGAAGGCCGCGCACGAGACCGAAAGGGCGATAACGAGAATGGAGGACAAATAATGAATGATCTTCATAGAAATCCTAACGGAGTAATGACCCTCTCTTAATCTCCTCCCAGAGCAGGAGAGGTGTGCCGAGGCGTTCGCTCGAACGGATTCAGCTCAAACCCAAAGAGAACGCCAACGTAGAACCTCCACTCTCGACCGTAGGTCACGTCCACATTGTTAAACGTGCGGGTGAAGCGATCAAAACCATACGCTCCCGCAAACGAAATGCGCGTTGGGTATTGATAAAAGGAGAATGCCTCAAGCCGGAATTCAAATCCCACATCTTTCTTCCACTTTCCAATAGATGGTGGCGCGCCACTCCACGCATCGCCCAGATCTCCAAACACCGAACCGTACAGCTTCGTGAAGTAGAATTGCAGAAACCGGAAATTGATGGTCGTCCACAACGGAAAGCGATACGTTGCACTCAGCACTGCGATGTCGTTTCCACCGAGCGAATAAAAGGGATATCCCCTCATCCCGATGAAGCCGCCAGCATAGAAGTCGAAGAAGTCGTCCACAGGCTTTCCGAGAGTGCTCCCTCTGCGTGCTGACAATGTCAACGTGTGCCTAGGTATCGGCAGGCGGAGGTGCTCATTCCACTGAGCTTCGAGGCGATGAAAACTTGGTTTGGTGTACTGCGGAACAAGCACGCCTCTTTCAACGGTGTACTCACCTTCGGGATTGAACTTGTTGAAATCATAGTTGTACGACAGCGAGACGGTCCGACCCACTGGATTAATGTCGCGATCGACGGAGGGGTGGATATCCTCGTGCGTCAGGTGCGCGAGCAGCGTGTTGCCGATCAGATAGAGATTCCGAAATCCCGGCGAATCGCCGACGGCGGGGACGTAGAAGGAGCCAATGTCGGCCTCGTAGCGGCTCAGCGTGTATCCAAGCTCGAGCTGCGTACGCTCGCCAAACACCTTCTGACGTAACGAGACGTCGAACTCGAGCAGGTTATACGTGACATTTGTTTGGATCGTGTACTCCCGATCGGTGAACAGCGAAAATGAAACATCTGTTTTGCGTGAAATATTGTAGAGCTCCAGCGATAGCGTCGGCGCCAGCCCGAGCTGATACAGGAGCGGGATGGCATCACGATATTCGAAAATCACAAACAGGTCACGCTCAAACTGCCTGTTGATCACTGCTCCGCCAAACAGCGAAAGCTTGTCCAGCACATCACTTGACGTGAAATAGAATCCGGGCCGGATAATGTCTATTCCCTTGTTGCGCGGGTTGTAGTTGTCAACACGCAGAAGAGGTATGATCGAAAGACTCGTGAATGTGTTCCGATATGGGCGAGCACTGAGCGACGTCTGCTCACGGCCGACGGATGACAAGACGCCTCCGTTGCGATCGGCAGCATACTCAAGAGCGACTTTCGCGGAGGTGCCTTCACCGGCGGACAGTCGTATTGCCGTGGTCGTATCTGCAGATACGTCAGTCGGGAGAGCAATCGCCTGCGGCCTCTCGAGATACGCGATCTTGTACCCGGTGGACGTGTACGACGCAAAGGCCAGAGCACCTTCGGTGTTCAACGTCGGCAGGAATGCGCCGCCCAACACGTTCGTCAATTGCCGTTTGGAACCGGTCTCGAGATTGAGCTCAAAGATATTGAAGATTCCTCGCTCGTTGGCGGCATAGACCAGGGACTTGCCGTCCAGAGCAAACGAGGGATTTCGGGCATCGACGCCCGACACGACGATCCGGAAATCCGTCCCATCCTCCCCTATCATCGCCACGGATTGTTTTTGTCCGTTTGAATATCCAAAGGCAATGCTCGTTCCGTCAGGTGACCAGACGGGCGTGTAGACCTGTTCGCCGTTTGTGAATTGGGTTACTCGCCGCACATTCTTCCCATTTGAATCCGACACACTGATGTTGGCGGTTCCATCGCTTCCTTGACAGAAGACTATCTTCGACCCATCCCGGGACAATCGAGGATTCCATCCGCGTAGACCGTACGTAAGTCGTTCTTCCTTCTCTTTCGTTGTGTCATATCGATAGAGATCGAAAAGCTTGGCCCAGAAGCCGTTCTCCCGTGACTGTTTGGAATAATAAAGATAGCGTCCATCGGGTGAGAAGGAGAGCGTGGATCGGGCGGCGATCCTGAGATTCGTGCTCGTCCTCTTCTCGAAATCATAGACATACACGGAACTCAGGCTGAAGTAATCCTCCTGTTTGTTTGAAACGTAGGCCAGTGTTTTCCCATCCGCCAAGAATGTCGGATAGAAATTGCCGAAGCCCTCCCGTTCAATCTGCGTCCCCTCAACCTTCGTAGGCTCGATCGAACGGCCGACACTCCGGTAGTATTCGGTTTTCGCCTTCCTCCATTCCTCATACAGCTGCTGACCCGACTTGCCAAGCACATCGGAAATCGCGCCATCCACGGTCACCCGTGGCAGACTCCCCAGCGCCCGAGAGATCTTGATCAGTTTTTCAATCCCGTACGTATCGGCGATGTACTGAACAATTGAAAATCCGGCGTTGTACGACGACTCGTTGCCGAGGCTGGTCTTGCCGAAGACCGACATTTCCTCCCACGTGAGCGGGTTGCCATCGAGCATGTACATTCTCAGAATCATATCCCGATGCGAATCCCAGTAATCGTACTTGAAGTCAGGATCATTGTATTGCGCGACGCCTTCGGCAAACCAGCTGGGGATCACGAACGCCGAAATCGGATAGGAGACGATGACGTTGGGGTATCCGTACAGGACATCCGTGCGTCGCTCCGCCTCGTAGCCCAACCATTGGAAGTAAATCGCAGGGAACCGCCGACCCAGCTTCATCGCGGTCTGGATCTGGACGATGTGCGTGAACTCGTGGGACACGACATCCTCCAGCCAGGGATGCGTGCCTCTCAGTTCGAAATCGAGGGCCGGAGCCCAGAGCTCGATCTTGTTATCGTAGAAATACGCCGCGCCGTTGGAGTAGTCATCGTGATCGCGGATGACGAAGCTGACCTTTTGATCGGGCTCGTGCTGGTACATCTGCGTGATCGGGCCGTAGACCCGCTCCGCTATTGCAGCAATCTGCCACGCTGACCGCTCGGCTCCGTTATGGAAGTGGACGAGGAAATGCGGCGTTTCAATGGTTCGCCACGTGAGGTCGGGGCGCGGATAGTCATCATCCTGCGCGGCAAGCCTGCTTGCCAGAAGAAGGAGTGCGATAAGAAGGAGAGATTTCCTCGGCATCAGCTAGACTTTAATATCAACTCGTGTCACTTGGTCCTTCACGAGAACAACGCCTGCAACTCGCTTTGGCTCGAGTTGGAATTCCAGAATCACGTATGAGGAAATTCGATAACTCCCGAGATAATTCCTCCCATCGGAAGAATAGAGTGGTACGGGATAGAATCCGACCGGCAGGTTTTTGTCGGGGATAACATAGTGACCCAGGGTATCCGTTCGTGCGGTGACTGCACCGCTGACCGTGACGGGATACGACATCTTCAACTGGCTGTCGGCGATATACTGGACAGAGTACACGCCGCTTGGCACAGGGTTCCCAATATTGTCGCGCTGATCCCATTCTACGAGGAGTGGACCCGGTGAGGCATGCCCTTGGAAGAGCAGGCGCAGAAGCCTATTCTCGCGGTCGTAAACAGCGACGCGGATTGACTTATTCTCATCAACGACCTCATAGGTCTTCGACGGAGGCGGAGCGTCATCCACCAACTCGTAGTCATAGCTGAGCGCGATCGGAACATCGCGCACCGGATTCCCGAGGCGATCCGACACATTACCCTCAATGCGGTAACCGGAGAAGCTCTCTGTTTCGATCACCGGCGGGATTTCACGTTCACATGCCAGCACGAGGAGCACCAGAACGCTTACGAGGTGCCACCTCGCCAGCAACTTCACTACCGGATTCATCACTTCACAATCGCGATTTTGATGATGGCGACCTCGCTGCGGCCTCCGCTCACAGCCTCCACGCGCGCGAGGTACACCCCACTTTGAATGTCGGTAACATCCCACGTGATCTCTCCGTCTAGGCCTCCGACAGAGCGAGACTTCAATTCGGTGAGAGCAGCCCCCGTCAGATCGAAAATCTTCACCGTGATGTCTGCATCCTCAGGCGTATAGTAGCGAATTTGGGTGGTTGAACCGTACACTGGATTCGGCCAGTTGTATACGCGAGAGTGAGGCAGCAGCTCCGAGGGCGGGGCGACAACAACCGTCGTCGAGCCGCCAAAGTTCACGTGGCGAGCGTCCGCGAGATGCTGCGACCACGCAATCCCTTCGGTCTTGAAAGGCGCGTTCAGCTCGAGCGCCTGTACCGCACCAGACCTTGAAACACCAACCAACCCGATTTTTCCTTCGAGGGTCCGGAACAGACCGGACATCGTCTCACCGGTCGAGGTAAACTGAAGAGGGAATCCATCGAGTCTCCGACCGGAACGATCATAACCGGTAAGCTCGCCTGACGAATCAAGCACAACAACATCAGCAAAACTGTCACCACTGATGTCGGCGATTAAGGGAACGCCAACGAAGATATTGTCATTGCTCGCGGCGATAGGGAATCCCCCCAGCACCGCGCCTGCACGATTGAACGCGTAGAGATACCTGCCCGCGAGGACGATGATGTCCCCGTTTCCATCCGCGTCAAGATCCGCGACAGCGAGAGAGGATATTGCACCCTCCGCCACGATATACTCGAACAGCTTGTTGGCTAGCGCGCGATCGTACACGACAACCTTCGTGCCCCCTTGTTGGGCAGCGACGACGAAGTTGCTCAAGCGAGCCACGCCGCCCGCCACCAACCACGGTCGCGATGAATCACCCAGCGGGACGGACGTTTGGTCGCTGAAGAGACGATCGCGTGTTACATAAAAGACCTCTGAGGGTCTGGAAAGGCTTGGTGTCGGCAATTGGGCGATGGATGTAACCTCCTGAGCGGAAATCGTGCCTTTCCGTTGAACCGTTCCAGTCAAATCAACCTGCCAAGTTGAGCCGCGATTCCCGACGACCACAATGGAGCGCGTGATGAAGACATCGGCAAACATTGGAGGAGTCGAGATCCGTTCGCCGAGCGGAACGACGACCGTCTGCACTGTATCGATGAGACCGTCGGCATTCCTGTCGCCGGTCGTCCAGATGTACAGAGAGCTATCCTGCGCTCCTGCCAACACACTATTCCCTGATCCCAGATCAAGAGCAGCAATGCTGAATTGACCCCCCTTCGGCCAGAATAATCCAGTTTCATCTTTCGTCTTGCTTGACCCATCCTGTTGAAAGGCATAAACTCCGTTGTTTGCGCACGCAATGATCGTGGAGCCCGTGACCGTCGGCGGCACGGTTGAGCTTACTGAAGGAAGCATACGCGCAAAGCCCTTGATGCGCTGGAATTGCCCATCACCAATTTGTACTGTCGCCGTCATCCGCGGCAAGCGCACACTGAAGTTGTTGATTGTGATAAGGCTCTGAGCTCCACTGTTGGCATTTGAATTGGGATAGGAATTCCTGTCAAAGATATTCTTGTACGTCAGCGAGGGGTTTCCGCCAAACCAGCAATCGAGCGGCCAGCCATATTCCGTTCCAAGTTCGAACGCTCTGCCAATATCCTGTGAGCCGTCGGCCTCTTCAAGATCGAGGCCCGGTCGACTTCGATTCGAGTTCACGGTGTTGTCGACCAAACCCTTCGTGATAACGTCCTCATCGATGTGCCAAATGAGAATTCCCCCGCCTCGGTATTCTTCACCATCAGGAGAGTAACCTGGCAGAGCCCAATCGAAGTCCTCCACATCAATCACAGAACCGCCTACTGCGCTGACATCATCAAGCCGAAACCCGTCCATGTCATCCGGGAACGAGCGCGTGATCGTGAAATTGCCGTCGCGAACCGTCAGCCGTTGGCCGTTCTGTTGGGGATCACGACTACGGTTTTCAATGAGGAAGTACTCACGATCATTGATCGGAATCTTGTAGATCGTATCCTGACCCACACCCGTCAGCCCAACGGCCGGAAGGGAAAGCACTGATGTTCCCGGACTCACCGTGATCGGCATAACCCATCCCAAATACACTTTCTCCCAAGCCGACGGCTCCGGTGGGAACAATCCTGCAAAGAAAAATGTCCCTCCCGCAACATCCATCAGCCCGTAGCCTCCGATTCCGGAAGAGCCTTGCTTGGTGTCAAAGAGATCGGGAAGGCCGAGAATGCTCCCGAACGAATTGCCGAGCAGCCCATTGATGCTTCCCTGGAGTGTGTCCTCGCGAGTCCCTGTCGGTATGAGTCTCGTCTCCGTCTCCGGGAGTATCATGGTGTTGGTGATGCGGAAACTCCCATTGTTCACTGGGATGCCGGTGTAGTTCGGATCCCTGAGGTACTCGCGGAGAGTCCTGAGATTGACAGTGACCGATGGGATGTCACTCGGCGTCGGATCGTACCCCAACGCCCCAACCAAATCAATGTCTCTGCCGACACCCGCGTGGAAGAGGGCGAACGCATCGTACACCGAGAACTGAATAGAGGGGTATAAAGAATCGGCTTTGCGCCAGCTTTCTATGACGAGATCGGCGAGTCGCCTGTTGTCCCCCGTCCCTTTCGGCGGCGAGTAGGACGACATCGGGTTTGAGAGCGTGATGACGCGGCCGAGCACATCACCCCGTACCTGCGCCTTCCCTTTGGAGACTTTGCGGAAGTAGTTCGAGAGAAACTGGAGCTTGAAGGCAAAATAGCTCGAATCGTGCGGCGGCGGATCGATCATCTTTGAAGTCGGACTCGCGGTCTGGTATCCGCCGTCGCCCGTCGTGAGGGGATCCGAGTCCTTCTGGAAATCGACCATGATCGCCAGGACGCGGAGCGTGTCGCTGCCAAGCTGGGGCTTTTGCTGGGACGGCAGAGCGAGAACCTGGCGCTGCAAGTGAAGCACGCGTCCCGTCCTCGGTGTGCCGAAGGATGATCGATCCTGCGCGATGAGGACTGCGCTAGAGAGAAATAGCGAGAGGAAAACTCGACGAGCTGCCATAGATCTCCCGGTTACTCTTGTGAAGAAACGCACCACAACCGTTTCCGCTATTGCGGTCAGGCAGCCGGGTTATTCGGATGTGCTGCCCCAGGAGATCAGAAGCGTGAACCGCAGGGTTTCACCAAGTGGATGTTGTTCCTCAAACGTGCTGATGTAGCTGAAGTCGAATCCGTAGATATCATATCGGACGCCGGCGCCAAAGGTCAAGAATTTCCGGTTCCCGAATTGCGGATCCTCATAGAAGTACCCGGCGCGCAGCGCGATGAACTTCGGCGATCCGTACCAGTATTCCAAACCCATGCCGGTCACGAACTCACGGAGCTCCTGTCGGAGCGGCTTGTCCGCCCACGAGCTGAAGATGGCTTTGTAGAACGGGTCGCTCGTCCCATCCGCCTTTTTCCGAACGAGAAGCTTGCTGACGTCGACAATAGCCGTGAGCTTGTTGAACTCACTGTCGAGCACCTTGTAGCCGAGGCCAAGCCGGAAATTGGTCGGCAGCGGGTCGGCTTGAGCCTTGTCAATGTAGGTTAATGCCGGACCGATGTTCGAAAGGTTCAGACCAACGCTCAAGTGGTTTCCGATGTCAACGCCGGTCAGAGGAATTTCGAGAGTCCGGGGTTTGTACAGCACGCCAACATCGAAGCTGAAGCCCGACGCAATGCCCCTGCCTTTTTCCTCAGCCGTGCCAAAGGGAGCGAGCCTGCTATGGATGAAGCGACCGTTTATGCCTAGTGCGAGAGCATCCGTGAGCTTCGTTGCGTAGCCCACGGTCACGGCAAATTCGTATGCCTTAAACGTCTCCAAGGGCGTCGGATCGTTCTCCGTGCGGGTGAAGGTCCCGAGGTTGAGGTATGTGATACTCGCTGCCATCGTCCCATCGAGTCCAGGCACATTCCGTCGGTACACGAGGTAATCGATGAACAGGTCGGAGAGATTGAATGCCGGCAGCCAGTTCGCGTGCGAGATGCTGATCTCCTGCCCCTCCTGGAAGGCGAGTCCGGCCGGATTCCAGTACAAAGCGGAAGCATCATCGGCAAGTGCGGCCCCCGCTTCTCCCATGCCGCTCGCGCGGGAATTCGGCGCGATGAGAAGAAACGGAACCGCAGATGTTGAAACCTGGGCGTAAGCAGTTTCCATCGCTGCAAACAGCACGACGAGCACGAACCCACAGAGTCGCTTCACCATGACAACCATCCTCCTAGAAGAATACAACATCCGACACACCAACTGTCGGGCTGAATAAAATAGTCCATTTTGATCTGATATACAACAGCCTGGTTGCCCCGCGTCAACCGCAGGGGCACCTGAGCCCGCTCAACGAAGCACGGAGAGCTTTCCAAGCGCCTCGCTTGTTGAAGTCCGATCCAACGATTTCGCAATGACTTTGTACAAATACACTCCGTTCGCAAGCTCGCTGCCATCGCGGTCGCGACCATCCCAGGGGATTTGAACGAAGCGATCAACCACAGAGGGTGACTCGATGCTCTGGATCAGCCTGCCGGTGACGGTGTAGATCTTCACTTCGATATCGATCGGATCGGTGGAATTCCGTTGAAACGTAAATGTCGTCGAACGCCCGAACGGATTCGGGAAATTGAACACGTTGTAGATCGACAGCTGTGATTCCGATCGGACCTCGAAGTACGTCTCCGCCACAGAAGAATTATTGTGAATATCCCACGCTTTCACTGCAACGGAGTGACGCCCTTCCGCAAGGTCGGCAAATTGATAGCGCACCTGACCGCTCTGATAGGTGTCGAGATTGCCACGATAGAAATTCGTTAGATCAATCATCCTGGCGGAATTGTCGAGCGTCGCTTCGAGACGATGGCCGATGCCTGCCGTCGAGGTATTGATGCCGCTCGCGTCAACCAGCTCAACGATGAGCGTCGCGTCCGGCTTGACAACATCACCCGGACGAAACGATGGATCCTCAAGAAGGATCGTCATCTGGGGTCCAACGGTGTCGACGGCGGCGGGTGCCGTGCCAGCGATGGAAATGTTCTCCGAATAGCCGCTTGCGTCGGTCGAATCACTCCACGCGTACAGCGCGATGCGCGACCGGTTATCGTCATACGATACGTCTTTGGGGATCGGGAATGTCCCTTCGAAGGCACCCGCCTTCACAGAAATCTCACCCCGGTAGATGAGGCTGCCCGCCAGCTCGAAGGAGTAATCACCCCACTCCGGAACGACAACGCGTTTCTTTGAGTCGTACGCTTCGAGAAGCGCGCGACCGGTGAATGTGCTTGCCGATGAGCCCCCGGTCCCCCTCACATTTCCTTTCACGCTCACTTGCCCGAGCGCTCCGACCGTAATCAGCCTCGTTGCGCTTTGCCCGTTAATACTATCAACATTGGCAAGAGCGCGTGGTATGGCGAGCCGCATCGTTGGATCGCCCAGAAGGTTATACTTGAGATCGTTGGTGCTGAACAGAAGCTGCTTCGTCGCGTACATGGCATCACCCAGCCGGACTGGTCGTCCCTGCGCGTCGCGCTGAAAGAGATACCCGTAGAGTGTACGATTGAAGAACGCGTTGTCCCCGGAATACACGGCGCGGGAGGCCGTCACAACGGCGATAGCGCCATTCCGAGCCATGACCAAGAGCTGCTCGCCGGAACTTACTTTAAATGGGTAGTCGTACACTGCGTAGGCACACGTCGCAGCGACGAGAAAGAACGGTTTCCCCGCGTTCTTGAGTTTGGCAAAATCCTCGTCCTGCGCAAAGATCTTCTCGTGGGCCCACTGCTCCGTATTCCCATGGCCAGTGTAGTTCAGTATCAGTGTTCCGCGATTGATAGCCTCAACAATTGCCTGGTTTGCCGTCGGCTTCCTTCTTCCTGTGGAACCACTTACCGTTGGATATTGGACAATGTAGATTTTGTCTTTTTGGAAGCTCGGTGGAGTGGATAGCTGAGCTAATTCCTCCGATTGGGCAGTGTGAACGGATCCGTCATCGCCCGTTGACGTCAGACCGTCGTCTCCAACAAATGTTATCCTGTTCCTCCAGGAATCGAGAGGAGCAGAGGTTTCGTACGCGATGATTTTGTCGACCACATCTTTCGCTTCATTCACGGATCGGGCTGGCAATCGCCCAGTCGCCAAGGAAATTCGCGGAACATTCGGATCAAGCATCACAAAGTAATCATCGCTGGCCAGCGTTTCGATCTGTTGAAGAGACTCTATCGATTCGTACGGAAGGATCCAGTTCCTCTCCGTGCTCTTGATATTCTTGTAGTCAAAATTCCCGCCGCCGAAGAACAAGACATACTGGGGCTTCGTAGCCCAGGTCGTGTCGGCGTATTTCAAGAAGTCGCGGATTGCCATCGGGTCGGGCATGCCGACAGAGAACTCATTGAAGATCTGCTCGACGTTGACCACAAGAGTCTTAAGTTGATCGTACCTCTCCCGATGGGCCTTGAGGCGATCGGCTTCGGTCAAGAACTCTTGCGGGGCGATGATGACGAACTCCGCACCGCTGGAATTGCCGTGCAGATTCGAATTACTGATGCGCTTGACATTGGTCGGCGTTTTGTACCCCGTCGGACCGACTACGGCAAACTCATGGACAGATCCGGCGCTCTGCGAAGCTTGGAACCTGCACACGGAGACATCAGCAGGGTCAAACGTCAGGTTTGTCATCTGCTTGACGTCATTATGCTGGCTAACGTCGAACACATAGACGTCACGCGAGGAGAGCTTCGAGATCGAGTATTCAACGGTCGCTGTCGTGTCGGGAGACGTGAAGAGGAGAAAGTCGTTGATGGCTTCGAAACGCTGCCGGAACAGAATCTCAAACCAATCGATCCATCCCTGGGCCGCAGAATTGCCCGTCCCGAAGGTAATCCGGAGCACGCTCCGATCATTCGGGATGTCACCAGTGCGTTGAAAAGTCTCGACCGGCGTCTGGTAGGCCTTATCGTTCTCAATGGACGAGACGTTGATCGGATACATAAGAATCGGATCACCGAAAAATTGGTTGTTCTCCTGAACCCGAAACGTGTCAGTCGATGTCGAGCGGCTCAGAAAAACAAACCGATAGGCCATCGGTTTGGAGCTCACCACGCCCGGCACGCTGGTGGTGAACACATTGACCTTTGTCGTGACGTCGAAGGATTGACCGATCCACTGGCGCCCTGAATTCACCAGGTTTTCGAGCTCATTTTCGACAAAAGCTTTTCCCTGAAAATCAGGAGGGCGATACGCGTCAGTGTTGTTCGTTGAAGCAAACGTTGACATATCCTTTCCGCGTCCTGGCCCGCCGAATGTCAGGAAGTAGTTGCTTGTCTCTGTGTAGTGATTGATGTAGTGGTTGAAGGTCTTCCCTGCTGGATCGTACTTCCATCCCCGGGCTGACTTCCCATAAAAGAGGATGAAATCCTCGGGATCGAGAGTCCCATTCCCATTCTTGTCCACGACGAGACGAGGAATCTCCTCCAGCCCGTTCGGCCGCGGCGCGAGGAGATTCTCGGAGAGCTCTTCAGCCCCGTTGCCGAAAATCCGAATGGAGCGAATATTTCCGATGGAGCTGAGCGGGATGCTCGCCTTCGTGAGGAAGTCCTGATCAATCCTGTGGATGCCGCTCTCCTTCACTTCCATCTTGTACCATTCACCTTGAGCGAGCGGAGAATCCGAAACGGCTGTTCGAGACTGCCTGACCGTTCCGGTCAGAGGGCTCGTGGGGAATTCGTTTTTCAGGAACAGTGATCCGGGAAGCCCAACCTCACCCGCCGAAAACTCGATCCGAACGACGATCCGACTGTATACCCTCGCCAAACTCCTCCCGAGTGATACTTGGACGGGGTAGAGTCTCAGCGTCCCGATAATGAGACCACGCGACTTAGCGACATCGGCAAGCTCGGCGATCTGCGCGGGGGCGAAATCATTGCTCACATACCTGCTCTTCGGAGCGGTGTAGACAGGGATCAGGCCGAAGTCCCTATCCGGTTTCAGAATCGGATGCGTGGCCGCCTGCACACCCGCGAGGTCGCTGTAGTCGGTTGCGATGACCTGCAGCGTGAATTGGCGCGACGGAAGATTGATCAGGGTCGCACGGTACGGAAGAATGGGCGAACCCTGTTCCCCGCGTTCAGCGATCGCGTTCTGAAACCGGAAACGTGTATATTGTCGACCGTTATCGGCAAGCACGGTCCCGCTTGAGAAAACGGGAACGAACTCGATCACGAGAGAACGCGCATCTTCGCTGAGGATCCGAACGTCGGGCCCTGGCTGCGCGTATGCCGCGCCAGCAAGAAGAGAAAACGTGACAAGTGTGCAGAGTCGCTTCATAGAAAACGAAAAAAGCCGAATGAGAGATCAACAAGCTTTCTCATCCGGCTAGACTGATTTTTCGGAGCAGCACCGAATTTGCAGAAGGCTTGTCTTACCTCACACCTCAAGACGCTGAACAAAGAGAATTAAATCGCTTGTTCAGACCGTAACCTTTAACAAATTCCCTATAGCTTGCCCCGTGCTCTGGATTTAAACTGAAGAAAGATACTCAACGCGTCCAAAAGAGTCAAGGATTTTCCTCCAGAGACTCTGAGTGCTTCCTGAATTGCCAGACTTCTTCTCAGCGTATTGGTTTCCATTTCAAGACCATGTTCATCGCAGCGGCAGAGCGAGTGGAGGCGTCTCGTCCCCATCATGTGCCCGAAATCTGTGGGGACTGATTCAGCGTTACTTCTGAGTTCTCCGAGGCGAAGTGCAATGGCGCGCCTGCGAGGAAATGCACTTCCATTTTTTGATTGCGTATGTGCAGAAATATGGGTAAATTTCAACGCTTTTTTCTGAATTTTCGCACAAAAACTCAATGTCCAAACCCCTCAACATCCTCTTTCTCTCAAGCGAAGTTGATCCATTTGCGAAAACCGGGGGCCTTGCGGACGTTTCGAGTGCTCTCCCCCACGCAATCAAGGAACTCGGTCACGAAATCCGTATCATGATGCCTCGCTATCGATTCATCAGCGAGCGCAGGTTCAAGCTCCACGACATCATCCGGCTCAAAGATATTCCCGTTCCCGTCGGCAAGAACATTGAGATCGGAAACGTGAAGTCGTCCTTCATCAGCAATCTCAAAGAGAAAGTCCAGGTGTACTTCCTGGACAACCCAACATACTTCGGCAGGGACGGCATCTACCAAAGTCCGGTCGGAAAGAAAGACTACAAAGATAACGACGAACGGTTCATCTTCTTCTGCAGAGGTGTGCTGGAAACCCTCAAGAGGCTGGGCTGGCAGCCCGACATCATCCACTGCAACGATTGGCAAACCGGAATCGTACCAGCGTACATCAAGACCCTTTATAGCTCCGACAATTTCTTCAAACCGATCAAGACTGTCTTTACCATCCACAACATGGCATACCAGGGTGCGTTCGCTGCTGATGCGTTTGAGAAAACCGGATTGCCGAAGTCGCTCTTCCAGCCCGAGGGTGTTGAGGCGTACGGGAAATTCAATTTTCTCAAGACGGCGTTGCATTTCGCTGATGCCATCACGACCGTGAGCGAACGCTACGCCCAGGAAATTTCGACGTCCGACGAATACGGTGCCGGATTGAACGGCCTTCTGACGAAGCGAAAGAAAGATCTCCGCGGAATCCTGAACGGAATCGACTATCACGTCTGGAATCCCGCGGCGGACGAATTCATCTATCGCAAGTACGACGCCAAATCGCTCGACGCCAAGATCGATAACAAGCGGGCCCTCCTGACGCGATTCAATCTCCCATTCAAAGAATCGATCCCCCTTATCGGCTCGATCTCAAGGCTGGTTGAGCAGAAGGGATTTGACCTGGTCCTGGAGATCCTGGAGGAGTTGATGCAGATGAACGTGCAGTTCATCCTGCTTGGTGATGGGGAGAAAAGCGTCGAAAGGCAATTTGATGCCGTGCGCAAGAAGTACCCCCAGCAGATGGCCGCTGTCTTCGGATTTGACAAAG
>Ga0315291_10001997_pt1 | contig 26985 bp, 28 predicted proteins | sample YL17G12_20_MG_FD_203070 | JGI IMG/M metagenome (GOLD analysis project Ga0315291, IMG submission 203070) | Sediment microbial communities from Yellowstone Lake, YNP, Wyoming, USA - YL17G12_20 | ecosystem: Environmental > Aquatic > Freshwater > Lake > Sediment | place: USA: Wyoming | collected...
GACCTGAGGTGCCTATCGCGGTGCTATTGAGCCCGTCGGTCGTTAGCCCAGATGTCCATATATTCCAATAGCAGGCTGTCATTGTAGTGCCTCCAAACTCTCCACAAAAGCCGCCTATTGTTGTAATGACACCTGTGCACACAACCGCTCCGATGGAATAGCTATATTCTGCGTCCTCAATATATCCTGCAAAACCTCCAACCCAGTCGGTAGAAGCTCCCGCATCTACATTGCCAAATGAATAGCAGTTGTTGGTAGTTCCAAAAACGTTGCCACCAAAACCGCCTATATCATGAGACACACCTACTACCGTAACATTTCCCGTCGCGTAGCATTCGCTCATCGTGGTAGGCCCTATGGTTCCTGCAAAACCGCCTATGTAGCCTCCCGTTCCTCCTGAAACATTGCCAAATGCATAGCACCTTGAGACTGTTGCTGTCGCCAATACTCCGTTCTGCGCAAACCCAAAGAACCCACCAATGACTGCCGAATCTACAGCAGAACCTATGACATCTCCGGCAGCGTAACAGTCGGTAATTGTGTATGTATCGGTCGCTTCATCACCTACTAATCCGCCCACATCATGTTCGCCAGTTATATTCCCGGTTGCATGGCAGCCGGTCATAACGAGTGCTCCATGCCCAACCGGGTGCCAATGAACACCAAGTATGCCACCGACCATGCTATGACCTTGAACAGTACAGGACGAAGTGCAATTAGTAATAGTAGCCCCTGTGGTGTAGGCAAGTATGCCTGCCGCATCATCACCAGCGGCTGTAATCGTTCCACTCGTATGGCAGTTGGTTATCACAACGTCCTTTGGTGAATCGCCGGCAATACCCCCGCAGTCGGTATAAACCACACTTGAGCCTGTTATCGTCAGGTTAGAGCAGGAGCAATCTGAAATCTCGGTATTTACAGCCATCTTACCTGCTATGCCACCTATGTCGTTCGTCCCTGCTAAGGTGGCATTATTAACCTGGCAGTCGGTGATTGTACCACTGTCCAAGCGGCCTGCTATCCCCCCAATAGCCGAGTCGCCAGTGAAATGAGGGTTTTCAAGGATCGCGTTCTTTGTGGAGACGGCATCCAGTATGTAAAACAAACCAATTATGTCAGTCGCAGGTCTGTTGATGTAGAGGTTAGTGATAGTGTAACTTTTTCCGTCAAAGCTGCCCGTGAAAACGGTTGTTGTTGCGAGACCGATAGGACTGAAGCCTAAGCCTCCACCCCAGCCGGAGGTGGCTGTGGCATCTATATCCCCACCCAGCTCGTAGTATGCGGTGAGGTCATTATCTACGTCCTGTAAATCTGCGACGTCATCAATAAGAAAGGGGTCTAATGGTGTGCCTGAACCTCTCACTCTACGCTCTCCACAATCCAGGATACGCCTTCCCCATTCACACTCGAGTTGATCCAGATACAGTTAAGGTTGCTCACTTTCAGGGATACCGCCAGGTCTGCTTCCAGGGCGTCAAAGCGCTGCGAGGTAGCCGAGGCATCCTCGGCTATTGTCTTAGACCGTGCAACGTAGATGCTTCCTACATTTGCCGGCTTACCCATGATGGTAACTGCAAACCCTGCAGGTACCTCCTGGTCCATTGACAGCCGTTCGGCGGTTCCAGCTGTGGTAACTGTCTTTTGTCCGGTGGCAATGAAATCAAGGTTAGCCACAGTTGATTTCGATAGCCTCAAAACATATACGGAGGTCGCGTCAGGTACCTGAGACCATGCCTCTCTGATTGTCAAAGCCTCGCGGCTATTTGCAACCACGCTTCTGGTCTGCCCTGCACCTTTTCCACCAACGATAGACAGTAAATACCCCGCCCACACATCATTCTCCCAAACCTGACCATTGTGTACTAATGTGTTAGCGGTCGCGTTTGATGCAGTGCCCCAAAAGACAGGAATCTTGTTTACATAGTCGACAAGCAGATCAAGCCTCCCGTCGATAGTCGGAGGTTGCCCCCCATTTGAGGGCGGAGGCGTGCCGCCCTGAGCTGCAAGGATCGCAGCTAAGAGGTCATTGGTCCTCTTGAAGGTTGCTGCAATACCGTTGAGCCTTTCATCGAGTGAGCTGAAAGCGTCGGGCAGATATCCCAGCCCAATATGCCTTATCTCCTCTAGATACTCCGGGGGTAACCTTGGTGTAGTCATCTTAAACCTCCCTAAAATAATGCCTGCGGGGTCACGTTCGCGCTGTGTCAGGCGCAAACATAACGTCCCGCAGGCTTTTTCAAACCTTTAATCGGCGCCATCTTCGCAGGCGCCTAAGGTTTATCTATGTTGCTGGGAGTAGATTAAGTTTTTTTAGCCGTTCTGTCAAGTCCTCGTTCCACTGTGAAGATTTTGTTTTAAGTTCCTGCCTCAACTCCTGTGCGTAATACTCTGGGGCCAGAGCGTAGTGGTGTATAATTTCTGCAATATCCTCGGGATCATTAGGGCCTGATACTGTTATTCCTGGTACTGGTATGGTATGGGATATAATAGAGGCGGTTCCCAACAATAGCGCCTCAGCCACCTGATAATTGAAGGTCTCCGCCCAGCTCACCGCCAGATTCACCTTAGCCCGGGCCAACAGGTTGTGATACTGAGGAGTCGGCAGCCAGTAGTTGTACCGCACCACATCTAAATCGTGCAGGATCTCCTCGTAGCCCTCGATATTGGTATGCAGGGTGAGCTTCTGTTTCCGCTGCACTATCTTCATAGCCAGGAGCATATTGTAGATGTTCTTGGATGCCTTGGTGGGACAAAACAGGGTGCAAATGTCCTCTTTTGCCACCTGGGGCGGCTGGAGGTCACAGGACAAGGGGTAGGGTGCGTAGAAGCCTTTACCCGGGAAAGCCTCTGCCAGGCCTCGGTCCCCAAACCACACAAAGTCTATGCGCGGGTCCATCATGATCTCCCAGAGGTACTGCCGTTCAATCGGCATGAAATCCATCTCGCCCGCCGAGCTAGTCCACAAGATTCCCCGCCGGTCGCCGTAGCTCAAGAGGCGCTCGTAGGCAGGCGACCACGCAGCCATGATGTAGGTGTCCGCCGCGGGGATCTCCCTGGTTTGCTCATTCAGCAGGGTGAAGGACCAGAGGCCGAGCTTGGCGCCCTCCTCCAAGGGACGCCTGGCTCCGGGAAAGGGCACGCTTAGGGTAGCCAGGTTCATTCTCCACCTCCTTAAATTTTAAACCTTGCCTTGTTCTTCGATGTGGGCATCGCCTCCAGCTCAGCCTGGGCAGCCCGGAACTTTCTCCACAGCGCGAGTATATCATCGGTAGGCGTGATTGTCGACCTAGCCCAAGCCCTCGCTACACATCTCACGGTGATCGTGTACTCTCTGGGGGCGCCACCTGCAGCCGATGCTATTACGTTAACCACCGGATAAATAACATAGGTTGCGGCCAGCACAGGTCTTGCCAGCACATTTGCATTAACTCTCGGTGCCAGATTAAATGTGGCGGTGTTGAGGGCTGATGCCCTGGCTATGCAGCTCGCTACCGGATAGATAACGTAGAGCATGGCGCTGATCGCCCGGGCTGAAGCCACAGCATTGGCTCTGGGGTAGATATTCTGCGTTAACCCGGTTAGTGCCCTGCTCGTTGATAAAACCCTGGCTTTCGGTGACAGGGTGAATGTGGAGGATATTGACGATTTGGACAGCGCGGAAGCTAACGCCCTGGGGCTGAGCGTTGATAGCACCAGAGGCGTAATCTTGGCAGTTGCGGTCGCGCGAGCCGTAGGGGTTATCACGCTAGTGACTATCACTTGAGCGGAGGCGAAGGCCCGAGCCAGCGCTTTGGGGGACAGCGCCCCTATCACAAGTATCGACTGGACATAGGCGGTACCTGCGGCTCTGGGGTATATGGCTGAGGTTCGCGCCACTACTGCCCTGGAGAGGGCTGTCGCCCTGGCTAAGCTAGTTAGAGTCAAGGACTGAACTATAAGCCCTCTCGCCCTCACTGCTGCCTTGGCACCGGGCATCAGAACATAGATTGTGGTAGAAACTGCCATGGCTCTAGCCACCGCGTTCGTCCTGCCCGTGATGTTATAGGTTATACCAATCACAGGGCGAGCGAAAACACTCGCATTTGCCCTGGGAACGAAAGTGAGGGATTGAACTATATTAGGGCGGACCCGCGCCACCGCGCTGGCTTTAGGTAGCAGGGTATAGGTCGTGACTTTGAGAGATAAGGCGTAGCCCGTAGCAAGCGTCCTCGGTGTAATATTGTAGGTTATCCCCGTTACCGGTCGTGCCATGGATACAGCACCAGCTCTGGGCGTTATGGCAAGAGAGGAGCTGAGCGTGTAGCGCGCTAAAGCCACTGCGCTGGCCCTGGGTGTCATAGTGTAAGCGGAGGTTAATAGAGGGCGGGACAGCCCTGCAGCGTTTGCCCTGGGAATAAGCACAAGCGTTTGTGTTGAGATAGCGCGTGCGTAAGCCACAGCGTTAGCTCGCGGATAGACCGTAAAGGTGAAGGCCAAAACTGGACGCGCATAGGCAGATACCTGGGTTCGCGTGTAGAGCACCAGCGCTGAAACAAGGAGGGGTCGCACATATCCTGCGGCTCTGGCTTTGGGCAACAGCGTCATAGAGCTTGCCGGCGCCACTTTGGAGTAGGCTGCAGCGTGAGCCCGGGGAGAAATAGTGATGGGAGCGGCGAAGATGCCCAGCGAATAGGCGGTCACCCGCGCCCGGGGAAGAAGCGTAAAGGTGGCCTGTTTCAGCGATACGGCCCGCGCTGTACCTTGCGCTTTCGGCGTCTGGGTATATTCGTCAGTTTTGAAGGCAATGGTGCTCGTGCCGAATGTGATTCTCGTGTCATACGTTGATGTGCCCTTGCTTAATCTGCTTGCTGCCCCCGCCTTTGCCGCTGTCTTATAGTAGTAGATCTCAGCTGCGATCCTGTCTCCGTCCAAGGCGTTCACATTTGCCCCAGTTCCAGTTGCACTAGTCTCCGAGTCGGAACCAGCAGCCATCTCGGCAAATCCGCCGTTGGAATGCCAGATTACTCCTCTCACATTGTTGCTGCTGTCGATGACGAAGATCTCCACCTCCCATTCAGCGTTTTCATTAACAGCAGTCTCAAAGCCATGGCAGTAGGCGGCCATGGTCTCATTTCCTATGGCTTGGTTTCCATTAAGTGGCCGAGAATAGCAGCGGGTGATTCGATAATATGCAATACTGGCGGGAGTGGCAAAATCATAGTTCTGTTGCTGGGTAGGGGTCGCCGTGAGTAATCTCCCCACGCGGACGCTGCCGCCATCGGCAAAAGAGGTGGGGTCTACCAAGGTGTGTGTGGACGGATCCTGCCAGTCAGCGGGATAGGAGGGCGGAGTTCCGTTACTACAGTAGAGTGTGGTTGCCACCTAGCCCCCCCTATATCTCAAACTGCGCATTCTTGCCAGTCAGCGCAGCGATCTCCGCCTGTATTTGCCGGGCCTTTCTCCACAGAGCCAGAATCTCGTCTGAAGGGGTGATAAACGCGCTGGCCCAGGCGCCGACCCTTGCCGTGGGATAGATCTCGTAGAACTTTCCCATGGTCGCCCAGGTTACTACCAAAACATTCACTACTGGAGTGAGGGTGTAGGCTGTCGTTATCGCCGGCTGCGCGTGCCCCAGCACAAGAGCTCGAGGCGCCAGAATCAGCGTTTGAGCGGTGATGGGCCTGGCATATGCTGCAGCAAGCGCGCGGGGGTATATCGTGCTCACCGCCCCAGCGATGCTTCTGGCGTAGGCGGTAGCTCTTGCCAGCGGGTAAACGGTATAGGTCAGGCTTGCTATTCCCCGAGCTGAAGCTAAAACTAGAGCCCTGGGGGCTAAGGTGACGGTTGTTACCGGAGCCACGCGGGCATAGGCAACCGAGCCGGCAATCGCCGTTAGCGTATAGACTGAGGTAAGAGCGATTCTTGCCGTAGCAGTCGCCGCAGCGCGGGGCGAAAGGACCAGGGAGGATCTGAAGAGCGCCCGAGCATAAGCGGTTATTACAGCTTTCGGCGCCATGGTCAAGGTGCTCGCCGGCACTACTCTGGCATAAGCTACGACGCTGGCTCTGGGCGCCATAGTAAGCGATTGTGCCAAGATAGGACGCGCATAGCTTAAAGCTCGCGCGCTCGGAGCGATAACGAAAGCCAGCCCAGTCACGGCTCTGGCGTAAGCCACCGCATTTGACCGCGGCAGAAGAGTCAGGGCTTGCTGTACCTGAGCCAGCGCCCGAGCTATCACGTTAGCCTGGGGAACAATCGTGCCACTGAAGCCAGGTGTTACTTTAGCCAGAGCGCCCACCCTCGCCGTGGGGAAAATAACGTATATGGCACGATAGAGAACATACGCGATAGCGTTAGCGTGGGCGGTGACGGTCGTGTTCCATGCTATCAGCGGTTTTGCCGTAGCTGTCACCCGACTTATTGCAGTTATAGGGAGCGTGAGCTGAAGTACAGGGATCGCTTTAGCCTGCGCTAAGGCGCGCGGCAGAATACTGTAGGTAAGCCCGGTGAGCGCTCGCGCATACGCGGTCGCCCTCGCCAGCGGAGTGAGCGTTAGTGTTTGCGCCAGCAAAGGTCTAGCATAAACCGTCGCCCTCGCCCTGGGGGTGAGGCTCAAGCTTTGAGCGAGCTGAATTCTCGCGCTGGCGATAGCTGAAGCGCGCGGCAAAATAGCGTAGGCAAGCCCGATGTTGCCTTTAGCCAGAGCAACCACCCGGGCGCGGGGGTACAGGGTCAGCGTCTGGGCAAACAACACCCTGGCATAAGCGGTGGCTGCAGCTCTCGGCGTGATGGTAAGGGTAGATGCCAGCGTGACACGAGCATAAGCAACGCTTCTTGCTTTCGGCGCCAGGGTAAATGTAGCTGCCAGCAAAGGTTTAGCATATCCTGTGGCACCCGCCTTCGGCGCTATCACAAATATCAAGCCGGTTGTTGCTCGCGCATAAGCCAGAGCTGCGGCTTTGGGATAAAGCGAGAGCGCCTGCTGAACCAGCCCCTTTGAGTAAGCTACCGCCTTCGCCTGGGGCATAAGCGTGAATGTTTCAGCCAAGACGGGGCGCGCATACACTACGCTTCTTGCTCCGGGAGTCATGGTGAGAGCCTGGGCCAGCATCGGTCGCGCATAAGCAACTGCATTCGCCCTGGGGGTGAATACATACGTCAGCCCCATTACGGCACGCGCATAGGCTACGGCATTCGTTCTGGGCACTAGAGTAAGTGAGCTGGCGAGCACTGACCTGGCGTAAACGACCGCATTAGCTCTGGGCGCCACGGTGATGCTGCTTTGCAGAGCTAATCGAACATATGCTAAAGCGCTGGCTCTGGGAGTCAGCGTGGTGACCACGTTAGGATATACGGGGCGTGCCTGAGCGGTCGCAACCGCACGCGGAGTGAATGTAAACGCTGCGGCTAAAACGGGTCTGGCATAGGCGTTCACACTGGCCCTTGGCGTAAAGCTGTATGTCGCGGAAAGAGCTATCCTGCTGTAACCCGCAACCAGAGCCTTGGGGGCAAGGGAGAATGCGCTGGTTAAATTAGGTCGCGCCAGCGCGATTGCCTGAGCCTTTGGTGCCAGCACCGCTACTTGAGCCAAAACCACTTTGGAGTAGGCTATCGCTCCGGCTTTCGGTGTGAGGGTATAAGCCGTGGTCAGAGCCAGTCTGACATAAGCAACGGTATGAGCCCGCGGCGCCATGGTCAACGTAGAGGCAAGCACGGGACGGGCGTAAACGGTGGCATGCGCCCTGGGCAGCATTGTAAAGGTCAGCCCCAGCACCGGCCTAGCATACGCGACTGCCTTCGCCAGGGAGGTGAGAATGTAGGTAACTGCTGTATTGGGTTTGGCGACCGCCGTTACCCGAGCCTGGGGATATGCCACCGTTGTTATCTGAATAATAGCGCGAGCTGAAGCCACAGCCCTCGCAGTGGGATAGAGCACCTGCAGCAAAGGCAGGATATGAGCGTAGGCTACCGCATTGGCCACAGGATATAGAGTAGCGGTCAGAGCTTGAATCACGCGGGCATAGGCGACCGCGTTGACCCGAGATGTCAGGGTCATCGCTGAGGCTGGAACTACCATAGCATGGGCAGTAGCTTTCGCTCGCGGGGTAAAGGTAAAGGTCGCGGCAAGAGCTACTCGGGCGTAGGCTGTAACTTGGGCTTTTGCGGTAATGGTTAACACTGAAGCAAGAAGAATTCTGGCATAACTGGTGGCGTTGGCTCTGGGGAGAAGGGTGATGGTCTGGGCAAGCTGCAGTCTGGCTCTGGCAATAGCGTTGGCTCGAGGTGTCATTACAAACGTCGTGGTCGATACCGGGCGAGCGAAGGCAGTTGTTCTCGCTCGGGGAGTGAGCGTCATGGCGCTGGTGAGCAGCTCCGTAGCATACGCCGTGGCTTTGGCCTTAGATGTCACTGTTAGAGACTGAGTAAAGAGCGCCTTGGCGTAGGCTACCGCGTTTGCTCTCGCCGTCAGCACAGCGATTCGATAATTCAGAAGTCGGGCATAAGCCGTGGAATTTGCCCTAGGATAGATGATGTAGGTAATCGCTGTCACAGGACGAGCGTAGGCTACCGACCCAGCTCTGGGCGCAAGGGTAAGCACCTGAGCGACGTTTGGGCGGGCATAGGCTATCACCCTAGCCTTAGCAATAAGCGTGACAGAGGAAACAAAGAGCGGCTTAGAGTAGACTGCAGCCCTGGCTTTAGGTAGCATCGTGTAAGTGCTAGCAAGAACAGGTTTAGCGTAGGCGGTCGCCCTGGCCTTGGGGACTTGAGTATATGTCGCCGGCGTGATGACACGGGCGTAGGCGGTTGCTCGCGCCCATGGAAGAAGCGTAAGCGACTGAGCAAAAAGAGGTCGCGCTACCGCTGCGGAGGGCGCTCTGGGTGAGAGGCTCAAGGCCTGTGCCGGCTGCACTTTGGCGTAGGCGGCAACATTCGCTGTCGGACGTAGCATGAAGGAGACACGAGCCTTCGCGTAAGCCACAGCGTTTGCTCGGGCATAAGTTATGTACTGCACTCCGGATATTGGTCTAGCGCGTGCCACCGCATTCGCTCTTTGTATAAGTGTGATGGTCTCCGCTGGAAGAACGCGAGCACGCGAAGCCCCCCGCGCTTTCGGTGTCATGGTCATGGTGCTAACAGGCAGAACCTGCACCTGCGACGTTGCCCGCGCTTTGGGGTATTCGGTGTATGTTACCCCAGTGGACTGCGCCTGCTCGACTTTTAAGTGAATGAAGGAGAAAGAACCTGATGCGCAAGCTGTGGTATCTAATTTAAAATTAAAGGTATCGGATGCCCCTATATTAACTGTATGAGTTGTATCCTCGAGCTGGCCTGTTGCATTTATGGAAAGGGTAAGTGCCGAATTGCTGCCGTTAACTCGCAGGCACATTGTCCCTGGAGTATTAAGACTATAGAGATAGACGTTGATCAGTAGATTCTTAGCTATCCAAGAGAATAGCCCGTTGCACTGAGCTCTGGATTCAACGGTAGTTCCACCTGTGTAATCGCCTGTGTCGAAATAAGCGACTGTATTGAAATTTACCGTGGCTCCTACCCCATAGCTTGAGCCAAGAAGCTGATCTCCTGTGAACTTAAACTGTATCAGATTACAATAATACAATGTCCCCGACTTAGTACCAGATGTAATTTGCATAGCTAAAAGGTTGCCCGCGGAAATGGCGTCCGTATGTGTTGTGTCCTCAAAGGCGCCTGTGGTACTGGCTGTAATGGCAAAAGTCAGAGTGCCGTTTACGTTATTAATACGTGAATAGCATGAACCAGCTTTTGTGTTGTTATTAGAAGAAATATACAATCGCATGTTGGACAGCGTTCCAGCTGAGCGCACAGTGGTTTCCATCTCCCCCTCAAGACCTTGGGAGTTCATGAGCCCATATAGAGACCAATACACAGTTCCGGAGCTGACTATAACATCACCAGCATCGTTGTCGGCACCGAAAAATGGCACCAAACTAGACGCATGCTGACACTTATATGCGATGATAGAGACATAAAAAAGCCCTGATGTGATGGCGCCAACATCAATCCTGGTATTGATAAGATTGGTTGCAGATAAAGAGTCAGAGTGGGTAGTATCCTCCTGTGTTCCTGTTACACCAGCACCGAAGGTAACTGTGAGGTTGCCGTTTCCTGAATTGATGCGTGAATAAAAAATAGAATTCGCAGTGCAGGGATTTATGATAACGCGCACAAATAGATTAGATAAGGTTAAAGTATCCCTGATAACAGCTTGACAGTACGCTTCATTGGAGCTGAGTCGCTCCAGCCTACCAAAGACAGCAACATAATAGGTTGTGCTGCCAGCACGCGGACTAATACCTGAGCAATCGCCTGCGGTTAAAAGAAAATTTTGTGCCGCCATCTAATTTTTCTTTACTAGTTGATTTGGATAAGCCCGGGGCCGAACTGGATATCGCACGCGCTTTGTATCTGGTTCTTCTTTTGCAATGTTACGCTGATATTCATAAATCTGACCTGAAGGACCCTACTGGAGTCGAAAGACCAAGAGTAATTCGCGAACGACAATGTGTTAACAACATTCTGAGCTAAAGCAAGTGCCATGTTTTTACGCTGATTTTCTCCCCTCACTTTATCAAGTAGAACTGCGGTGAAGCCATGTGCCAAATGAGCGGGACAGCTCCTTGCTGGAGGCTGAGGATTACGATTGATATTTTGCTCACCAGCATTTCTTCGCGCCTGGATAATAGCTTCAGCTTCGTCACGAGTAACATAGCTGAAGACTCGTTGGTCAGGAGGCAAGGTATCATCGTAAGCCAAATGTATCATACAGTCACAAGTGTCTGGACTCCATAGTTGAATCGCATTGTTAGGCATGTTTCACCTCCCAGAATTCCCTAGAGGAAACCTTAATTTTCTTTACCACCTTCACTCCTGAGGTTAACATAGTGGCTTCCAGGAGATGCATACCATGAGGGATCCCTTGTTCGGTGATCGCCTGCCGGTGTAAAGCCTGCTCGTCAACCTCAAGAAACATACTCCCGTCATGTTTCATTGCTTTAGCCATGCTTGGCAGAAGCGCCAGGTATGAACTCAAAACGTTCATGTTGTTAATAACCAGGTCAAAGACCTGCCCTGCGTCCTCAAAACGCCTTATCAATTTCACGTCCACCTGATTCAATGCGAAGTTGGCTTCGGCATGCTGGAAAGGATAATCATCGTTCTCCACAGCATAGACAGGGCTTGCCCCAAGTCGCGCACAAGCTATGGCAATGAAGCCCGCTCCCGTGCCTACATCTACTACGGACTTACCAGCTATCCCGCGCTCGGCTAAAATATCCAGCAGGTCATTTCGCTCAGGACGGAAAACATAGTCCTCGATGTATCCCGGGTTGAAGTAGATGGGCAGCTTTCCTGCCTGTACAGGGTCATTAAGCTCGTGTTTTCCTAGCAGAACAAAGGTTCCCCCGAGTTCAAGCATCTCTTCCTCCTACTGTCCGCCGTCTGGTTTAACAGTCGCAGAAGGCGTAATGTTGTAGTGGGTTCCCGGCTTGTTTGCAGCTGAAGCCTGCACATTAGCCGACGCATTAATCACAATATGTTGAGGCTCTCGCTTCTTTTTGCCAAAGAGCCTTGCCAATAGGTTCTTCATCATCTCACCTCCCTTCAATAAGAATGGCCAGCACCCCGTAGGGGGTACCAGCCATTCTACTATACTTACTAAGCCCCTGACTACTAGCCTGAGGTAAATCCACATCTGTAGTTCAAGGTGATGGTATCCCCTGATACTACGTTTCTCACGGCGAACGTGCCTCTGGAGTACATCGTGCCTCGGAGAAGTGCGTCTTTCCTGGTGCCGACAAACAAGCCGGACTCCTTCATGGCATACGTGGAGCCGATGGAATAGCTCCGGTTCATCTGCCAGGACCCTGTCGTCGCAGGCTTGGTGTAGGGCACTGTGCCATGATACACCGCGCTCCCCAACCCCTTGCCCTGAGGCGTACCCAGAGCTGCTGTCCCGGTGCCAATGGCTGACGCCCTCACGTACTGCACCCTGCCTTGCTTCCTTGTCCCGATGGCATCGCAGAGCAGGTCCAGCCCGCGGCTTCCAATGCGGTCGCCACCCGACCATGCATCCACCAGCCACCTTGAGCCGTCCGGCGCCACGCACCCGTCCTCCGACATGCGGACAACAGGACGCCATATCTCATACTCGCAGCGCACCTCCGGCATCGCCCGTGTCCTCAAGGGTAAATTCTCGCCCATGTGTGCCTCCTCAAACTAGTATTTGATGTGGACTCGTATTTGAGCACTTTCACCCTGGGCACACCATACCCAGAATGAGGTGATTTTCTTCTTCGCCTTGGTGTAATCGATATTCTGCGTGTCCCCTTTTGCCAGCTTCAACATGCCCACCGGGTGCGGATAGTTCACGCAGATATTTACAAAGTTAGGGCCGTCGTTGAAAATGCTGGCTGTCTGGGCTACAACACTCTTCTTGGTCGCCGGGTCCCTTACAGACACCTCCTGGACATCAGATGTCACGTCCACAGGCCAGCCCCGCTCCTCACCTTCGCAGCGCTGGCTCTCCTCCCACTCCTGCAGCCACTTCAGGCGGTTGGCGATCTCCTCGAGCAGGTCTATCTGCATGAAGCTCGCAGCGTCGGTGATTGTTTTAGCGGGAATTCTGCTTTTGGTGACCATCAACTCTCCTGAGCAGTCCGGTGAACGACGAACTCCTTGATGCGCCCATTATCGTCGCGCACTATCTCTGTCCGCTCCTCGTTCTGGTAGGTTACACGCCCCTCAGCCAGCCCCACGGGCTGAAACGTCTTGCAGGGGTTTCAGCCGTACTCTTTCGCCACGGTTGGCTTCCTGGTGAAAGCCCAGAGCAGCACAGCCCCCAGCGCGAGCGCCCCAACTATGAGGATTACCTTGTTGTCGTCCAATCCCCACTCCTTACAAACACAATAGCCTGCAGGACGCTAAACTAGCGTGACCCGCAGGCTATTGAGTTACAGACCGAATTTTAAAGAAAGCGCAGCATTTTGTCAAGGCACTTCTCATAAGTGAAATTCCTGATCGCTTCCCGCTCTCTCGCCCATATCTCAGCTCTCTTCTGGTCATCCTCGAGCAAAAGGCGGATTTTTATCTTTGCCGCCTCAGCGGAGCCGAAAGTTATCTCCGGCGCCAGGTCGCCGAAAATATCCTCAATGCCAGGGACGGCATCATAGATGGTGGGGCCGCAGGCCGCCATCTCAAAGCATTTGCGGTTTAGCCCTATGGTCTTCTCCTGATGAATGTCGATGAGAATACCCGCCTGGTTCGCTACTTGAACAAAGTCATGGAGATAGACTGGCGGGTTGATGATATGTGTCACCCTGTCTCCACACGTCTTTCCCCAGATCTCCTCATCGTCCCAGCCATTACCGAATATGTAGTAAGGATAGATCCCCTTGACCATGTCCTTTTTATACGGCGAGTTGGCTGTCCCTATGTAGAATGCGTCTTTTATCCTATGCAGCTGCAGGTCCCTATGCACATCCGGGTCCCAGCCTGAAGGAAGCCACTCCGCCCAGCTCGGTGTAGGACACACCGGCGTAAACACCTTGTCGTACTGTATGAGCTGGCTTTCGATCCCAGGAAAGCGGCTGAACCAGTCCGGGAAGTAACAGAAGCGTGGATGGGACAGCCTCTCGGGATTGATGCTCTCGCCCTTGAAGACGATGGTTAAGTCCGCCACAACTTTGGGCATTACGGGCTGCAGCCTGTAGTCCCAGAGATACACGCTATGACCATGGTTAGTCATGGCTTTAACCCAAAACAAGCCAGCGTCGTAGTGTCCTGACATAAAGGGGGTGGCTACTAAGATTCTCACGTTGGGTTCATCCCCATGCCTGGGTATCCGCCGCCAGGAATGAAGATAGGCTGGTACTTTGGAGTGAGCTCCTTCCTCATCTCAACAACGAGCTTCATCGTCTCGAGAAAGCCCTTGATATCCCTTTCTCTTTCCCCCCAGGCGGTGTTAAAGTCAGCTACCTGCCTCTGCAGTTCCATCAGTAACTCCTCGGTCGGGTTGCCGGAGAGGAGCTCCGCTGTTCTCTGGGTCACTGTCATCCACGCCTGGAACTGCGTTAGCCTGATGATCAGCTTGGCCCGCAGGTCCATCTCCACCTCGATCAGTTCCTCTATGCTCTTGCATTCTTTTGGCGTCTTCATGGGCTTTATCCTCCTTTAGTTTTCTCTCAATGAGACCAGCCTTTGCGCGTGCTGCCATATTACGATTGCACTCCTTCTCATGCTTATGCTGATAAAGGTTATTGCCTGCCCTGACCAGAGTACCTCCAGGAAATCCACAACGACAGCATACAATCAGGCGTACTTTGAGCCGTTCCTTCATTATCTTGTCGACTTCCTCTCAGCTCCTCTTTGGTTTAGAAGTCGCAGTTTTTGATATAGCGCCTCAATCTCAGGCGTAAAATGGACTGTTTCATAGACAGGTTTTCCTTCATTCAACCTATCATATAGCTCGTAGAATTCCAGAAGGGTTTCTGCGCGCTCCTTTTTTATTATGAGATATGGCAAAATAGCCTCAAGTATACCGCGAACTCTACTCGACGCATTCACCCTGAATCTCCAGGTTGGTGCCTGATTTCCATATCGCTTCTGGCTTTGGATTTCACTGGTCGCTCCACAAAGACCATAACCATAGTCTATGAAGCCTCGATGCGTATTTGAAAGACCCACAAAACCCTGAAAGGTATAACCTTTCCCCCTGCGCATCTTGCTTCTCTGCATACCAATCTCACCTTCCCCATCTATAGCGCAGGCCAGCCATACTTTTTCCACTTCGCTTAAGTTCAAAATAATGATGGGCATGCGAACTCTAAGCCGTTTGAGATTAAGGGCAGATGCTTTATCCTTAATCTGTCGCCAAGACCGCTCAGGCCCCAATATCTTAATCGTAGCAATTACATCTAATTTGGGCGCCGTGGGATAAAGCTGCCTTAAGGCATCTACTTGCCCGCTTGTCCATCGCGAAAACTTCAGCATTTCTCAATAACTCCAAAAATGCAGGAAGGCTCTGCCCTTTCCTCCGCAATCATTCTATAATCTTTTATCTTTATACTATCCCCTAGAGGCTTCAAATACTTTTCCAGGAACTCCTTGTCAGTATAATGATGCAGATGCATCGGGTCATCGTGATGGCCTAAATATGGGGTTGAAAAGATTAAAATACCTCTGGGTTTCAGCACTCTAAGCCCTTCTGCAATTACTTTAGATATTTCAACACAATGCTCATAAATCTCCCCCTGCACCACGGCATCAAAAGAATTATCCCAGAGTTTAGGCAGATTCCCAGCATCTAGCTTATATGTAAGAATCTGGTCCCTCACGTTCCATTTATCTGCTACTGTCTCTACCTGTTTCAGGCATTCCTCAGATATATCCACCGCAGTCACCTGGAATCCCGCCCTGGCAAATATTGTGGGATAGACCGCCCCACACCCGACATCTAAAATTTCATGAGCCCCGCACTCTTTGAGAGCTTTGATAACGGTCTGCGCCCTCCAGTGCCGCTCCCAGGTGGGATCAAAGCGGTCGATGCTGTAATTCCAGTTTCGCTTATGCTCAGCGTTATAAATAGAACCTGCGTCCTCCGGGTGCCGTCGGATCTCCAGCCCCAGGTGCTCCTTGATCACCTGATGAATGTGCGGCCAGAGGCGGGTAGAGGCGTGGTCGAGAGTTAAGGATTTCTTCACCCTCTGATTCCCATGAAACGTGCGCTCCTTGGCCTCTCCTGGTTTCTCCAGTATATGAACTATCTGAGAGGCAAGCCCCTCGATGGAATCGAAATAGTACCCGTCTTCCTGGAGGAGCCAGCGCATCTGCGGAGTTCCCAGAGCTATCACCGGCGTCATGCAAGCCAGCGCTTCAAGCGGAGGCAGCCCCCAACCTTCATAGGTTGAGGGATGAACCAAAACGCTGCTTGTCTTGAGCAGGCTGATTTTCTCCTCATCATTAGGCTCGAGAAATGTCGCTTTGACCGCTAAAGCAGTGCACATCTCTTTGTAATACTGCACCACTCCCGGAGCGCCGGAGCCGCAGATTAAAAGTTGAGGCGAGGGGTCGATGATAGACATAGCCTGAATCAGCAGGTCCAGCCCTTTATGCTCGGCAAGCCTCGAGATGAAGATTACCCGGGTACTCCGTGGCAAATCACATACTACGGAGTCTATGAGTTGCAAATCAACCCCAGGTAAACAGACATCGCTGGGGAGACCAAAGCAGGCAGCCTGATCCATGACCGTGGGGCTGGGCACCAGGATCCTGGTGCATTGAGCCATTAATTTGAGCTGGTCCTCCGCATAGCCGTGAAAGCTCCTGTCCATGAAGCGCTGCGGCAGCCAGCCCCAGAAATAGAGAATCGAGGGCTTCTTGCCCAGCAGCTCCTGGAGGAGCTGGCTGTCCGAGCCGAAAAACACTAAATCGGCTTCGTCTATATTCTGGGCGAACTCCCAGCTCTGGCGCTCCATGGCCTCGCGCCAGGCTGTAATGATCCCCTTGCCTTTGAACTGCACCTTGGGCTCGCGCCACATTAACTTTAATTTATCCATTATTTCCTCCTTCGATAGACCCCGCGACTGTAACCCTGAGGTTGTTTCCTACCATCAAACTCAACCCTATTTGGTCGGATAATGCTGCAAGTAATATGATCTCTTCCTGCGTAGGGCCCAAAAGAGAAAAATCCAGAATATATCCCACTTGCATAAGTAGCTTTATCCATTCTGCTTTAACCATTATCAACTCGTCCCCGCTTGAAGTAAAACGCTCAGACACAAACCAATGCGCTAAAGGAACTTCCAGCAAAATAAGCTTTGCCACCCTTAATTGTTCTCGCAGTGTCTGTAATACGCCCACTTTATCAAAGTGTTCCAGCACCCCGACAGAAAAACATATATCAAAACTCTGATTCTCAAAAGGCAGCCTGAACATATCACCCATTATTACAGCTATGTGCGTCTTGTAGCCCTCGGCATATTCCTTTATCACCCTGCAATTATCTTCATCGTTGTCTAGCGCAACAACTTTCACATCAGGAATCAATCTAGCCGCTAAAATAGATGCTCTCCCACTACCTGCTCCCACCTCCAAAATCCGCTTCGGCTCAAAGGCCATCATCCACGATAGAATATACGGATCGCTCCTCAGGCTGTTAGCCAAATGAGCGGTCGGTGATTCTAAGTACCTCCTGTATTTCCAAAATTCCGGTGGCTTTTTCTCAGTCATATCCTCCCCATAGCTCCATCTTCTCCTGAATTATTCTCTTGAACTGCTCTTTGGTCATTGACCAGGGCTGAGATACCGCCTTATTCCTCGCCTCCTGCGACATAGTCCGCCGGAGCTGCGAGTCGTCCCTGAGCTGTATGATGCGCTTGTGGATGTCAAAGGCATCCCTGTACCCCACCTTGAATCCGCTGACCTCATCGTCGAAAACCTCTGCAGTCTCCGGCGAGGTTATCGGCACCAAACCACACGCCATGCCTTCCTGGATAGCCAGAGCGATTCCGTCCTCGAGCGTGGGAATACAGATAACGTGGCACTGCTGCATAATCCCGGGCATCTGGTCGTGAGGCACCATGCCAAACTGCCTTACTCCCTCAACCCTGTAGAAAAAATCTCCTCCCGCTATCCAGAGCTCGATTCCATGAGTTTCTAATGGGAAGGGCAACCCCTCTACCAGATACTTCAACCCCTTCCTGATCGGGTCACCCCCAACGAAGAGGACATTGAAGCCTGGTGGCTCCTCAGGCCCAGGGTGAAACTTCTCGCTGTCCACGCCCCAGAAAGCGATGGAAACCTTATCCTTGCCCACCACCTCCGCATGGGTCCACTGCACCCAGGGAGAGCAGGATATAACATGGTCGCACTTCAGCAGGGCAGTTTTGTTGATCCAGCGCCACGATTGCGACATATCATAGAAGGCGTTCTGGTCTTTGTACTCCTGTTCCAGCTGCTTATCCCGCCACCAGTCAGCGTTATTAAATACAAAGAGGAATTTCTTTACTCTATTGCCCAGCTTCATCATCTGAGCCACCGAGTAGCCTGGGGGCCCCAGGAAGAGGTCAGCGTTATCAGGCATTTGCTGAGCTGCAAATAAATCATATGAAAGTATTTTAGACACCGTACATGTAGTATCTAACACCTGCTCATTGATGGAGGGAATGAATACGTCATAGCCTAATTCTTCTAGCCCCTTTTTGTAAAGGTCAAAAATATGCACCCAGCCGGCGTGTTTTCTAACCTCTGGATCCGAGAAACTAGGCCCTGGGGAAAAGATTGCTTTCATCAGCCTCCCCCTTTTCGCTCCTTTTCATATCTGTCTGCCAGCCTTCTAAAGGCAACAATGATGCACACAACAGCGGCAACCATAAGCGCATCCAAAAGAAAAAAGCTCGTCGCCATGCCCGCAAGAAACCAACTCCAGGGCTCCATCACTTCCTCCCCCAGCCAGCTATTAAGGTGGCGTTAGTCCAGCCCGGATAATCGACTGGCTCCGGCCATATAGGACTCACCCTGACGTCCTGGAGCCCCGCCTTCTCCAGCATCATTTTAAGCTCGCCTGGGAGAAAACACCTGCGAGTTGGCGGCATGCCCTCGTACGTGAATTTAAAGGTCTTGTCGATCTCCTGCTCATCCGAGTTGGCGCCATTGTTGCCCATGACCACCACCGTTCCCCCTGGTTTTGTAACCCTCACCATCTCATCGATGCACTTCTGCCTCTTTTCCTCTTCAGGCCAGTGCTGCGGTACCCCCTCGTTGAAGACCAAGTCATGCTTGTCAGTCCAACCCTCGTCGGACATATTGAAGATGTCGCCATGTGAAATACTAGGCCTTGAGTAAGGGATCACAAGCGGAGGCGCCGCATAAGGGGACACAATCAATGCCCAGAGAGCCTTCTCTAATCGCGTGGCATAGTCAACAACTGAATTATCAATATCGAAAGCCCAGCAGTCGCAACCTCCCAGAGCATATGCCAGGGTAAACTTCGCTGATCCGCAGCCAGCCTCGAGTATCTTCGCCCCTGGCTTGGGAGGAAAGATATTGAAGAGAAACCTATGCGCATAAGTAGGAAACACGACGTAGTTGAGATCCTTAACCAGGTTCGATAATAACGCCTCTTTAGGCACTAAACACCTCCACGAGCTTCTTTGCCAGCACGGGATTTGAGAAGTTGTCGATTACCCACTGCCTGGCCTCCTCTCCAATCTTCATATCTAAAGCCTTGTTGATTCCCTTGTTCAGCGCAATCACCCGCCCCAGCTTTATCGTGGGGTCATGCTGCAGGTGACCCTCAACAATCACCACTCCCGGAGCCCCCTGGAGCCAGAACTTCATGGCGGCGGTATCCGAGGTCACCGCACGGCAGCCGCAGGCTAGCCCCTCGAGCACAACGTAATTGGGCGCCTGTTCGTTCCATCGCGGGATGTCTTGCGAAAATGCGACCAATACCTGCACCTGGCTGTACCGCCATGGCAGCTCCATAAAGTCGATATAGTCAAGTATGCACGCGGTGGGGTACGCCTGCAACAGATAGGGTAATCCTTTCTCCGGCGTCCGCCTGCCGATATAGGCTATGGCGATATCCCTCTTCACGCCAGGTCGAGCTGCGAAATGCGCCGTATCCACGCCTACCTGCAGCATCAGCGCCGTGCTCTTATTATAAGGCTTGACCAGATCCTCAGCTTCTTTGTTGCCACAAATCACCAGGTCACATTGCTCGATCTGGGGGCTCCCCATAACCGGTATCTTGATATTCTCCCAGGTAAAAAGAGCCTTCCTGCATTTTCTAAGCTCGAGCGCTTTTGCAGTCTGCATGGCCCCAGCCTCAGCCTGTATGTAAAGCCAGTCTGGCTTGAAATCGTCGACTATCTCTTTAATCCCCAGCAGCTCATAGGTGTAGATATTGTCTCCCCCCCTGTGCCGGCAGGTCCTGAAAACGAAAGAGCCTCCGTCGTATTGCTCCAGATAATCCTTCACCCGGTAGTCATGCCACTGCCCGGGCGAGATCATCAGCACGTCATGCCCCTGGTGAGCTACTTCTTTGAAGAAGAGCTGCTGTCTTGCGGCGACGTGGCTATGGGAGATTGTTGCAATGCGCATACTATTTCCTCACGGTCATACTATAATCATTATGGTCTGAAAACCGCCACGATCCTTTGCCACAAAGTCTTTGGAGGCGGTGGTGGTGGAGGTCCCAGCCCGTAGTACAAATCCGCCTCACCATCCGCGATGAGAATAAACCTTATTCCTGCTGCCGAAGCGCCAAAATGTATGCGGTCCCCGGGCAACATTGATCTGACCGTTCTGTCCTTCTCCTCTTCCTCCATGATCGTTATAACAACCATCACTCCCTCCTCTCACGCACAGGGTTGAAAATTATGGCTCCGTGCCCAATCTATAACCGCATTGGCGACAGTATCAATCATCTCGTCCGTCATCTCAGGATAGATGGGAAGCGTAACAACTTCATTGCACCAGGCTTCCGCATTGGGGAAGTCCCCCTTCTTCAATGCCAAGTACTTAAGCGCCGGCTGCAGGTGCATAGGCACCGGGTACCGCACCGAGGTCTGAATCCCTCTCGTCTCAAGATAGGCTCGCAGGTCGCCGCGATCCTTGGTCATAATCGCAAAGATATGACAGGTATGGCAGTCATCGTATTCTGGAATACTGATGACATCCTCGACTGCAGAAAGCCGCCCGCGGTACATCTTCGCTATACACTGCCGAATGTTAGTCCACAGAAGAAGATACCTTAGCTTCACCCGCAGGATTGCCGCCTGCAGCTCATCCAGTCGGAAGTTCCCGCCCACGCGCCAGGGTTCATGCTCGTACACAAAGCGCTGGGTCTCACCATATTCGCGCAGCCTGCGACATAACCCTGCAATACCTGTATCGTCGGTAACTAAAGCTCCAGCCTGGCCCACGCCGCCCAGGTTTTTTGTGGGATAAAAGCTGAAACAAGCTACCTTACCGCGTAAAGGAAGACCATGCCCCTGAGCCGAGTCCTCGATAACCGGGCGCAAGCTCTTTAGCGGGATCCGCGCCGGCTGACCATAGAGGTGAACAGGGATCGCTATGTCCCAGTCCGCTTCTGCTTTCGTTATGTCTATATTCCCGTCATCCCCGATATCCGTGAATATCGGGTGGTCCTCAGATCTCATGATCGCCTGGGTTGTAGCATAGAACGATACCGGCGTAGTCAAAACACGGCGAGTCCCCGGTGTGCTTCCGTCCGCGCAGGTAATCAGGGCGAGATAAAGCGCATCGGTGCAGGAGCTCAAGCCTATACAGTATCGCGCTTCGCAAAACCTGGCGAATTCTTCCTCAAACGCCTCAACCTCTTCGCCCATGACATAGTTACCCTTATCGAGAACCCGGGCAACCGCTGCGTCAATCTCGTCTTTTATGCTGAGGTACTGAGCTTTAAGGTCAATGAGGGGGACCGCAAACTTCTTAGGCATTCTACCTCCACTGGCAGTATTTGAAACAGGTACAGGTCCTGCCCCTTGCGCGCTTTCCCCACCTTCTTGAATCGCAACGAGGTGAAGAGCTTTATCGACCGCTTGTTCCTGGGATGGATCACCGCGTAGGCAACCGGCTGCGGCAGCAGCTCCAGCATTTGCGCGAGTGCTTGTTTCCCTATGCCCTGACCCCAAACCCCCGTCTCCCCAATATACAAGCCGATCTCGGGTATTTTAACCGGCGAATCGCTGGACGTGTAATCAGTGGCATGGATCACCCCCACCGGGCGCCCGATATCGATGATGTAGTCCACACGTCTCTTGCGATTAACAAACCAGTTGTGATGCGTCTCCCAGGTAAGCTTCTCCCCCTTTCTGGAGGAGGGCATATACTCCCAGATCTCCGGGATGTTCCCCCAGGCCAGCATCAAGGGGAGATCTGTTTCTCTGATAGGACGCAAAGTTACCTTCGTCATCTACATCACCCGCTCGAGCAGGCTCACCACATTAGACCCCATGCGGCTTTCCTTCGGTAGATCAGGGAAAGACGATAGCAATACTGGACTGTTAACAAAAGCCGCACACTCAGCCAGCAAGGGCTCGTAATCCGCTACCTTGTGAGTCCCACAATCAATAATAGCTCGCCCTCGTACTGTCCAGTCCTCATACTCTCCCGGTCTTGCCGCATCGAATGACCAGATCTTATCGCGCTTGGCTATTTGCACGGTGCGCGCTCTGACCCCCGCATAGTCTCCTATATCTATAACTACAACGGTGCCATGCTCATAGTTCAGGTTTATCCACATCTCGTTACTAGATTTTACCGTCTGAATCACACAGCTCAAAGGCTTGTCGAGAAAATGGCAGACTATGCTCATGGCATGAGGTCCAGCCGCCCAGAGTAAGTCCTTGGTAGCGTTGCTGGGAGGGCCTTTGTCATTGAGAAAGCGGATCCTGAGTTCAAACGGCACCCTGGGCCTGGGGATCGCCGTAAGCCCGGGATTATGGAGATAGATATGTCCTACATGTAGTTTAAGGCTGTTTTTGTACGCCAGGTCCTCCAGCTCCAAAGCCTCGCTGTACTTGGTGGCCAGCGGCTTTTCAACAAAGGTATGAAACCCGGACTCCAGCGCAGAGCTGGCTAGTTCATAATGCGTCTCGGGCGGCGTGGCGATCGCCACGGCGTCAAGACCAAGATTAAGTGTGCCTGCCGTGATCTCTTGGATATCCGGGTAATCACTCTTCGCTTCCTTCCTTCTCTCGCGATCTACATCCACTATCGAGGCCAGCACACCTAACTGGTTAAACACTCTGGCCAGCTTCTTCCCCCAGTAGCCGTAGCCGATCACTCCGACTTTCTGGATCTGGGTGGTGTAGCTGCTTCCGATAATGCCCCCTTTATCCTGCATCATAGTCCCAACACCTCCGCTTATTTCTCCCTATGGACAAAGACTTCATTACCCTTATCCAGAACATTGAAGGTGCCAGGTAGAGCCATAGCCTCTACCTGGCAGTATGTTCTCAAAAGGCCTATGGTGACAAAATCTAGGTTTTCTAGCCTTAGCTTAAAAGCTAGAGTTTCTCCTACTGCCAGCCTGGATATTTCTTCCCTAATCCTGTCGAACACTGGACTGCGTTCCTCAACTTTTGGCACCAGCAGTGCACTATATTCCTCTGAGCTTACTTTCCTGCCAAGAGGAGTTATGCTTGGAGCAACCAACTCTAGTTCTGGTTTTCTAGCCTGCTTCTTCCTCCAAAATCTCATAGTCCCAATACCTCCGCCCATTCTTTAACTGCGAGCTCAAGCCCGGACATCAAGGTGTGCAGCGGCTGCCAGCCCAGGAGATCCTTGGCCTTTTCGTTAGAGCAGATCAGAACCTTGATATCGTAAGGGCGGTCTGGCTCCATAGACCAGCTGGTCCTAACAGGACGCTCGGTTCTAGCCTCCACCAGTTGAGCTATTAGATGCGCCACCTCGCCAATCGTATGCCCTTCCCCCAAACCTATGTTAATAGCTTGCCCTACTGCCCGGGGATTCTCGAGACATTTCACGTAGGCATCCACATGGCTGTCGCGGTCCAGTAGATCACGCACGGGGTCTGGGGTATAGAGCTGAATGTGTGCGTCACGGAGGGCGCCAGTTATCGCTCTCTCGATGACGAAATACTCCTTCTTGACATGGCTTCTGTTGTAGGTGTTGTAAGGGCGAATGATGGTGTAGCGCAGCCCCTCGCAGCGGGCATAGAAGCGGATATACTCCTCAGCTGCGACTTTAGACACCGCATAAGGCGAAAGTGGGAAAGGCATCGCGTCTTCTCTGATGGGAAAGGTGTCCTGCTTCCCGTAAAACTCGCTGGTACTGGCATGAATGAGGTGCTCAACCCCATACTTGCGGCAGGCATGCACTATGTTCATTGTGCCCAGGTAATTGACCTGAGTTACCTCCAGAGGAGATATGAAACTGTAGCTCACCGGCGTTATGGCGCCCAGGTGATACACCACCTCGGGCTTGAACCTCTCAAACACGGTATCAATGAGCTGGGCATCCCGCAGGTCGCAGATAACCTTACGGGCGAGTTGGTAAAAATCATACCTTCCGTCAGCGACATAGCGGTACATCCCCGCTACATCATGCCCTTCCTTCTGGAGCCGCAGGGCAAGCTCGCTCCCGATAAAACCCGACGCACCAGTAACTAGAATTCTCACTTTTTTCTCCTTTGCATAGATTCGGGAATTAGGCCTTGAAGTTCTTTATAATGTTGCCATTTTTCATCTTGGGTAGTAGCTTGGCAAAAAGCAAGAAGCATCTCGGCATGCTGCTTCTTGCCAATAAGGTGGTGTTTAATTACATTCAGTAAGACGATGATCTCGTTCCTCCTTCGCAATAGGAGATCATACACATCTATTTTTAAACGTCCTCTTTTGCGAATCCTCTTGGTAGGAACGAAATTACAAGAGATAAGCCAACCATATATTGTACTAGGCACTTCCAAACACGTCATGGTTCCAAGGTTCAGATATGGTCGAAGATAAGTGCCATAAACTTTGTGATACCCTTTTGTAACCAAAATACTACCATCAGCATCCAAAACTCCTGCTATATAGCCACGTTGTGCTTCACTTAACAGCTCAGGGGTTGGTTGATAGTCAAATTTCTTTATGTTATAAGCTGCTAGCGCAGCTTTGACAGCTACGAGAGTGGTGCCTAGCTGTTGAGCCAGTTCCTTCCTGCTCATTCTTTTATAATTTTCCTTCAGAAAGGTTAGCTTAACCTCAGTCCAAACAGGGCCTGCTTTGAAATGCCCAATCCCTCTTTTTAGTCTCAGGGCTTTTGCCCGTACTGATGCAATGGGTCGCTTTAGTTCTTGTGCAATCTCGCATATTTTCAGCTTGTTTAAATTATCCCTAAGGAAATCTATCTCTTCTTTACTCCAATACCTCAGCGTCTGCCTTGTCATCTATATACCTCACTGCATCTAAAAGTGTTGAGTCTACATTCGATACTTTAGCGGCATTTATCAGCTGAGTCAAGTCTTTTGGTAGGCATTTTGTATGTTTATAGGGTTGCCCATGCATACGTGCGCCATAGCAAGAAACGCGTGAATCACAGAAACTAGCCAACATCCCTACCTCATGAGAATTAACACCTTTTGCTTCAGCTATCCACTTGACTTGCGTCCAGAACGATATCTGGCAAGCCAGGTAGGAATTTATCACGATTTTTGTAAACTCTGCAGTTGTTGGATCCACTCGGTGAATCGGGACTCTTAATGGTTTGTACAGGCTCTCCAGTAAATCTCCATGCTCCTCGCAGCACTCGCCAAGGATCACGCCGGGGGGATTAAGAAACTCATACTCAGCCACCGCCTCGCGGAGAAACTCAGGATTGAAGCAAATGTGTCTGTTGCTGGTTATTGCTATCTCTTCAGTGGTGCCCGGAGGAACAGTGCTTCGAATAACAAATAAAGCATCTCGAGTGTTTAGCTTAAAATAAGCACCCCAGGATACAACGACATCTTCTATGACCTTCTCGGGTACACAGAAAAAGACTATGTCAGCATCGTTGGTGTTGGGTAAAGCTGAAGCCCTATAGCCTTCCTCCCTCAGATGCTGACAACGCGTTTCGTCTATATCATGAAAGACCACCTCATGCCCCAGCCTGGCAAAACCCTTGCCTGTAGCCTGACCCACGACGCCGGCGCCAACAATCTCTATGTTCATTTGTCCCTCTCTAGTGCTTTTTCTATGCTTTCCCAGAAATCCTGCGGTGCCCTGCGCACATGCTCGGCCACCTTTTCCCTCGAGGTGAACCAGTCATAGGACAGGGCGCCCACCAGATGATTGCCTATTATCTTGCAGCCACCAAGATACGCTTCAGCTATGATGCGCTCAAAGGGCTGGGGCGTGTTGGGAAGGTGAAGTAACGATACAAACTGATTGAACACGTCATTCATCTGCATGTGAGGATAATAACCGATATCCTTGCAGCTCGGCGGCAGCGGCTCCATGGGATGGTCATTACCCCCCAGGAATGTTATCTGCGTTTCAGGGTGCTCCCGGGCCCAGCGCAGAACATTCGGCCTGCCCTTGAAATCAAGCAGCCCGGAGCTGCAGACAACGCCTTCGCGTTTAATCCCCAGATCGGTGAACTGATTGGGGTCTATGGCGGAAGGGATATTGACATAAGGCAGCTCGGCAAGCTCAGGATAAGTCCAGAGCCAGCTATCCCTGTGCAGTGGCGATAGCCAGATAAGCAGAGGGCTTTTGGTCAGGATAGGAAGCCAGCGTGGCTTCAGGTAGCAGTTCTTGCACTTCTCAATCATGGGGAAGAAAAGCCGCCACTTGCAGAAGTAATCGTGGAAAAACCAGATTATCGGCTTCTGTTTCTTGATAAGCTCCTGGAAGAAGTCGGTGGAGAAATTAACGCAGTTGCTTGCGATTACCAAATCGCACCCAAAAGGCACAGCCGCGTCGGAATCGGGCAGCACCAGGCGGATATCGTAGCCTCTGCGCAGCCCTTCCTTGAAGTGCCCCAGATCCGTGAGCTGGGCGCCGCCACCTGTGGAGAAAATGTTGAGGTCCTGTATCCAGGCGATCTTCATTCTTTTACAACCTCCTCAAGCGACCTGTTCTGCAGCTCGTCAGATGAACTGGGTATATCATGGCAGAAATGCACCCTGTCCTCCATGGCGCGGTCTATGACCCCGATCCATTGCTCGGCGATCTTGTTCCAGCCGAAGTTAGCCTGCACAAAATCAACCGCCTTCTGGCTGAACAGCTTCTTGCCCTCCTTTTTCCACTTCCAGACTGTGCCAAGCGCTTGCGCTATACCTGCGGGATGGGGAAACGCCTGGCACATCTGGTTCGATGTGGTGTAGGTGAACATATCTGCAACCCCGACGCCGTACTTGACCAGCTCCGGGCTGGGGCCCTCGTAAAGATAGACCACGGGCTTGCCCACAGCCTGGGCTTGGAGCGTGGCGTAGCCGAATCCCTCATGGCA
>Ga0315291_10002004_pt1 | contig 26920 bp, 22 predicted proteins | sample YL17G12_20_MG_FD_203070 | JGI IMG/M metagenome (GOLD analysis project Ga0315291, IMG submission 203070) | Sediment microbial communities from Yellowstone Lake, YNP, Wyoming, USA - YL17G12_20 | ecosystem: Environmental > Aquatic > Freshwater > Lake > Sediment | place: USA: Wyoming | collected...
CTCGTGCTTTATGTTCTCGTGGTTCTGTTCGCAGCTAGCAATGTGATTGATCATGATCAGCTTCGATACGTGGGATTCGCAAACAATCTAGCGCACGGTTACTACACCTCTCGAGATCACATAAATCTATCGAATGGCCCGGGTTACCCCATCCTGCTGCTGCCGTTCGTTCTGTTCAACCTGCCCTGGCTGGCAGCAAAGCTGCTCAACGCCCTGCTTTTGTTTATGGCAATTCTCTATTTTCACGGCACCCTGCGTTTCTACATAAAGGAACGGCCCGCGTTGTACTTCTCGTACCTGCTTGGGGTATATCTCCCCTTTCTAAGATGGGTCCACCTCTTGCTGACTGAGGAACTTGCACTATTCCTTATGTGCGGTTTCCTTTTTCACTTCTGCAAGTTGTATCGGAGCGGCAAGACTCGCTGGGGTCAGCTCGCGATTGCGTCTCTCTACTTGGCATATCTTGCTCTCACGAAGATATTCCTGGGTTACGTGATCCTGTCTGTGTTGCTGTTTTCTATAGCGCTGTATCTTTGGAAAAGAGGGAGTGCATTGAAGAGAACTGTGCTGGTCTCTTTTCTGGCACTCATCTGCTGTTCTCCATACCTGGTCTACACATATTCTCTGACGGGGAAAGTCTTCTACTGGGGAAATTTGGGCGGCAGCTACCTATATTGGATTTCTAATCCCAACGAGAGCGAATTGGGCGCCTGGTTCAACCCGCAAGAAGTCTTGGAGAATCCCGGGCAGTCGGAGCCACACGTTCGATTCTTTCAGGAGCTTGAGCGATTGCCAAGTATTCAACAAGATGACGAGTTGAAGAGGCAAGCTTTCTACAACATCACCCATTATCCTCGGGCTTTCCTCAGGAACTGGCTGGCCAATGTGGGACGCCTACTGTTTAACTATCCTTACGCTTATGACCGGCAGAAATTGTCAACCTACTTCTATGTCATACCCAACATGTGTCTATTCGTTCTGTCCATGCTGCTGATATATCCTACGATCCGAGGACGCAAGCTAATACCGTACGAAATCCATGCCACGACCTTTTTTTCCGTACTCTACCTCGGGGGCACTTCTCTAGTGAGCGGTGTTTCTCCACGGCAGTCTATGATTATTGTTCCCGTTCTATTGTTGTGGATTGTCTTCATACTGATGCGGGTTCTGGAATTCAAGATTGCTCAAGCGCAGCCTTTCTCGCGTTCACCATCCTAGCAACTCTCTCCGTGCTCCTGCTGTAGATTGACAAGAATAGCGCACCGGGAATGAACACCGGCGCTTGCGGCACCAAGAAACCCCTTGATTCGCCCGGCGCAATGATCTGTAAAGCCCCACGCCAGCGCTCCTGATACCCGCGTTTGAAACACCACATCCCCGGACGTGGATGTGGTATAATATTCTTGTGTGAAGAGTCCATCCGTTTTGTTTACCACAATCCGTGCGAGCCTTGCTTCACGGTTGCGAGACGGCATGAAAAGGGTAAGAGCGTGCGTGCATATAGTGCTGGCCTTTGCCTTCCTGTGCCTGGCGGCGCATGGCCTCATCCCCTCGGCGAGCGCCGCATCAGCACGGGGCATCGCTGCCACACCGAGTGCTCCCTGCCTGCAAGAGCGGGAGGGTCCCACTACGTCCGTAGCGGCCACGCAGGAGACCGCAGGCCCGGCAGCTGAGATAGCTGTTGCCCACAGCGCGATTCCTTCTCAAACTAGCTTGGAGCGAGAGGGAGATCTCTACATTCTTCCAGAAATGTCAGTATGGGCCGAGAGACCTCTGTCCCCATTCACGACAAGGCTTGACGGACAGCTTGCCGGGAGAACCCCCGGGACGTTCTCCGACCCGGTACGCGCCGTCATCTGGACACTGCCGGGAGTAACGCCGAGAGACGAACTCTTTGTGAGGCCAAGCGTGAGCGGAGGTTTGCCCGATTGGGTTTCGACCTATTACGGCGGGTTTTCCGACTCCTATCCTTACGTGCTTTACGGAACCTTCTCGATTGCGAGCGGGCAATTCGACCAGCTGCGTCTGCTTAAGGGAGCATTCCCCGTAGAGTACGGAGACGCTCTCGCCGGCGTTGTGATTATTGAGCCGAGACGCACGCTGGCACGCGACCTCTCAGGCAGCTTCTCGCTGGATTTCGCAAAGAGCAGTCTCAACGTGAGCGGACCCCTCAAGGAATATAGTTACGGCCTCTCCTTTGAGACCTCCTTCTATGACAAGGTCCTTGGGCGTCTTCGCGACGAGAACTATCCAAGCTCGTACTCTGTGATGTCTACCGTGTCCAGAACGTTCGGCTCCAGGGAGTTCTCTCTCAGGACCTTTTATGCTCTTGGCGAAGTAAACACCAGGTTAGAGCCCACGGCCGACAGATACACGAGCGCCACTGCAAGAAGCCAGACTTTGAAAGAGAGATACGAGCTCACAACTCAGGAAACAGGAATCGGCGCGATTCACACAACTTCCATCGGCTATTTCTCTGACAAGGAGGGATATGCCGCAACCGATGGCCTCATGGGAAGAAACGCAGGGACCCTCAACGATTTTTCTGCCGACATCTCTCTCAAAGCAGAATCATTTGGCATAACACACAAGAGCACTCTCCAGATTGCAGACGGGCACTCGATGGATTTTGGAGTTTCTCTTAGAAGAGAGGAGGTCGGGCAGTTTACAAACACCGAGGGATGGAACTTTGTGCCTCTGTTCAACACAGGCAGGGATGATGTTGGAGATACTTCCCTCGCACACAGAAATGAGACACTGAGCTATTGGAAATACGCCCTCTACGCCCAGGAGCGTCAGTTCCTGGCAGGCTACAACGTGACCGTAGGGGCCCGCTGTGATGCTCTGAATTCGGGCATCGCCCCCGCACTCAGGGCATCCGTGGAGAAGCGCTTCGGAGGCCTTACCCTCAGAATTGCCGGTGGCCAGTACCTCAGGTTCCCGGTTGGGGGCACTTTGAGAGAAGGAAGACTGACTGGTTTCGTACGTTCTTATACAGAACCGGAAAGAGCAGTCCATCTTGTTATGGGATGTGACGCCAAAATCGGTCCGGCGACTGTCACGGTTGATCTAAACAGACAGAAATACTCCGACCTTGTGATAAGGGGCTCGGATGGTAGCGAGTCCAGAGGAGGCACGGGCTCACTCAGGTCTATTGATGTCACGGTGTCGAGCCCCCTGAACAACGAAAACTGCTGGGTGTACGTGACAACATCCGTTGGGCGGGCGAAAATCATAGACGTGCCGACGGCGTGGGACCAAACCGTCGTCGGAAAGGCGGTTTGCTTTGCGAGGCTGACCCGATCAGTCGAACTCACGACAAGGCTTTTCTATGGGAGTGGTCTCGCCTACACGCCGCTTCTCGTAAGAACCCCTGTGATCGATGCTTCAAGAACGCCAATCACCGATGGGGTAGGTCAAATGGTTTACGAGCCGATATGGGGCGAGGAGAACTCGGCAAGACTTCCAACCCAGTTCAGGCTGGATTTGAGGATTGCAAGGAATTGGGCTCCATTCGGAAAGAACGCCAGACTGTACGTAGAAGGACTTAATCTGACGAATCACAGGAATATCTCCGGCGTTGATTATTTGGACTACTATTCGCGCACCGTCTACCGCAGCAACGTGCCCCGTGCGGCCAACATCGGCTGCGAATTCTACTTCTGAGCCTTACACAACGGCGACGGCTTCTCTCTGTCTCTCTGCTACTAGAGAAAGTACAGACCCGGAGATTAGTGTGCAGAAAAGCTGAAGGATTCTTTTGTGGTCGCTCGTGAAAACGCCGGACTGCGGATGCCCCATCGTTATGACACCAACCGAGCGTGAGCCCGCGATGATGGGGACTGCCAGGAACGAGCCGAGCCGCTCGAGGCCATCTTTCTCGGGTCTGCTTAGCTCTCTCACGAGGACCGTCTTCTTCTCCCTGGCCGCCCATGCGGACAACCCCTGGCCCAGATCAAACTCCACGCGCTCGATGAGGTCCTGAGGGTAGCCCAGCGCAACCTCCAGTTCGAGCTTGCCTGTATCTTCTTTCAGAATGAATATGGCGCCGTTCTGGAAAGGAATCAGTTCGCGCAAAAGACCAAGGCACTTCTCGAGAACCCTCTCGTCTCCCACCGCGGAAGAAACAATCCTTGAGATCGCCTCAAGGCTATCCATTTCTCTGTGCCGCTTGTCGCGTTCACTCGGAGAGCTTTTTACAATAATCTTGGCGACCCTGTTGCAAAGGTCTGCCGAAGACGCCAGAGAAAAACCCTCCGGTTTCCTCGAAGCGCCGCTTTCAAGGGAATTATGAAGCAACTGTGCTATCTTGACGGATACCAGGCCCTTGTCACGCAGCACATCCACAAGCCTTGAGCCAGATTTCAGGAACCTTGCCCTGCTTTTTGAGAGGTGACAGAAACTCTCTTTCTTCACCTCTCGGTGACTCGCTTTTGGCGCACTCCTGCTTCGTGGAGTCTTCCTTTTCATACCGGTACCCTATACCAATACCTTGGCAACCCTTGTCTTGAGCCTTGAGATTGCCTTTGTGTGAACTTGAGAGGCCCTCGACTCGGAAATACTCAGGACCTGCCCTATTTGTTTGAGTGTGAGTTCCTCGTAGTAGTACAAGGCGATGACCAGTCTTTCCTGCTCCGGAAGATTATTGATACACTGTAGCATCATTTTCCTCGACTCTTCCTGTTCCACAGCTTCAAGCATATTCACGGCTTGCGGATCCGCGATGACTTCACAGAGCTCGACCCGACCCGCTTCATCATCCAAGTGCACGGGATGATCGATAGAAAGGACAATTCTGCCCCTCATCGTCTGCCCTACCCTAGAAACATCTCTTGAAGTGAGGCTCAGACTCTCCGCCAATTCGTCATCACTCACACTTCTTCCGAGCTTCTGCTCGAGAACATGCAGTTGCTTCTGCATGTCCCTGGCTTTCCGCCTGGCGCTTCTGGAAGCCCAGTCCATAGACCTGAGTTCGTCGAGGATGGCTCCCTTGATACGCCACATCGCGTAGGTCTCAAACTTTGTCTTCTTTTTCAAGTCGTATTTTCTAAGAGCGTCAATCAAACCAATAACAGCCGCATTTGACAGGTCTTCTTCATCGATCGTCTTCGGAAGCTTGAATTTGATCCTATCAACGGCAGACTTCACAAGATGAAGGTACTTTTCCACAAGTTTAGCTTCATCCTTGCTGCGCTCTAAGCTCGTCCGCCCGAGGGCGCTTGTGGGCTTTGCGGTGCATGTAGCAAGAACTGTTGACTTCACACAAGCCACAGGCGTCACGCTCCTTTAACCCGACCATGCGTCCGGGAGTTATTCCTCGGTTGTCTCCACTGCTTTTGTTTTGGACGACCCTTGTTCACCAGACCTCTCCCAGCTGAGCTTCTTCCTGCCGAGGTCTCGCGAGAGACCTCCAGGGCCTTCTTCAAACATTCCTTGATGTCCTCCACGTTGAACGGCTTGGAGAAACAGCGAATCGCGCCTGCCTTTTTTGCACTGGCCAAAACGTCCGGCGAACTGTAGGCGGTAATCAATATGGAAGGCAGTGCCTTCCTCGTTTTCTTTATCCTGGACATGAGTTCAATGCCGTTCATTCCAGGAAGCCTCAGGTCTGTAATAAGCACATCGCAGCGTTCAAGCTCCAGATCGAGGGCTTCTTCCGAGCTACCAGCAGTAAGAGTCTCGTATCCGTCTTCCGTGAGGCTCTCTGCAAGCGCCCACGCGGTCGCTTTCTGGTCTTCTACGATGATTACTCTCTTTGCCGTGCGTTTTTGCGACATGGTCTTCCTTTCACTTACTTCGAGTCAAAAAGGCCCGCTCCAGGGCAAAAGCAACTTGCGTGCCACCCACTGCGAATGTATCGAATTTACAATGACTTACGGCCGTTACGCATCCTGACCGGCGACCTCAGGGGTCGGGGAGAAGCCAGCAAAAGCCCCAAACTGGTCTCTTTGTGGCTTGACGGTGGGTAAAATCTGTATGCCTGCCTCTCTGGTTGGCGCAACTTTTGTCACTCTGGCGAGATGTCGGAGATTGCACGAGGATGGCCCGTTCAGTGCTCTGAGAACGCTTAGGTTGGATGTGCAGAATGTACGCGCGAGGAGCCGGAAAGCTGCCGAAAAGACATCCAGAGATCGCAAGACAACAGAAGCCTAAGAAAGGATGGAGAGTCGTGAGAACTTCTATACTGGTCGCCGAAGATGACCCTGACTTCTCCGAGGTCGTGGTCGAAACCTTTTCGTCAAGTGAATACTCGGTGAGAGCCGTTTCGAGCATCGAGGATGCGATTGCAGAAATCGACAAGGAAACGCCCGATGTGGTGCTCATTTCGGATGAGCTTTCCAAAGGCAGGAGTGAGGAACTCTGCCAGAAGTTGCGTGAGAAAAAGGGTCAAGCAGAGATGCCCGCGTTGATACTTCTCACGAGCCAGTCAAAGCTGCATCAGATCGTAGGCTTCAACTCATGGGCGGACGCGTGTCTGCGCAGACCTGTGGACCCCGTCGTCCTCGAGTCAACGGTAGAGAGTCTCATTCAAAGAAGAAGGAGGCAGGCTCCCGCGAATCCTTTGACAAAGCTTCCTTCCCAGGCTGCGCTATCTAAGGAAATCGAAAGGCGAGCCGCCGTCGGGGAAAATTTCTCCGTTCGAGCTTTCAGATTCGACGGGGTGCAAGCAAATGCCTACAGAAAGAAGTACGGCGAACTCAAGTTTGTGACGATGGTAAGGCTGGCCGCACACACAGTAGAAAGCTGTGCGCTCGCCCACGGAGGGAAGGAAGCTTTTGTCGCCCACAGAGGCACGCCGGAAGAGCCCGAGTTCGTTGTTCTGATCGACGCCCGGAAGGCTAGTGATTTTGAGAGAAACACGCGTGAGGAGTTCGCCACCAATTCCGAGCTTCTCTACGACAAAAGGGATCGCCTCGAGGGTCACCTCGTCGAAACAGACGAGACGGGCACGAGGACTTCGATTCCTTTTGTTTCTCTGTTGGCAGAAGCAGCCAGCGAAGAGAAGGTCGGACATCCGAGTGGGTAATGCGGCAGCGGTGTAGTAATGGGACAAGGGGGCACGGGTTGCAAGCGGGCCGACGGGGCGCGAAAGAAATGGACTAACGAAGTAATGCAGCGCTTCCCCGGGGTTCATTCTTGCGGAGAAGCAACTTCTTCCTCAGTCTCCTCTGCGCCTTCCCCCACGTCTTCCCCGGTGGCCTTCGCATATTCTTTTAGCTTCGTCCGCAGGGTCTGCCTGGATATGCCCAGAATCTGAGCCGCCCGGGTTTTGTTGTTGTTGGCAAGCTTGAGTGCTCGTAATATACACCGTTTCTCCGCGTCGGCGAGAGTACAGATGTCACCTTCTGGTTCGTACGACCCGCCTGGCACAGGTTGCTTCGCGTATTCTTGATACTGCGGCAGGGGCTCGCCTTCCTGTTTCAGAGCTATAATGCTTCTCCTTACCGGTTCGAGAACAAGATGCTCCGGAAGAATGACGTCGTCTGATTCGAGGAGCATTGCTCTTTCTATCACGTTTCTCAGCTCTCTCACGTTGCCAGGCCAATCGTATGCGATGAGCCTTTGCATAGCCTCGGGCGAGCAGCCGCGAACGTTCTTGCTAAGCTCCTTGTTGAAATGCTCCATGAAATGGAGCACAAGAGGCTCGATGTCCTCCATCCTCTCTCTGAGCGGAGGCACTTCCAGAGGAACAACGGAGAGCCTGTAGAAAAGGTCAAGCCTGAAGCGACCTGCCTCTGCCTCGTCATGCAGCCTCTTGTTCGATGCCGCTATTATCCGCGTGTTGACGTTTATGTCCTGGGTGCCACCGACTCGTCTAAAGCACTTTGACTCTATCGCTCTCAAGAGCTTTGCCTGAAGTCTCAGGTGCATGTCGGCAATCTCATCCAGGAAGAGCGTGCCGTTGTCAGCCACTTCAAAAAGCCCCTTCTTGAGCATCCTCGCGTCGGTAAAGGCACCTTTCTCGTAACCGAAAAGCTCGCTCTCAAGCAGGTTCTCAGGAAGCGCACTGCAATTAAGCGCCACGAACGGACCTTCCCTGAAGCCGCTTTTCTCGTGGATTAGACGAGCCAAAAGCTCCTTCCCCACTCCGGTTTCGCCCATGATGAGAACCGTCGAACTCGGGCTGTCCGCGATCTTCTCAGCCTTTTTCATCAGCTGGGCCATGCCGTGGCTCGAACCTATGATTTCTTCGGTATCGTAGAATCTCTTCAGTTGCTGTCTGTAGAGCCTGTCGCGGCGTCTGGAAAGAGAGCTCTCTATTGCATTCCCTACGGTGGCAAAAAAGACCTCAGGCTCCTTGTGTGCTGTTTTTGTGATGAAGTTGAACGCACCGTTCTTGATGCACTCTACGGCATCGACAATATCGCCGTAAGCGGTGATCATAATGACCGTGACTTCGGGAAATTCCTTTCTTATTCTTTTGAGCACGTCAATCCCATCTTCGGCCCCCAGCTTCAGGTCCAGAAGTACGACGTCTACCGGTTGTTCCGAGAGCTTGGAGAGGCACTCCTTCGAATTGGTCACAGAAAGCGCTTTGTATCCGGCATCCTTGAGCGCTTCACAGAGACTCCAGCTAAAGTTCTTGTCATCGTCGACTACAAGAACGTTTCCCTTCTTGAGCTCCTGAAGCTTATCTACGTTCGCCATACCTCTTCTCCACCGGTAGATCTACCGTAACTTTGGTTCCGCGGCCTTCGATGCTTGAAATGGAAATGCTGCCCCCATGCTCTCTCATGATCGCCTGTGAGATTGAAAGGCCGAGCCCTGTGCCGGCTGACTTGGTCGTGAAAAACGGCGTGAAAAGCTTGGACAGATTCTGCCTGGGGATCCCCTGACCTGTGTCGGAGACGACAAGTCTGAGAAACTGAAACGACCGAGCAGGGACGTTTGGCTTTGCGTCTGTCTTGCGCCGTCCTCCGCTGACTGGCATTTTCTTCGCGACGGTCTTGAGTTCCAGCGTGAGCCTTCCACCGGAGGGCATAGCGTGGACGGCGTTCAAGACCAGGTTTAGCAGAACTTGAGACATCTGCCCAGGGTCTACGTATACCATCGGAGGCTCCGAGTCGCAACGAATCTGGACCCGCACTTCCTGCTTTTCAATCTGCTCTCTGAGAAGATTGAACGCCCTCTCCACAGAGTGCCTCATGTCGTGCTTGACGAGCTGAGGTTGCTTTGGCCGTGCAAAGAGAAGCAGGTTCTCGATGATCTTCTCAAGCCTTCCAACCTCGTCCAGGATCACGTCTGCGAACTTGACACGCTCGTCATCCTTGGCAAAGCGCGACCGCAAGACCTGGGCGCTTGTTCCGATTCCTGCAAGCGGGTTTCTTATCTCGTGAGCCACTCCCGCGGCCAGCTCTCCTAAAGAGACAAGCCTGTCGATCTGAGATGAAGGGAGTTTTCTAGATGAGAGAGATCTCCCAGACGAGGTGGGCGTTTTCGATGACAGAGACTTTTCGGAGGAAGCGGACTTCTTGGATAAAAGAGCCCTGCTAGAGGAAGCCGGCTTCTTCGTTGAGAGCCTCTTCTGCGACTGAGGAGACTTCTTTGATGAGAGAGCGTTTTCCATCCCGATCTTTCGCTTCCAGCCTACGCCATCTTACGAGCACGATTTACGTGTTTGCAGCTGCTGAAGTATGCGCCCGATTTGCACGAATTTGCAGCGCGCGGGCCTTGCCCAGCAGGATTGGGCACAAGCTAGCACCGCGGTACGGGGCTGTCAACAGAAAAGCCCCGATTGGGGCTACGCAAACTCAGAAATCGCCCCTCTGGAGGGCAGACACGTGATTACCCGGGTTGGCACCTTTCAGTCGACTAGAACAGCGCGCCCTTTACTGGGCACTCACCGCAATAGCACTATTTTGCGCATTGCAGTCTTGCTCTGAGCCTCAAGCCTGCACACGTAAATGCCTGAAGCTACAGGTGTACCGTACCCGTCATCGCCATTCCAGAGGACACTGTGCCTGCCAAAAGACATGGTCCCCTCCACCAGGGTTCTGACAAGTTTCCCCGATATGTCATATATCCTCATCGAGACCGGAGCGCTCTCATCCAAACTAAACTCTAGGCAAGTCACAGGATTGAAAGGATTAGGGTGGTTCTCAAGCAGGCCGAACCAAGCGACCTCGGGGATAGGTTCTGTGCCTATGGGGTTCCCTATTACGATCGTGAACTCATCGATCACCTGGCCAGCAGGTGTCAATGCGGTAACGTGAAGCGAATCGCTGTCTATTTCGACCTTACAGTAATGAAGAGCCATGGTTGCAGTAACAATATTGGGATAAGTAGTATCGGGTAGCGTGAGAGGAGCTCCCCCTCCACCGGTAGTCACGTGTTGCACCCCATTCACCTCCGCACGTGCATAATAGTGATTATGCCCCGCAAACAGGACGGCAACACCGTATTCCTCGCACAAAGGTTGAAGGTAGGTCTGTACACTGACATTGTTTGGGTGACCGCCGGCAGACCATCCGGGCTCGTGCATGATCATGAACTTCCATCGTGTGGCGGTCGAAAAAAGATCGTTCTCAATCCATGCAAGCTGCGGTGAGCCAGGGCCGTAGCTGGTGTACTGATCTACAATCACAAAATGTGTAGGACCGTAATCGAAAGACCAGTACCTGCCACCCACAAACGGATAAGGAAAGTACTTTGAAAACAGCACGCCCGACTTCTCGTGATTTCCCATGACCGTCTGGTACGGCATATTGGCGAGCATCTCCTGTATGTGAGGATAGCCGGTAGCAAAAAACTGAGTGTCCCAGTCTGATTCCAGATCACCGTTGTTCACGAGGTCCCCCACCGAGACAATTAACGACTGAAAACTGGAATCTGCGACATACGAGGACACGATAGCACCAGCTACTTGATCATGATCCGCAGGATACGAACGCGTGTCTCCGTAAACGATGAATTTGGCGTCGTCGACATCAGACGGCGGCGCCGCCCGGAACGACTCGACGAACTTGTTCGTGTCCACGCTCACTCGATAGTAGTATTTCGTGGCTGGTGTCAGATTTGTGATTGTGTAGGTATGCTGGTGGTCACTGCCGTACTCCGAGGTCTGGACGTTCCCCAAGGAATAAAGCGTGTCAAGACCCCACTCTATCGTGCAAGTTGCGGTGGATGTCAACTGCCACAACACCTTCATCTCCGCGTTGTCACCTGTAAACATTAGATAAGGCGCTTTATGAGTTACGCCGGTCATGGCGAGCTCAGGATTGAGGCTGATGTCCGAGCTCGTCCGGCTGGGCACGGGCGCTGCCTGTCCAAATACGGGAGCGGCAATAAGGATCGTCAGGAGGAGTAGAATCAGGCCCGATGGTAGAGCTTCAGAAGCGGCCCGTCTCACGACCGTTTTCACGGACCTTCTCATGGACCTTCTCGTGGCTTTTCTCAAGTGCTCTCTCGTGGCTTTTCTCAAGTGCTCTCTCATGGCTTTTCTCAAGGCTACTCTCAAGGGTCCCTTTACGTTGGTCGATGTCTTATGTTCTATCTTATCGCGTAACTAGACCAACAGCAATGGGTTTGTGGGTCGAATTGTGTATCTTCTCACGGGCGCGATCCATCCGCAATCTTGCGTATCCTTTGGCGTCAGCGCGGCTCGTTCATAGTGTTGCATATCCTCTGGTGCCAGCAGCGGCCGTTCACAATCCTGTTGCAAAACTAGCTTAAACTAGTATTGTTGACGAAAGCTCCCTGAATGGCTTAGCCGCGTTTGGTCCTTTGATCCCGACCAGTATTCAGCTTGCCGAGAGACGTGTCACGAAGGACGTGGTGAACGACAAGACGGACGATCTATCGGCGTGGAGGTGCACAATGTTCTCAAGATTGGTAGGATTTCTTTGCATCGTTTCAGTGGCTTTAGGCTTCTTTTCAGTGTCTGTGTCGGCGAATCAGGTAGAGCGGAAAGTCGAACGCGCAGCTCTAACCGACTCGGTACGAGCGGCGCTTCAGACCAAGGTCTTCACCATAGTGAAGAGAAGTTGTGCGGTATCCGGGTGCCACACCGGGAAACATCCGGAAGCCAAGCTCCCTCTGGATCCTACGACCATCATGAAATCAACCAAGAATGTGCCGAGCCGCGAGATTCCTTCGCTGATGCGTGTTGACACGCAAAACCCAGAAAAAAGCTACCTTCTTATGAAAATCCGTGGAGATGCCGGCATTCGAGGACAGCGGATGCCCCGGGATGGAGCTCCTCTTAAGACGGAAGAGATCAAGACCATAGAACTGTGGCTTGAGAGCCTATCAACTCCGGTGAATGCAAAGGAAGACGTGGATCTTACTGGAAAGGGCAATAAATCGGGGCCAACTCGAAACAAAAGGTGATAAGCCGGAACCGGTTTGCACACGAGGTGAGAAGCGGGAACCTATGTGCGACAGGAGGTCACAAATCGTGCCCGTGCCCTGACAACAGGAGGTAGGCAATGAAGTTTGTGAGGGAAACGAGACTACTGGTGCTTACTCTGATGTTTATGTCACTGGGCGGGTGGCTCCTGCACTTGAGAATTCACCCACCGCCCATAGACCCTGATGGCGCACATAACCCCGCCTTCTGGATTCCATTTGTCATGGGTCTAATGAACGTTCTTGTGTCGCCGATTCTATTGAGCTTCGCTAGGACGCTTGTTATCGGCTATCTCATGAATGGAATATCGGTCGTTATCGGCACCATACTCATGTTGACGTTGAGCCTTTCCGGGCTCCCTCACCCCCTAACATTTGGAAGCCTCGTGCTCAGTACAACCTTTCCCGACATCATGCTACTTTTCGGGAAGCTCTTTATTGGTCAGCAGATACTTTTGCACCATCACCCGAAAGGCATGGGCAGGATGTTTACGGTCGGATGGTGGACGAGACACTTTGTGTATCTCTCGGTTATCTTCGCTATTGGACATTTTGTGTGGAGGTAATTTCGTGAAGTACTTTATTCGTGGACGCCCTGGCTGGCTGATTCTTCACTTAGCTGCGATCACCTTGCTTTTCTTCATGGGCCATTTTGTAAGATTCTAGCCTCCCGCAAGCTGGTGCGGGGCGAGTGCCAAAACTACGGCTCGGGTTCCTCACAATCCTCCAGGAGCTGACTCGCAAGTCGTTCGACAATGCTACGGCTTACTTCTTTCCTGTTGTAGTAACCATCGGCGATCCTTCTTCGGATCGCTTTGAGACGTTTTTCGTCAAGCAGCATCCTGTCACCGCCGTCTCGGACGCGCTTGACTCTAGATATTTTGCTCGGAACCATTAAGATCGGCCTCCTAACTGTGGTATCGGCTAAAAGTTACAAAAACATTAGTTCCGAGCGGACGGAAATTGCAGGAATCACTGATTCGATACCCAGTCGGACGACGGCGACGAAGACAAGACGAGTCTCAACAACTGCCGTGAGAGAAACGGGCAACTTTCCTCAAGATTGTGACCTCGACAACTGAGGAAATCTGCGCACTAATGGGTCAGAAGGAGAAGGCCAAGCAAGCCCACGACCAGGCAGTAATAGCCGAAGTAATCGAGTTTTCCTCGTCTTACAACGCCGAGCAGCGCCTTCGCCGCAACAAGGGCTGAGAAGAACGCAACGACCGCCGCGATTGCGAGATTTTGCGCACCTATGCTCGCCCCCAGTTCCGAGACGCCCCCACTCCCCTTCAAGAGCTTTAGCACGGCCGCTCCACCGATCGCAGGTATGGAGAGGAGAAAAGAGAATTTTACAGCCTCTTCCTTTGTGATTCCAAGGAGAAGACCGGTGCCAACCGTCAGACCCGAGCGTGAGATGCCGGGCAGGATCGCTATTGCCTGAGCAACTCCAACGACAAGAGCACGAAGCGCACTGGGGCTACGACCCTTGTCCTTGGCCCATTTCGTCAAGATAAGAAAGACTCCGGTTATGGGAAGCATAGTGAGTGTCAGCCTGGCTCCGTGAAATGTGGCTTCAATCTGGCTTTGAGCTCCCACACCCAAGAGAGCTGCGGGTATGCTTCCGATAATGACGGCCAGGATAATCAAGCGGCCTTTTCTTTTCTCGCCAGCCAAGACCCTGCGTTGCAGGTCCTTGACTCGCGAACCCTCGACCTGCGTTTTCCCAACTTGCGCGCCTTTGGGCTCCGCCAGTCCGTTGGGCAGGATAGAACGCAACATCAGCCAGAGCTCGCGCCTGAGAACAAAACAGAGCGCCAGGGCCGTAGCAACGTGCACGCTTATCTCGAACGAGACGTCTTTGAGATCGACGCCCAGGAGCTTTTCAAACAGTACAAGATGACCTGAGCTGCTTACGGGCAATAGCTCAGTCAGACCTTGCACGATTCCGAGTATCAAAGCGGTCAACCAGCTCACAATTGCCTCCTAATCCTCACAAGCCGCGGAAAATCATCCCGCCAGTCTCTCGCACGGCAGACAACTTTCCTGCCCTCCGCAGAGTGAGCTCGTCGGCTTCTCGCACGGCATCACAAGTCTCTCACGGCCCTAAAGACCCGCGCTCACCTCACAGGCTTCCCAAAACGATTGCCAGAAGGCCGGCCAGCATCGTCAGTTTGAGAACCCTTATCGCCGAAACTAGTCTGCCACGCGAAGCTGATCTCCACAGTGACGCTGCTACCCAAACGAGAAGGGCATCAAGCAATAGCACGATAGCGAGATAGTAGCGATTGTAGAGGCCAGCTCTATAGGGTAGAAAGCTCACGACAACAAGAACACACACAAATACCGAGGCAAGTCTTAACGCGAATCCTTCTCCTCGGACGCTCGCCACACTCCGGCTGCCCAAAGGCGAGTCTCCCTCCAGGTCCTGCACGTCCTTTGCTATCTCCCTTGGCAGGTTCACGAGAAAGGCCAGAAGAGCGGGGAATAGCGTGGGTCTCATGTTCCCGGCTGACAGCCCGCCGAACAGAAGCGTTGAACCGGCGAGGAGACTCACCAGGACATTACCACCCAGACCCGTGCGCTTTAACCACGCACTGTATAACCATACCAACGCGCACATCCCAGCCAGAGTCAGTTGCATGAGCGGTCGAAGCCTGAGAGCGAACAGAGCGGCCGCCACGACGCACAAAACAGCCATGGCGAGTACGGATTCCCTGGAAAGAATTCCTGACGGTATCGGCCTGGAAGGTCTGTTCACCTGGTCGGCGCGTACATCATAGTAGTCGTTGAGAGCGTAACCGAAGGCAGCGAGGAAAGACACCGAAGCTGACGCCAGGGCAATGGTGGAAAACCCCGCGCCGACGTGAGGAAGGTGAGGAAGGGCGCCTACGCTGGAAAGAAACCCTCCATTCCTCGGGAGAGGCTGCCCACTGTCTGACAAGAGTACCACTGCGCCTGAAACAATCTGACCGCCCAGCGAGAGGAGACCGCCTACGAAAGTGGCAACAAAGACAGCGCACGAATTTACGATTCTTATCACCCTGAAAAGAGCTGCCACTTTTGTGAGTTTGGGGTTCTTCATAATCAAGAGACTGGATTCATCCGTTCCGACTAGCTCACTCGCGTTCCGATTGGCTCATGCGTTTCGACTACGTCTGCGCCGTCCTGAGGAAGGACAAGCCTAGCTACGAGCCCAGTCCAAAGAGCCTGCTCCGGTGCCGCGTCGTTCCGAGCGTTGATAGGTGACTCGCAGGTCCCGCCCGGCTAACACAAGAATATCACCTGAGAAGCTTGTCGGCGGTCATGTAGGCGTCCCTTGCCTTCGACGGTAAACCTTTCTTGTCGTAGGCCACGCCCAGGTAGAAGTATGCCTTGCAGTCCTCGGGCATGAGCTTGATGACCGTCTCAAAGGCAGAAATGGCCTCGTCAATCGCATCTATCTTGTTGTAGGCCAAACCGAGGAAGTAGTAAGCGCGCGCATCTCTCGGGTCGTACGCGATGGAGCGTTTGAAATTGTCAATCGCAAGATCGTAGATCCCTTTGCGGCTGTAAACCTGACCGAGATAGTAGGAGGCCCTGGGGTTCTTTGGGTTGAGCTGGAATGACCTCTTGAACTCCTGCAAGGCTTCGTCCAGCTTTCCGCCGTCAAGATACGCCACGCCCAGGTTGAAGTGTGCTTCGGGCGAATTGGGGTCAATCTCTATGGCAGCCTTGAACTCAGCTACGGCCTCTCTGTACAGGCCCTGGTCTCCGTAGACAGCACCCAGATTGTAGTGCCCTTCCGCACTTTCAGGGTCGAGTTCTATGGCTCGCTTGAAAGCACCCACGGCATCATCATGGTAGCCCAATTTATCGAGAACGAACCCCAGGTTTGTGTGTGCCCTCGCGTGTAGCGGATTAAGATCGATCGTCGTCTCGTATTCCTTCAGTGCGTACTCAAACATCTCCGCATTGGCATATGTCACGCCAAGCCTGAAGTGCGCCTCTGCATTGCCGAAATCCAGTTCAATCGCTGCTTTCTGTTGCGCAATTGCCTCGTCAGTTTTCCCCATCAGGCCAAGTACCTGGCCGTGACTGTACTTGACTGCAACAGACGGGGGAAGCGATTCTTGCGCCTTCTTAAGCACTTGCAAGGCTTCCCCAAGCTCCCCTCTGTTCCTCAAAGAACTCGCGGCAAACAGGTATGCGTCTTCGTTCGCCTTGCCATCGTTTATCAACTGTCTCAGGACAGAAAGGGCCTCTCCCGACTCGCCGCCAGCGTCAAGCGCCCTTGCAAGCTCGAGGACGGCTTGAGGGTCGTACGGATTGTCGCGATAAGCCCTGCGAAGTGCGTTTATGTCTTTCTTTCCTGAGATTCTAGCGGGCCACATCAGACTCTAGGAAACTACCCTCCTCAGTGAGTTCAGTGCGTGGGAAAGTAGAAACGGTCATAAGGGGCGCCGTTGTACATAAACAGGAGGAGGAAATTATCGTTCGGTGTGTAACGCAAAGAAAAGTTCTTTAAGAACAACTCGTTGGATTGGAACCCCCGGACTGCCGAATGACTCAACGAACTGCCTATTGTGAGATCAAGCATGAGAGGACTGGACAAAGGATATTGGAATCTTGACAGAAAAAGCCCACCCGTGTCTCCCTTTCCCGCTGATCCCGAATAGTAGGAGAATACGAGTTGATGAGAAATACGGAGCTTTGAAGGGTCCAGCAAAGAGTTCCTGCTGGACAGCGGTAAGAGGTTTGTCCAGGGGTCTGCCGATTTGTTTCTAATGAGACCGAGTTCAGCACTGGCTAGCCTCGTCGTTAGCAGATTGAAACACACGGCCGCAAGAAGAAAACATATCACGAAAACGCTACGCGCACGAAGTAAAAGGCTTTCGGATCCAGACTCTCTGATTACCGCGTATGTTCTCACCATCTTGCCCTCCTTCGGAATCTGACATCCCCCAACCAACCAAGCCCGTGCTCGAAGCACACAGGGCTGCCCAACAGGTGGAACATAGTGCACTGCAATTTCTTAGTCAAGCGAAAATCCCGGCACAACAAACAACCTAAACCGGACAGACTATTCGCCAATAAAAGCAGGCATTTTCACTTCCTACCAAAAGGGTAAATCCCGGCACCCGGAGAACCCCCGCCGTCTGCAACGGCCAGCGGGTCCGTTGCGTATCAGCCGCAAACAAGAAAGCCGCCGGTCAGCGACTCTGACCGGCGGCGGGCGGCGCTGGAGCACCGGGTTATCCCGGTTCGCCTGGCAGGCCCAGGCGAGCCTGTCTTGTCAGGAACTATCGAGAGATCCCGTCGAGCAGGAACTCGTCTGCTGGTGCCTCCCTGTTTTCGGCGTCTACTTTCAATCTCAGCCGCAATGTAATGACTATTTCTTTTTCCTTGTCACCTTGTAGCATGCTGGCAGGGATTTCTATTACCTGTTCAAGGCTCTTCACATCGGCAGTGGCTTGTTCTAGACCCACCAGCTCAAGACCTATCTGCTCACCGTCTATACCTTCAGGAGCCACCGACTCAGGACCGATCTTCTCGGGACCCACCTGTTCAGGGGAGTCGAAGCTCTTCGCGTGCTCTACAGCTTCCTGTTTATGCTCTCCAAAGATACCCAGGTTGTTCCGTCTTACCATCTGACGGAAGAATGGTTCTTCTCCAGAAGGCTCGGTGTCGTTGTCACTCGCGATCAGGTGCTTTTCCGGTCGATCGCTTTCCGTAACTTCCTCGCTTGCCCGCTCACTCGCGGTCATTGGTTCGCTTACCTGTTCGCTCGCAGGCTCGCCCGCGCTTACCCGTTCGTCCACTGGTTCGCCCATTTGCCGGCCAGAGCGCCGATCTGGCTGCCCCTCCGCCTCTGTCACCTGCTCCTCCGTCTCGCGTCGGGAAAGAGGCTCCAAAACAGCCGCCAGGTCGGACTCCTTGGACAGGATGACCTCTTCACGCACTATTTCTTTCTCCAGCGATGTGCTGTGGATTGTTTCTCCGAAGAAACCACAAAGTATTTCTTTTTCGTGTGCAATGGTTGGCTCCGGCTCTACTGGAGGCCCCGCATGCGGTATTTCTTGATCCGGTGTGTCTTGGGAGTACCTGGGGCCGGTCTCGTCACGAGGAAGTATCTCGAGTTCTTCCATGTCAACTTCTGAGGTCTCCGAAGAAACCTGTGACGTCAAATCTATTGTTTCGGGTTCTACCTTCTCGGGTTCGCGAACAGGTTGCGCTTTGGCAGCCGGTTTCACCTCAGGAATCTCGCTTTTTCTCTCCTGCTCCCGCCTGCGGCCAAAGGGCCTGCTCATGATCATTCTATGCCCTATTTCTTCTGAAAGCTTCTCAAGTAGAAGTCTAGAGAGTCCTCTAAAAGTCTCAAACACGCCGGTACCCTCCGTTCCAACCGCTTCAAAATACGGTACGTTTTGGGGGTTAAGTTCTCTATTCAGTTCCTCAACCGTGTATACCTCGGGGAGGTCTCTTTTGTTGTACTGTATTACCCAGGGAATGTCGTCCAGTTTGAGGTCATAATCGGCAAGGTTGTCTACCAGGTTCGCAAGACTCTCCTTGTTCTCATCCATCTTGCCGACCTGGGAATCCGCTATGAACGCGACCGCGTCACAGCCCCTCAGGACGAGCTTTCTCGTCGCGTTGTAGAAGACCTGCCCTGGTACAGTATAGAGAAGAAACCTGGTTCTGAAGCCTCCAAGCTCGCCAAGGTCAAGAGGCAGGAAATCGAAAAACAGAGTCCTGTCGGTCTGCGTTTTCATCGAAACCATCTTGCCTCGGCTCGATGCCGGCACGCTATCGTATATGAACTCCAGGTTGGTGGTCTTACCTCCAAGCCCGGGGCCATAGTAGACGATCTTGGCATTCGCTTCCTTGCCAGAGTAGCTTATGACCACCATTTTGCCTCTCCTTTGATCCTGCCCCGACCCCGTCTACCAAAGAGGAACTTGGGCAGAGCCCTTCTTGAGCTCGAACTTCGGGACTGCTCTCTGCTTGCCCGGCTTAGGCTTCCACGACTGCTTTGTGCGAGGAAGCCCCGGCAACTTGTGGCCGGGGCAGGCATTGTCATTCTGTCACGATAGACGCCTTGAGGCGTTCCTGCGCCACTATTGCCGAGTTTCGAAGTAGCAGTTTTCGTGCCACGAGTGCCTGGCCCCTGTGGCCGAAAAGGCAGCCGCAACCCATTCCTTTCTATCAAGTTACGCAGAAGCTACGCTATCTTGGGGATGCTGCCGGCTCAAAGGAACCGGATGGACTTGCAAGATGCAATAGGTCTTGCAAATTGCGGATGTGGGGAAGGTGCAAAAAGCGCCAAAAACGGAGGGTCCAATAAGCGGCCCAAACGGCGAGTTGGACGGGCAGCCAAAGGTCAACTAGCAGGCAGACCTGTTTAGTCAGGTTGACCTGCGGTTCGCAACAAGGCCAGGCTTGCCAGCTAGCAGTTGCCGTTTCGCTTGATCCAGATCCCGGGCCTCTCCTTCATCTGAGGCATAAGTCCCGGCTCAGCATTGGTCGTTACGTAGTGCTTGAGAAAGATGCTCTTGACGTCTTCGTAACGTTCTTCAGGGAAGTAGCGACTGACCTTCCCAAACATTCCATCCCTTTCGGAGAAGATGAAAAGCGTCAGTTCGGTGACCTTCTCGTACTGCTCCTCAGAATAGGCCAGCTCAGGGGATTCCTCAACGTCAAGCCACAGAGAAGCCTGGGGTCTCGCTATTTCGAAGCTGTGTTTCGTAGTCATAAGATACTCCCACAGGCCGTAAATCTCCATCGGCACGTATCGCACCGTGGACCGTCCGGAAACACCCTGCTTGCTCACCTCGCATCTGATGAGTTTTTGACTAGGCATCTAGGACTCCTCCCTTGCTGGTACCAGGCGTGGCATGTAAGTTGCTCAAAGCCGAGTGGTCTCTCATCGCGAAGCTTCCCCAAGGAGGAAAGCATGAGACTCGGGCCACTTTCGAGAAAATCGCTAAGACTGAAAAGGACGACATCAATCTACTGCAGATTGGCAAATCGTGTTTACCCCTCTTGCCCGCTATACAAGGACGTAAACTCGTGTCCCTTTGCAGCAGAATGCACAGGTCTTGCGAAAGAAAACGTAAAACAAAGGGTCTAGCCTTTCGGGCACATGTTATTTAACCCAGGGTTGCCTGTCAAGCCGTATCGCATTCGGCCAGGCCCTTTTGGAAAAACACTACCTTAGCTGCTCTGAGAAAAAGAAGTTGTGGAATCGCTGGCATTCGGTCAGGGGGTGAAATAGCTTGACAAGCACAAGTCGTTTGATTAGGTTCTCTGACGAGCTAATGCCGAGGTGTTTGCCAGGAGTTGAACCCAGCGATGGTTTCCCTTGTGCTGTTCAATGTGCTAAAGCTATGCATTTCGGCCATGCCGGCAAGAATGGGTTACTTCCTTGCAAGAAAATTGACCATCTTCCACTACTACTCGTTTCCCTCCCGACGTGCAGCAGTACTTTCTAACGTACACCACGTTCTGACCAACTCTCCCGCTCCAAGGTTCAAGGAACTGAAAGAGGAGCAGATTGCGAAACTTGTCTTTGGGAGTTTCAACGAATTCCTGTTCGAGTTCTTTAAGATTCCTCTGCTTGACAGGCAGAAGGTGGAAAGAGCTTTTTCGTTTGAAGGCTTGCAGAACCTGGAATCAGCTCTCGCCAGAGGAAACGGTGCCATCGTTGTGACTGCACACATTGGCAACTGGGAAATGGGAGGTGCTGCGCTCGCTGTTCTGGGATACAAACTTCACGTGGTAGCAGGGATACAGTTCAGTAACTCACTTTCTGAGCATGTCAAGGACGTTAAGCGGAAGCTCAACATAGATGTCGTCTCGCCTGAAGAGGGATACCGGGCGCTTTTCCGTGCGCTAAAAGACAACGAATTGGTTGTGCTGCTTGTGGATGGAGATGTTTACGCGAACGGTCTCAAACTGGACTTCTTCTCGAAACCGGCCAGGGTTCCCTCGGGCGCTGCGGCCCTTGCGTTAAAAACCAGGGCAGCCATTGTACCTGGCTACGTCAAGAGAGAAGGTCCCCTGCATTTCAGGATGCACGTAGGCGAGCCCGTCTTCCCCGTCCAGACGGGCAACAAGGCGGAAGATGTTGAGAAGCTATCCAGACAGATTCTCTCCAGAGTAGAATCTTACATCGAGGAAAACCTCGACCAATGGTGTATCTTTAGGGATATCTGGGCGCCTCAATCCAAACAGGAAACTGTATCAGAAGCTCAACGAGCCGAAGATCATGCCTTCGAAGATTCACCCACCAGAAGCTAAGCCAAGAACCCCTGCCAGAAGTGAATGCGTCTGCAAAAGCAAGCCAGTTGAGCCGACGCGAACGCTTCAGGGGGTCGAATTGCCTCAGTCCGAGCAAGGCCAAGGACGATCCCTCAACATAGCCATCGTCACTCATGCATACTACCCGCAGTATGGCGGCGTCACCGAACACGTGCATCACTCGGCTGTTGAACTCCGTAGAAGAGGACATCGCGTGACCATAATCACTTGTGGCCACCGGAACGCGAGCCGGGCCGAGGCTGACGATGTCATACGCCTCGGTGGCAACATATTGATTAGGTACAACAAAGCCTATGTTAACCTGACGACCGGCTGGAATATCTACGGCAAGATGAAACGTCTTTTGCGCAAGGGCCGCTACGACGTCGTGCACGTGCATTGCCCTCTTGTGCCAGTGCTCCCGCTGGCCGCAACAAGAACGGCAAGGGATTCCCTGGTATTTGGAACCTTTCACGCTTCGGCAAAGTCAAATGCCGGGTATTTTCTCTTTAGACCCTTTCTCAGTAAGTATCATAGAAGGCTTGACGGGAAAATTGCGGTCAGTAATCCGGCAAGAGATTTTGTGCATAAGTACTTTGGCGGGGAGTACAGAATCATACCGAATGGCGTAGATCCATCAAGGTTCAACCCTGATAATCCACCGATGGAGGAGCTTGCTGACGGCACTCTTAACGTGCTCTTTGTCGGAAGGCCGGATCCCAGAAAAGGTCTTGAGTATTTGATAAGGGCGATGGAGACCGTTCGTTCCCGAAGCAGACACGGTGTAAGGCTCGTCGTGGTCGGCGATGGACCGAGAAGAACAACGTACGAGGCGATGGTAAATCCTAAGCACAAGGATTCGGTTCTCTTTCTTGGAAGTGTCAGCAGAGAGCTGTTGCCTCGTTACTTCTCAAGCGCACACGTGTTTTGCTCGCCCGCAACCGGTAACGAGAGCTTTGGAATCGTCCTGCTTGAGGCGATGGCGTCCGGCGTCTCCGTGGTGGCATCGGACATCCCCGGCTACAGGACTGTCGTGTCGAATGGCGAGGAAGGCTTCCTGACCAACCCCAGGGATCATGAGGCGATAGCGAAGGCCATTTTGCTTTTGCTCAATGACGCGAAACTCAGGGAAGAAATGGGGGCAAAGGGCAGGCAGAAGGCTCTGCGATATTCATGGGCCAGCGTTGCAGCACAGATCGAACAGTATTACTTCGACGAGATTGCTTTGAAGGTGAGAAGGTCGAGGGCCAAGTAGAGAGGGCTCAGATAATCTCCTCGTCTCCTCCCAGTATCTCATTAACTGCCTCTCTAAAATAGTCCGTTCCGATGGCTTTCTGTATGCCCACCCTGTCTTTGTATAGCTCCCACGAACGTGCAATTTCCCTACCGAGGCAAGCAAGGACCTTGCCTTCTGCAAGTCCCTTATCCCTCTTCTCCCTGTTGTAGAAAAGTATGTCCGAAACCAAAGCTCTTGCGAGGTTCCTGGGGTCCTCCTCGCTGGCCTTGAAAGGAAAAGCGTGCGCTTCGGGCTTGACCGCGCTGCTGTCCGCTTCTTGAGTTCTCTCGTCCGGTCTTCTTTCTTCCGGCTTTCTCACTTCGGGGGGCGCCGGTTCCTTCTGCTCAACGTGAGGGGGTGGTATTTTCTCGGGGGGCTCAGGTTCTGTTGTCTTTTCTTTTGTCTCAGCTTCTGTTAGAGCACCTGGTCGAGAAGGCGATTCGACTTGGTCTGTTCCCGCCCGCGCGGCTTCGGTTTGAGCTGCACCCGCTTCCGCGGTTTCGGCTTGCCGCACCTCGGCTCCAGCCCCTTCGCGAACGACCTTCTCTTCAATCAAAGGGCCGTGCACAACGTCTTTTCCGAAGAGCTTCTCACCAAGTGTCTCGGACTTTGTCTCAACTTCTCTCTGGACCTTGAACACTACTCTGCACTTGGGACACCTGACTTTGACACCGTCTGGTGGAACCTTGTCCTCAGCGATTTTATATGTCGTGCCACAACCTGTACATTCTACTATCATTGTCCCACCTTCGCGCGCCCAGTACTCAATGAATTTCTCACGTGCTCGCAATACGCCTCAGTTTTGCCAATGCAAGAACTGAGCCAAGCCCCGGCGGCAGACAATCAGTTCTCTGCCCACAAAACCCAAACTCAATACGACTCTGAACGCGACTGTCAGGCGCTCGGTAAGGCCGAGGCAAGACCCTTCAATTCGTTCAAAGCTCTTCTCGCCGGCCCATTTTCCGGGTGGGCAAGCTCAGGATCGTTTTCAAGTAGAAGGAATGCCTCTCTTCTTGCAATAGAGAGTAGAGCACCGTCGCGAAGCAAATCTGCTATCTGAAACTCTGGAAGACCGTGCTGTCTTGTGCCAAGGAACTCTCCGGGCCCTCTGATTGCGAGGTCAGCCTCCGCAATCTTGAAGCCATCGTCGCAATTTGCAAGTATTCCAAGCCTTCTTGAAGCGTCTTCCCCGATTTCTCTGTCTTTGATGAGTATGCAGTATGACTCGTGACAACCCCTCCCGACTCGCCCCCTGAGCTGATGGAGTTGAGAAAGCCCGTATCTGTCAGGACTCTCGACTATCATGACGGAAGCGTTTGAGACATCGATCCCAACCTCAATAACGGTGGTGCTCACGAGAACGTCGATTTCTCCAGACTTAAAGCGCTTCATTGTTTCTTCTTTCTCGCCGGTTTTCATCTTGCCGTGCATCAGCCCGATCCTCACCCCTCGAAGGATGGGATGCCGTGAGAGCTCCTGGGCCATCTCGGTCGCGGCCATAAGCTGCTCAACCTTTTCAGATTCCTCAACAAGTGGATAGACAACGTAAGCTTGTCTGCCCTCACGCACTTTCTTCGCAAGGAATTCGTACACCTTCGCCCGTTCTCCTTCAACTACTGCTTTTGTAATGATTTTTCGTCTTCCCGGCGGCATTTCGTCGATGATCGAAACATCAAGATCGCCGTAAAGAGTCATGGCCAGTGTCCTTGGAATCGGCGTGGCGGTCATGACCAGAACGTGGGGGAAGATTCCTTTGCCGATGAGCGTGGCCCTTTGAAGTACGCCGAAGCGATGCTGCTCGTCGACAATTATCAACCCCAGCCTCGGGAATTGGACCTGCTCCTGTATCAAAGCATGTGTGCCTATTAGGATCTGTGTGTCACCCGCGGCCGTTTCCTTGAGAATTTTCTCTCTCTTCCTGGAAGGCGTTTTGCCACACAGGGCCGACACATTCACGTCGAAGTCCTTAAGGAGTCTCGACGCAGTGGCAAAGTGCTGTTCTGCCAGTATTTCAGTGGGCGCCATGAAAGCAACCTGGCAACCGTTGTCAGCGACGATGAGGGATGCAGCAAGTGCAACAACAGTTTTCCCGCAGCCTACGTCCCCTTCCAGGAGTCTATTCATGACGCGCCTTGAGCTCAAGTCTGTTTTCATCTCTTCGAGTACTCTCCTCTGCGCGTCAGTCAGTGCGAAGGGAAGCGACTGGAGGAACCGAGTGAAGAGAGAACCGTTCGTAGAGAAGGCCAAAGCCCTCGAAGGCTCTTGCACTCTTCTCTTTCTTCTGGCCAGCAATAGCTGAAAATAGAAGAATTCCTCAAAAGCCAACCGTTCTCTTGCTTTCTGCTGGCATTGCCAGTCATTCGGAAAGTGTATCTGCCTCAAAGCTTCGTGAAGGCTGAGTAATTTCCTCCGATTGATAACGTGTTGCGGTAGGCTTTCGCGTATGAGCGGAAGGCACGCATCAATGGTCCTCTTAACTGTCGTTCGCAGAACTTTCTGGCTCAGCTCCGCAGTGAGTCTGTATGATGGCACGATCCGACCCGTGTGAATGAGCTCCTGATCTTCTTTCGCCAGAATCTCATAAACTGGATTCTTAAGTTGTTTACCCTTGTAGTAGCCGACTTCTCCGCTCACGACCACGGCCTGTCCGACCTTGAAAACCCTCTGAAGGAAAGGTTGATTGAACCAGATACATTCTATGGTGCCCGTATCATCCGAAAGGACCATTACGAAATCCTTCCTGCCGTCGCGCGTGGCTCTTATCTGGAAACCGACAACGGTCCCCATCACGGTGCAGTTCTGCGCGGGAGCAAGCGATGAGATAGTGCCTATGGTTGTCCTGTCTATGTAGGCGCGAGGATAGTACCGAAGCAAATCCATTACGGTGGAGATTCCGAGCTTCGCGAATAGCTCCGCCTTTGCTGGGCCTACACCTTTGAGATATTGTACTGGTGACGAGGGTTTTAACATCGTGTACTAAGAACGGCAGCCAATCTTTTGTGCTTGCAAGCCCTCCGGCTCTCTGATAGATTCTAGCTCAGAGTCATACTGTTTCTCAAGGAGTATATTGATCATGTCCAGAAAATGTGACATATGCGGCAGAGGCAGCCTATTCGGGTCTGCAATCAGTCATGCTCACAACGTGTCTAACAGACGCTGGCGACCAAACCTCCAGCGGGTCCGTGTGGTTATAGACGGTGTGCCAAAGAAGCTCAATGTCTGCACGCGCTGCCTGCGGTCTGACTTCGTTCAGAAGGGCATCAGGGCAACAAGGAAAAGACCTGCCGAGAGCATTGAAACCCGAAAGTAGCGTTGTTGTCCAGACAAGTAAACCCGACGGCCTCACCTAGACACAGCAGAGCCCCGAGTTACCGACAGGGTCTCATCCTTCTTGCAACGCCCTCTTTAGTTCTTCCTCAAGTTCCCTCTTTGTTGGGCCTATGAGCAGGTGCTCCCATGGAAGCGGAGCTTCTGTGTCTTTTCTTTCAAAGACCTCGGCCTCAAAACACAGCCCGGCATTGCTCCAGGCTTTCCGGGGATTGAGATTATCATAGACCAGGCCGCACAAAGCTTGAGCCGTCTTCCAATTTCCTCGCGAAAGCGCCCCCTCCAGAATCGAGCTCCTTACGCTCTCCGCACCGAATCTAACTCCACTCATTCTTGAGAAGCTTTTGGCGAGGCTCCGCATCCTCTTGCGCAGAGAATGCTCCTCAAGCATTTGACACCACTGGAACGGCGTACAGGCCTTGGGAACGAACGGAGAAACACTCACCGCGACCTGACCCGCCCTTCTGCCGGACAGGAATTTGGTACGAATTGCCCCAACGAGCGAGACTATTGCCTCAATGTCTTCTGGCTTCTCTTCTGGCAGACCTATCATGAAATACAATCGCAAAGAGACGATGCCACTCTCCCGGGCTACCTCAGCCGTTTCCATCAACCTTGCCTCATCCAGCTCCTTGTTTATAACTCTCCTGAGCCTCGCAGTCCCTGCCTCGGGCGCAGTAGTGATTGTCC
>Ga0315291_10002005_pt1 | contig 26915 bp, 25 predicted proteins | sample YL17G12_20_MG_FD_203070 | JGI IMG/M metagenome (GOLD analysis project Ga0315291, IMG submission 203070) | Sediment microbial communities from Yellowstone Lake, YNP, Wyoming, USA - YL17G12_20 | ecosystem: Environmental > Aquatic > Freshwater > Lake > Sediment | place: USA: Wyoming | collected...
CTCTCGCTTTCCATGTAAATTTCGCCGGCGTTGCCGCCGTTAACCCCGTCGCCGCCGGAGGCATCCACCTCCCCGGTGTTGACCAGAACGCCCTCATCGGCGTCAAGCTCAATGTTATCCTGATAATTATAGTTCCAGGCCCCATCCCCGCCGTCGCCGGTCCCGGCGCCGTCGCCGCCGGTGGCGTCGAGAAGGCCGGCCATGAACATTCCGCCGTACCAACCTTGGAGGAATTGCGAGCCGCCGTATCCGCCGCGCTCGTTGGTGACGCCATCATCGCCGGAAGTGTCAATCACGCCGGTGGACCGAACGTAAAAGCGATGGCCTCTCAGATACAGAGACCCGCTGTCCCTGGCAGTGGCCGTAGCGCCGTCCCGTAACTCGACGACCCCGGCCGTCACGCAGCCTGAGGCGGCGGTCACCTCCGTCCCGCTGTCCAGGGCCTTGACCGTGACTGTGCCCAGGATTTCAACGTCATGGTCAAGTTCAAGGTGGGCAGTATCCTGGCCGGTATTTCCGCCAGCAGAATAGTTGAGGCCCAGGGTCAGAGTCGCATCCCGCTCCACCAAGAGCCCGGTGGCCGCATATTCTCCGCCCGCGCCGGTGGTGCGGAAGTAAAGAGTCGGGATTTGCTGGACCATGAACAGCTCGCCGGACGTGAGCGCAGTGGCGCCTTCAGCCAGTGTCATACTACAGTACACTGGCACCGTCAGGTCGCCCTCGATGACCGCGATACTGTCCCCGAATTCCGGCTCCGTCTCGACAATCGCTGGCACGCTGGTGTCCATGGCCGCCTCGGATCCGACAAACTGGACCCCCTTGGGACCGTAACACTCCGCGTCAATATAGCCGGCGCCGCCGCCGTTGCCGGTGACCCCGTTGCCGCCCGACTGGGAGATGGTGAACGGCCTTTCCTCGCCGCCCCCCCCGCCGCCGCTCGGGCAGCCCGGAAGCAGGATGGCCGCAAAGGCCAGCGCTAACAAAATCACCAATACCTTTTTCATGTCCTCTTTCCTCCTTCTTCTTTTTTTTGAACCTTATTTTTCTTTTCTGGATTCCTTGTTTGTTCTTTCCAGATTCCGTTTAGCGGAGGCAAAAATACGCCTTCCACTCTCTTCTTCCTTATATACTAAAATCGAAAGTTTCGCTGAAAATAGCATGCCCTGGAACCCTTGTCAAGGGAAAAATAAAAATTTTTTCCCCCTTTATTAGAATCTTCTAATGCCCGCGCCTCTGGCCCTTGCAATTCACGGGCAAGCGGACGCTTGGCGCTTCTATTCTTAAATACCATGACATTTCTCTCTCTGGACCGTGGGCCTGCCCCCTCACCCTCCCCTCTCCCCCACGGGGGGAGAGGATAAAGGTGTGGAGAGGAGCCGGTCCATTTAAAAAACGATTCTCCATAGTTGAGCACAAATCCAGGCGCGGTGTCAAGCCTAAATCTCCGGCTAAGAAGTAGGGGCACGGCATGCCGTGCCCCTACCAGGCCACAGCCACGGCTTTGCCTAACGCACCCTGACGCAAAGAGCAATTGCCCAAAATCAAGCCGATAAATTCTTAGCCGGAGATTTAGGGCAAGCTGGTAAAGTTTAGATGAAGATGGCAGCCTAAAGTATTCAAGCCGGCCGCGCTGACCGTAGATCGGTTTTTTATAAAAGAAAACCACCGATTACGCAGAAGCAGGCCAAGGGTTAGGGAAATCCGGTCGGTGAAATCGGTTCCTAATCTCCCCGAAGGCCCCGGGCGAGGCGGAGATGGGGAAAGGGAAAATTTTTGTGGGATTGCGCAGAATCTTCTCCGCGGTTTCTTTCCGGCTGATCCAGGAGTTCTGCGAAATCTGTGGTTTCTCTCTGAAAAATGTGATAGACGGTCAGCCGGCTGCGGGTTTGACAGCCCCTTTCCTGCGGCTTACAATAATTTTCTCCGGTTGGATGGTTTTGCAACAGATTGATCATCCGGGTGCCACGGGCGAAGCGAAGCTTGCCCGTGCACTGGCAAGCCCTTCGGGCTTAGCCAGTGGCACCCCTCTCGGTCGGTTGATTAATAATTGCAAGACCATAAAACCGGAGCCGCGGTCCCGAGTTTTAATTTTGCCGCCTGGGGAGGAAAAAGAGCAATGACCATGTCCGAGGACTGGCGCAAAAAGATCGTGAAGCCGGAGCAAGTGATCCGGCAGATCCAGCCGGGCGACACCGTTTTCCTCAGCACCGGCACCGGGGAGCCGAGAACCCTGATCAAGCACTTGCTCACCTCCGAGGAAGGCAACATCGAAGACCTCGAGCTCATCCAGTTGGTGAGCGTGGGCGACACGGTCTCGATCGAGGAGAAGTATCCGGAGTCGTTCCGGCTGAAGACCTTTTTCGCCGGGTGGGTGGCCTACTCGGCCATTGCCGAGGGCCGGGTGGACCTGATCCCGGCGCGGTTCTCGCGGATTCCGGGCTTGATCCAGGCCGGGGCGATCCGGGTCAACGTGGCTTTCATCCAGATTTCCCGGCCGGACTTAAGCGGCTATGCCAGCCTGGGGGTCTCGGTGGACGCGGCCCGCCAGGCCATGGACCAGGCCCGGCTGGTGGTGGGCGAGATCAACCCGGCCCTGCCTCGCACCCTGGGCGATACCCTGGTGCACCTGGATTCTTTCCACGCCCTGGTCGAGAGCACCGAGCCGCTGATCGAAATTCCGCGGCCGCCGGTGGCCCCGGTCTTTGACGAGCTGGCCAAAAACGTGGCCGACCTGATCGAAGACGGCAGTTGCCTGTTCTTCACCATGGGCCAACTGTTCGAGGCCCTGGCCAGGCACCTGAAGAGCAAGCGCGACCTGGGCATCCATTCGCCCTTTATCACCGACGCGTTGATGGACTTGATCCGGAGCGGGGCGGTGAGCAACCGCCGCAAAGGCTCGTTCCGGGGCAAGTCGGTGGTTTCTTATGCCTTCGGGACCCAGGCGCTTTACGACTGGCTGGACATGAACCCCCTGGTCGAGTTCCAGGGGATTGACGTGGTGATGGATCCGCTGGAAATCGCGCGGCACGAGCAGTTCGTCGCGGTCTTTCCCGCCCGGCAGGTGGACCTGACCGGGGAGGTGGCCTTCCACACCGGCCGGGGCCGCATCTCCGCCGGCCCGGGCGAGTCGCAGGAATACGTGGCCGGGGTTTACCTCTCCCGCGGCGGCCGGATCATCGTGGCGCTGCCCTCCCGCAACCGCCAGGGCGAGCCCAATATCCTGCCCCGGCTCAAGGACTACCGCGAGACCCTGGCCGGCCGCAACGCCATTGATTTCGTGGTGACCGAGAACGGCATCGCGGCGCTGCGGGGCAAGAGCGTGCGCGAGCGAGCCATGGCTTTGATTGATATCGCCCATCCGACTTACCGCGAGCAGTTGATCGCCCAGGCCAAGGAGATGAACCTGATCTACAAGGACCAGATTTACCTGGCGGAGGCGGCGGCGCGCTATCCGAGCGAGCTGGTGGAAGATAAAACCTTTAAGGGCGGGCTCAAGGTGAAGTTCCGGCCGATCCTGCCTTCGGACGAGGATCCGATGCGGCGGCTGTTCTACCGGTTTTCGGACGAGGCGATTTACTACCGCTATTTCTCGCCCAAGAAGGTGATGACCCACCGGCAGACGCAGGGTTACGTGAACGTGGACCATCAGCGGATCCTGTCGCTGGTGGGAGTGAAGGGCGAGCCGGGGGAAGAGCGGATCATTGCCGAGGGCCGCTACGCGATGCACCCGGATCGGAACTACGCGGACCTGGCCCTGGTGGTGGACGATGAGTATCAGAACCGGGGGATTGCCACCTATCTCCTGGGCCGGCTGGTGGAGATCGCCCGCAGCCGCAAGCTCGAAGGCCTGACCGCGGACGTGATTGCCGAGAACAAGCCCATGCTCCGGGTCTTCGAGAAAATCAAGTATCCCTTCAAGGCCGCCATGGAGCAGGGCGTCTATACCTTGACCATCAAGTTTTGAAGAGAGTATTGCGGATTTGGGATTACGGATCACTTCTCACTTTGCACTTTTCACTTTCCACTTTGAATTGATGGCTTGACTCAAGCCGGGTCTTGAATTAAGGTTTTCCCATGACCCGCGGCCGAGCGACTATCCTCTTCGCCGTTGCCCTGCTCGTCCTCCTGCTTTTCCAGTTCCGACACCTGCTCGCTCCCGGGCACAGCCTTTACCTTTCCCTGGTGGACGACCCCGGCGCCTGGTGGAGTTGGTATCCCTGGGACGTCTTTTCCGCCCGCAGCTTCCGCGCCGGCGAATTTCCGCTGTGGAACCCGCTCTCCGGCACCGGGTTCCCGCACCTGGCCAATTTCGCCAGCAACGCCTTCTCGCCCCTGAAGTGGCCCTTTTACCTCTTTCCCCATTACCGGCTGCTCGACGCCATGGTCCTCGCCCGCGTCTTTTTCCTCGGCCTCTTTACCTTCCTCTTCCTCGGCCGGCTGGGCTTGCGCCACCAAAGCGCCGCGGCCGGAGGCATAGCCCTGGCCCTCAGCGGCTATGTGATGGAGAACGTCAATATCTTCAACCTGGCCACCGAGATGTGGCTCCCGGCCGGCCTTTACCTGCTCCACGGCCAAATCCAGGACCGCCCGACCCTGCGCCGATTCCTGCTGCTCGGCCTCGTCTCCGCCCTGGCGCTCGCCGGCGGCAACCCCGAAGCCGCCTTTTACTATATTCTCTTCTTGATCCTGTATTCTCTCTTCTCAATCAGGGGCGCGATTGACTTTCGGGGCGCGGCTGACCGTTCGGCTGTCTTCGACCCTGAGGCTCAGACCCGAAGGGAGCTCACGGCCGAAAGCCTCAGCCGCGCAATCCCCAAAAAACTCATGCTCGTGCTGGCGCCGATTTTTCTCGCCGGTCTTTTCATCCTGGCTCAAGGTCTGCCGCTGATCGAATATTTAGGCCAGGGCTGGCACATCCACACCGGCCGGCTCCATGCCCTGGCTCCTTTCAACCTCCGGCACTATTGGAGCCTGCTCATGCCCTGGCTGATCGGGCCGAACCATAGCAGCGAGCAACAGCTCTTGATGCTGCCTTACCTGGGCATCGTCACCATCGGCCTGGCCCTCATTGCTTTTGCTCACCTTCGCTACTCAGCAAGCACGCAAGGTGCTTTGGGGGCGCGGCTGACCCCAGCCGCGCGATCCGCGCAACCGCTTCTTTTCTTCCTGATTTATCCGCTTTGGTTCCTGGGCCTGATCTACAACCTCCCGGTCATTCGCTGGCTCGGCGAGATCCCGCCTTTCCGAGAAAGCGGCAACTTCAAGTTTGCCATGTTCGGGATCACCCTCTGCCTCGCCGCGGCCGCGGCCAAAGGCCTCGACCGGCTCCTCTCCGGCCAGGTCGAGCGCCGGCGCCTCACCGTGGGGCTGGCCCTGACCGTGATCCTCGCCTTCTTTGGCATTGCGCTCGCCCGGCATGATCCCCAGCTTCCCCCGGTCATCCTCGCCGGGTGGTTCTCGCCGTTGATTCTGCTGGTGGCCTTGGCCGCTCTCGTCCTCCGGCTTCGCCACCGGCCTTCTCCCTGGCTCGGCCTGACCGCGCTTGCGCTCGTCCTGCTCGATCTCCTGCTCCTCTACCCCGGCCTCGGCGCGGAAGGAGCCATTGACCCGGCCGCCGTCGCCGTGTCCGACCCGGCAGCGCCCGCTTACCTGGAGCCCATCCAGCGCGACCCTGGGCATTACCGCTTCACCGGCCAGGGCCGGGTCGTCCACCACAGCCTCAACATTCTTTACGGCGTCAACGACCTCCGGGCCTTCGAAGCCCTCTACCCCCGTGACTACGTGAAGGCTTTTGCCAGGATCGAAGGGTTCGACATGGCCCAGGCGGTCGAGCAGTTTTTCCGCCACGGCTGGTCGTTTGACGTCAGACCGGAGAACCTCAACCGCCCGCTGGTCAGCTTCCTGGGCGTTAAATATTTCCTGACCTCCAACCCGACCGATATTCCCGGCTGGCAACTCTTCAGCCAGGACCAAATTTCCACCTACCTCAACCCCCATGTCTTCCCTCGCGCCTTCCTTTGGCCCGAAGATTCATTACCCGAACTCGGAGCGCGGCTGACCTCAGCCGCGCCGGCGGCGATTCTGAATTACCGCGCGCAAAAAGTGGTCCTGGAAGCCGAAAGCGCTTCTCCCGCCTGGCTGGTCTTGACCGATACCTATTTCCCGGGCTGGCAGGCCCAGGTGAACGGCGAGGAAGTAAAGATCGAGAAGGTGGCCGAACTGGTGCGGGCGGTGAAAATCCCGGCGGGACGGTTTCACCTCGAGATGATTTATCGGCCCTGGGGTTTTCGGATGGGGTTGTGGGGAAGCTTAATGAGCCTGGGGATACTGGCGGTCATTGCGATCTTCAAATCTCCACGGCGGAGACCGCCTCTGCGATGCGGCTCTCACCCGCTCCTGGATTGCCCGGTGGGGAATTCCCCATTATACCGAAGTGATTGGCGGTCACTGGCTCCAGTTCAGCGGCAACCTCCGCGGCCAGACCTGGTATGACTGGCTCGACCGGATGAAATTTCTTAATCTAATATTTGGGGTCTGACCCCAAATATTAGATTAAGGGGGTTGCTTTGCGGCGATGTCTCCTGCTACCATGGCGGCCTCCAAGCTGAAACCGGACCGCGGGGATAACATTCAAAGAATTCAGGAGGCCACGATGATCCAGGCCATCGCCATCTCGGATTTGCACTTGGGCGAGGACAACAGCGCTTTACAGCCGCGGGACAACTCCAACCCCCATTTGCCCCGGCTGCTCCAGACCTGGCGCGCCCTGGCCGCGGGCCGCAAAATCGGCGCCCTGATCATCCTGGGCGACCTCATGGACTTGTCCCTGGCCTATTACTCCGAGGCGGTGCCGGCGTGCAAGTTCTTTTTGCAGGGGATCGTGGCCGCGGACCTGTTTGATCGGATCATCTATTTGCCCGGCAACCACGACCATCACATCTGGCATTACATCATCGAGCAGCAGTTCGTGTTCAGCAAATTAAACTCCCGGCTCGTGCCCGACTATCCGCGGACCAAGTCGCTCTGGGTGGAAGACCGGCCGGACGAGGACCAGGATAGCGCTTTTGTGAAAAGCTCGTTCTTGAACCAGTTGCTGCCCCCGGGCGGATCCATCCGCCAGGTCTATGTGACCTATCCGAATTACCTGTTCCAGCCCAATCCCTCCGGCCCGGCGGTGGTCCTGACCCATGGCCATTTTTTTGAGCGGGAGTGGACGATCATCTCGGACCTGATCGGCTACGTGATCGGCAACATCACGGTGGATGACCTGGAGACCTTCAACGCCCCGCTGACCGAGTTCCTCTGGTATAACCTGGGCCAATCGGAGCGGCTGAGCCGGGTGGTGGAGGAAATTTACCAGAATGCGGAGCAAGGCCGTTTTGAATATCTGGACAACATCATCCACCTGGTCATGCAGGCGATTGACGCCATGGACGGCAAGATCAAGGACGGCTATATCCGGGACCATATCGAGGAAGCCATCGAAGCTTTGATCAAGAAAGTGCTGCATGCTTATCTCAAGCGGGGGGCCGAGTCCACCCGGGCCTCCAGCATGCGCAACAAGCCCATCGGCGAGATCAGCGCCAAGGTCCGGACCTATTTTGAGAATTACCTGGAGGCCAAGATTTTCAACGTCGGCTGCCGCGACTATAGTATTGTTTTCGGGCATACCCATTTGCCGGGCCGGGAAAAGATCAAGATCAACCAGAAGGAAGTGGAGGTTTTCAACACCGGCGGCTGGCTCCTGGACGAGAACAACCAGATGCCGGGCGCGGCCTATGTGACGATTCAAGATAATGGCCAGGTGGGGCTGAACTATTTCCGATGATCGTGGCTCTTCATAAGGAATTTAGGTAAGAGACCAAGCGATCCACGCTGGTGGAGGGATTTTTCATCTCTTGGTCTTGATTGTCTCCCAATGGGGTCAGACCCTCAATTAGTCAATTAAGCCTTCAGACAAAGCCCAAGGAAAAATCGCCAGCCTTGACGGCTTGGAGCAGGCGGTCGGGGCTCTTGGTCTTGGGGACCTCAATCCAGGCCCGGCCGACCTCGCTCAGCTCGTGGGCGTCGTCGGAGGCGATCTTGGGCACCGGGATCCGGGGCGTATTATACTCCTCGGTGTAAAAGCCGCGAAGAGTGACCTCCACCGCGTCAATCGTCATCGGCGCGGACCGGAGGCGCTCGTTGACCTTGGCGATCTCCAGGAAGTAGGCGCGGGGGTGGCAGAGCACGTGCAGGGTTTCCTGGTGGCCCTGGATGCGGAGCAGGTGGTGGTAGTGCCAGGGCTCCCAGTCCAGCTCCCAGCCGGGCAAGACCAGCAAGCCGGAATTGAGCTTCCGGAGCCGGTCCTCGAAGCCGGGCTTGAGCATGAAGGCGTGGTCGGTAATGGCCACCGCGCCGAAGCCCAGGTCGGCATAGGCCCGCACCATCTCCTCGGGCGAGAAGGCCCCGTCCGAGAGGTTGGTGTGGACATGGAGCGCGCACTTCATCCGAAATAAGCCGCCTCCCTAGGGATGAAAGTAGGGGCACGGCATGCCGTGCCCCTACTGCCTAAAATCCGCCTTATTCAATATTAGAAAAAGTCGCTTCCGTCCAGGGTGATGTCGCCCTTGTCGCCCCCGCCCTCGCCGCGGGCCGCTTCGTCCATGCGGCGGAAGCCCTCCAGCATCAGCGAGTCATTGGACATGCTGATCAACCGCTCGCTGATCTCCACGGTCGGGTCAATGCTGAAGGTGCCCTGGTTCCAATACAGGATCTTGTAAAACGCCTCCTCCCCTTTCAGGTCATCCATCTTGGCGTTAACAATCCGGCCTTCCTCCAAAAAAATCTGCGCCTGCCTGCCGTTGTCGGTCAAAGTGACCAGACCGGTCTTGCGGCCCGCGCCCAGGATCTGGATGATGTCGGGCAGGCTCATCTCCGAGAGCGAGCCGGTGACCCCCGCGGCCGGGGCCGGCACCTTCTTCTCCGCCTTGAGCCGGGTCATCATGGTGCCCACCTTGGCGCAGAGCACGTCCACCTTGACCGGCTTGGTGATGTAATCCTCCGCGCCCAGGTCCAGCCCGCGCATGACCGACTTGGTGTCGTCGTGCCGGGAGACAAACACCACCGGGATCTCCCGAGTCTTCTCGTCCGCCTGCAGCTCGGCCACAAAGGCAAAGCCGTCCTTGCGGGGCAGCTCCACCTCGGTCAGGATCAGGCTCGGGTGCTCAGCCCGCGCCTTGGCCAGGGCGTCTTCGCCGTCGCGGGCCACGATCACCCCGTAGCCGGAGTTGACCAGGCGCAGCTCCAGGAGCGTGGTGAAATCCACCTCGGTGTCCGCGACCAGGATCCGGTCGCGCGCGGTCTCCATTTGCTTGAGGTAAAAGTCGTCCCGCACCACGCTCATGAAGATCTCGATCAGGTGCGGGTCAAAGAGCTTGCCCGCCTGCCGGCTTAAAAGCTCCAGGGCCACCGAAGGCTCCACCGCCTCCCGGCCCGAATACTTGTTGCTCAAGTCCTCGAACGTATCGGCCAAGGCCAAGATCCGGGCGCCCACCGGGATCGCCTCCCCTTTCAGGCCGTCGGGAATGCCGCGGCCGTCCCAGCGCTCGAACTGGTGGTGCAAGATGGGCTGGATGGGAATCGGGAAGTTGGTCAGGCCCAGGAGCTTGAGCGGGATCTCGGCCTGCGCCATCACCACCTCGACGTCGCTGGTGGCGTCCACCTGCAGGATGGTGAAATGCTTGAGCCCCTTCTTGCCCAGGTCGTGCACCAGCGCGGCCATGCTCACCGCATCCACCTCGCGCACCGGCATGTCCAGCTTGCCCGCGATCAGCTTGGCATACTTGGCCACATTGTGGGTGTGACCCTGGAACCCCTGGGCCTCCGTCTCCAGCAGTCCCGCCAGCACCTCGAGTGTTTCCAGGAACGAAGAGGTCAGCCGATGGTAGGCCCGGGTCTCGCCGATGGCGGCGGAGCCGTAATCCTTGATGATGCAGAGCTCCACCCCGGGGAAATCCTCGCGCAGGCCCTTCTCGAAATCAGTCAGTCCCTCGCCCAGGATCTTCTCCTTGATCACCAGCGAATCGTATTCTTCCTGCTTCAGTTCTTCCAGGGCCTCTTCCTTGGTGCCAAAGCCCTTGACCCGGAAGCCCTCCGTTGCGAAGAGCTTGACAATGAACTTGCGGACCTGGGGATGGTCTTCCACCACCAGCATCCGCATCCGGTATTTCTTCTGATCCACCGGCCGCTTGATCGGCGCCGGCGGGGCCGCCGGCCGCTCCGGTTCCGTTTTGGGCAGCGGTTTGACCTCGATCTCTTCGACGCCCGAATCCCCGCTCACTTCTTCGATGATGATGCTGGACTCTTCCCGGGTGCGGCGGTCGCCACCCGGCATCACATCCATGCCGCCCAGGTAAATCTCTTCCCCGCTGTCCACCGACTCGAGGACAATGCCTTCGTCCTTGGCCGCAGGCTCGGACCGGACCGCGGGCTTGGGCGGGGCCGCGGGCTTGGGCGGGGAGCGCTCGGCCTGGGCGATAATTGCGCTCAAGTCCAGGGGGGCGTCTTCATCCTCCGGCACCATCTGACTGATCGTGGTTCCGTCCGCGGTTTCGATCTCGCCGGCAGGCGCGGCGGCTTCGTCGCTTAACTCGAAACCGAATGCGGCCCTTTCGCCGCGGTACCATTTCTTGATCGCATTCTCGATCGAGCTTTTCAGCGCCACCAGGGTCTTGATATTACCGACACCGGAGGCAAACTTGATCTCGTCAATGGCCGTTACATTGGATGGATCGGTGGTGACAATGGTCAGGGTCCGCTCGCTTTTCTTGTAAGCGACCGGAAAGATGTTGTATTTTTCCGCGATGGCTTGGGGCACCAGCCGGAGGATGGCATCGGGCACATTGAGCTCGGCCAGCTTGGGGGTGGTGAGGTATTGGGTATGGAACTGTTTTGCGAGGACGCGGAGGAAGCTCGGCTCGTCAACGATTTTATGCTCGAGCATCACCTCGCCCAAAGGCTTCCCATAGCTTTCTTTTTGGGCTTGCAAGGCCTCTTTGAGCTGGGCTTCGGTCAGGACCCCTTCGCGGACCAGGAGTTGACCTATCCGCCGGTCATCCGCCATGATTAAACCGCCTGCATTAAATTCCAGACCATAGACTGCTTCGTTTTTACTATATCATCCTTGGGTTTCGGGTGCAAGGTTTTTAGCGAACATGGCTCCTCTTCCGGTGCTTAACGCCTCCATGCGCCATGTGCCGTAGTTGAGTCAATCAGCCTCCGGGGCGCGAAGTGTGCCTATGGGTCAGGAATCTCGTCCTCTGCCTGGAGACCCCCGCGCGGGCTCGTTTCCCTCTCGGCGGGGCGGGAGGGATAAGCCGCCGGCCCTTCCCCTTTCACGCCTCCCAAGATATGGCTTTACCGGCCAAGGGGGACACCATCCGAATGGTGTCCCCTCCGAAAAGAAAATGCTTGCATGATTTTGCTTGCAATTTGACCCGAAAATTCGTTAGCATAGAGCCAAGGAGGAGTGGAGGAAAAGGCCGTGGCAAAGATCAAGCCCTTGAAAGAAAGCGAACTGTTCCAGTCGCTGGAAGACAAAGAGATTGCGCTCTTGGCCAAAACGGTGGAAGAGAAGAACCTGGCTGCCGGCTCGCCCCTGTTTTACGAGAACATGACCGGGGAAGCCATGTACCTGGTGGCGAGCGGCGCGATCCAGCTTTCCAAAATGCTGGCCGAGGGCGAGGTCAAGACCTTGACCACCTTGGGCCCGGGCGACTATTTTGGCGAAATGGCGCTCTTGGAGGCCGGGCCGCGCTCGGTCACCGCGATTGCCGCGGTGGATTCCAGCGTCCTGGTCTTGCGGCGGAGCGAGTTCCAAAGGCTGATGGCGGAACAGCCCCAGGTGGCGATGAAGATCATTTTGGCCATGTATCGCGCGCTCAGCGACCGGCTGCGGGGGGCGAGCCCGCGCATCCAGCAAATGATCCTGGCGCGGGCTCCCGCGGCCTAGAAGGAGCCGCGGGCCGGGCCGCGGCCGGCGCGAGGAAGAAAGAAGGAGAGGAAAGCCCGATGGAAACGGTTGCCATCCTTTTGCTCATCGGCGCGCTGGGGCTGGGGTGCATGATCTTTTACGTGTTCCTGCAATTCCTCCACACCAGCCGGCAGGCGGAGGAACGCCAGCGCCAGATCCTGGAGCGGCTCTCCCAGATCGAACGACGCCTGGAGCAGGCGGCGCCTGCGAACGCGCCAACCGGTCCCCCCGCCCCTTAACTCATTCTGGCTCCATGGTCAAAATCAGCTCTGCCATTATCTTCGGCCTGATCCTGGCCGGTTTGGTCACACTGATCCTGGTTCCGATCCTTTATTCACGGGCGCTGCGCCGGCGGGAGAAGAGTCTCCGCCTCCGCGGCTACGTGATGCGGGACCAGCAGTTGCGCCAGGCCCTCCTGGAGGAACAGAAGAAAAAGGCCGCGGGGTCGGATCCCCCGAACCCGTCCGAGATTGAGTAAATTCCCCGACAACCGCCTGCCCGAAGAAAATCGTTGACATCGCACGGGCAAAAAAGGTAAAATCATTATCATTTAAGGATAACCGCACACAGGGAGGTGGCGCCATGGCCGTAGAAGATGTTCTCTTTCAGCGACTGGGCCGGACCTTTCCGTCCGGGACGGTGTTGTTTCACGAGGGCGACTCGGGCCGGGAGATGTTCGTGATTCAGTCCGGGAAGATCAAGATCTCGAAGAAGGTGCGCAGCGAGGAGCAGACCCTGGCGGTGATCGGCCCGGGCGAGTTTTTCGGGGAGATGGCGATCTTCAACAACAAGCCGCGCTCGGCCACGGCCACGGTGTTGGAAGATTGCAAGTTGCTGGTGGTGGACCCGAAGACGCTGGAGGCCATGATCAAGGGCAACACCGAGATCGCGGTGCGGATGATCAAGAAACTGGCGGCCCGGCTCCAGGAGGCGGACGATCAGATCGAGAGCCTGATGCTCAAGGACACCAACTCCAAGGTGGTGCATACCTTGGCGCGGATGGCGGACGCCCAGGGGCAGAAGGTGGACGGGGGCATCAAGATCAAGATTTCCATGGACGGCCTGGCGACCAAGACCGGGTTGGAAATTTCCCAGGTGGAAGAAGTGGTGTCCAAGATCGTCAAGGCCCGGATCCTGAAGGTGGAGCCTGATGGGATCGTGATCTCGTCGGTGGACCAGTTGCGGAAATTCCTGGAATACCTGACCATGAAGGAACAGTTCGGGGATATCTGATTCCCCCGGGAACAACCCGCGGGAGCGGTGCATGATCATCCAGGTTTTGGGTTGCTATGGCGGGGAATCTCCGCAATGCCGGCCGGTCAGCCTCCTGATCAACGGCACCGTGCTCCTCGACGCCGGCGCCATCACTTCCGCCCTCCCCTTAAAAGATCAAGCCAAGCTCAACGCCATCCTGATCAGCCACACCCACCTCGACCACATCCAGGATATCGGGTTTCTGGCCGATAATATCTTCGGCAAGCGCGACCAGCCGGTGCGGATCTACGGCACCCGGACCTCGCTGCGCTACCTCAAGGACCACGTGCTCAATAACCACATCTGGCCGGACTTCACCACCATTCCCAATGCCCGCTCGCCGGTGCTGGCCTACCAGGAGATCCAGCCGGGCAAGGAATTCAAGGTGGAAGACCTGACGGTCAAGGCCGTCAAGGTGGATCATATTGTGCCCACGGTGGGTTACCTGGTCTCGGATGCCGCCGCCTCCCTGGTCTATTCCGCGGATACCGGGCCGACCAAAAACCTCTGGAAAGAAGCGGGCAAGCTCAAGAACTTGAAAGCCGTGTTCGTGGAAGCCAGCTTCCCTAATGAGCTGCGCCGGCTGGCCCAGATGACCGGCCATTTGACTCCGGAGCTCCTGGTCAAGGAAATTCACAAAATCGGCCAAAATAATTTCGCCACCTACGCCCTCCACATGAAACCCGCCTTCCTCGAGGTGCTGGCCCAAGAGTGCAAAAGCCAAGGCGAAAAAATCCGCGTCCTCAAACAGGGTGAGCGCATTCGACTGTAGCCCCAGCGCCCGCCGGCCCCGGCGCGGCTGGGGAGTTGCGGCTTTGGCCGGGATGGGCGTTGTCCTGTCCTCGATCCCCACGGCTGCCCAAAAAGCCCTCTCCGAGTTTCAGAAGCCCTCCCTCACCGAGACGGTCCACATTTCCGCGGACCGGGTGGATTATGACCGGACCCGCGAGGTGCTTTACCTGCGGGGCCATGTCGAAATCCGGCAGGAACCCTGGCGGCTCTTCGCCGACGAAGTGAAAGTGGACTTGAATACCCGGCAGGCCTTTGCCACCGGCGGCGTCAAAATCACCCAAGGCGAAGGCGAAAGCGCCCGCACCCTGCTCTCCGCGGACCAGGCGGAGGTGGATCTCTCCGGCGCCGCCGGCTGGATGGAAAAGGCCCGGCTCTCGGTGCCCTGGCAGGGAGGGGAGATCACGCTCCACGGCCAGCGCATGGAGCGGGTGAATGAGACCACTTACCGGATCGAAGAAGGGAGCATGACTCCCTGCCAGTGCCCGGAGGGCAAAGTCCCGGACTGGGAAGTGGAGGCCCAGCACCTGACCGCGGAAACGGAAAAGCAGGTCGCGCTCAAGGGCGCCCGGGTCAAGATCCGGGGCTGGACGGTGCTCTATCTACCCTATCTTTCTTACCCCATCGGCACCCAGCGCCGCACCGGCTTTTTGCTCCCCATCCTCGACCTTTCCAGTTTGGACGGGTTCGAGGTCACCCTGCCCTTTTATTGGGCTTTTTCTCCCAGTGCCGACCTGACCCTTTACCCTCATTACATTGCCCAACGCGGGTTCGAGTCCGGGGCGGAGGCGCGCTACAACCTGGACCCGGCCGCGCAGGGTGAGGCCCGGGCTTACTTTATCCCGGACCTGAAAGAGGAAGCCTACCGGTGGTCGGCCCAATGGAATCACAACTCGGTCTGGGGCCGGGGCAGCGACGCCAAGCTGGACTTCAACCTCATCTCGGACAATGAATACGTGATTGATTTCGACCACGACCTGGCCCGTCGCTATGACCGCTACCTGGAATCGCGCCTGATCGCGGACCAGGCCTGGCCCTACGCCCACCTCTATGGCGAGTTCTCCTGGTTCGATGACCTCCAGGGCGGAGATCTCCGCCCCAGCCCTTTGGGAAAGGACCGGGACGAGCTCATGGTCCAACGCCTGCCCGAGCTGCGTCTCCAGGTCCTGACCCGCCGGCTCCTGGGCCCGCTTTACGCCGACCTCAGTGTGCGCGGGGATAATTACTGGAGGCAAGAGGAAGACCAGGGCCGCGGCCTGATGCTGGACGTCTTTCCCCGCCTGGTCCTGCCCCGCTCCCTCGGCCCCGGGATCCAGTTCGTCAGCGCCGCCGGCTACCACGGCATTCTCTATCGGCCCGACCCGGATTTTGACCGCGACGCCTCCGCGCTCGGCCAGGCCGAGGCCGCGGCCCAGGTGTCCGCGCTTTTGGACCGCATCTATCCGGGCAAGCCCGAAGGCAGCCGTTACCGCCACACCATGGAACCGCGCCTGTTCGCTCTTTATCAGAGCCAGCCCGAAGAGCCCAACGACCCCTTCTTCTCTTCAGTTGATCCCCGGCCGGAACGGGGTTATGCGGGCCTCAACCTGGAGCAGCGCCTGTTCCGCAAGTCCAACCGCTCCGGCGCGGCGACGGCCGGCGAAGTGGCCCGGGTGGAGGTGACCCAGAGTTACGATTGGGTGCAGGAGGGGTTCCCGGATCTGCGGATGGAAGGATGGACTAAGTTCGGCCGGGGCTTTCGCGGCCAGCTCGACAGCTACTACGGCTGGGACCACGGCGATTGGACCCGGGTGGAAGCGCGGCTCTCCTACCGCGATCCCCGGCAGAATGAATACCACCTGGGTTACCGCTGGGACACCGGCGAGGTCAAAAGCCAGCTCTTCCAGTTCACCACCCGGCCCGGCCGCGACCTGAGCGGAGGCATGGAGCTCGGGCTCGGCTCCCGGCTGCGCGCTCGCTACAACGGCCACTACTCCCTGGAAACCGGCCGCTTCGTCTCCCAGCTTCTGGGCTTTGATTATTCCGGCAAACAAAAATGCTGGACCGCGCGCCTGACCCTCTCCGACCGGCTGCGGCCGGACCAGCCCGACCAGCCCCATGACTACTCGGCCAGCGTCACCTTTCAACTGGAGAAATAACCGGAAGAGGTTTAGCGAGCTATTGGAGGGTTGCACCAAATTGGATGGGAAGGCTTTCGATTGACTCCGCCTCTTGATGGCGAAGGAGAGCCGGCAAATACCAGACGCTCAACCCCCCATAGTCTTTGCTCGAACCCACCAGCCAGCGCCCATCTGGAGAAAGTCGGATTAAATCAGTTGGGCCGCCCTCGAGCAAATGAGTGGCAATCTCTTTTTGCGTTTTGAGATCAACAATTTTAACCCATCCCGAGGCCAAACCCAGGGCCAGCAGTTCCTGACCAGGGAGATAATCCGCGTCCGTGATTTCTTTTTCAAATCCCTGCTGGAAAACCTGCCTGAGATCTGTCAGGGCATAGACCTGAAGTTCCTGCTGACCGATGACGGCCAAGAAATTCCCATCCTGCACCAAAAATAGATTCCGAACTGGACTAGCCAGCCGAAGGAGTTCTCTGACGTTTGCGTGTTCCGGGTCAACCGCGATTAGCTTCTGGCCACAGCCAAGGAGAAGGGAATGGTCTTTTTGATTGCAGATCAAACCGGACGGATTTGAGCAAACTTCACTATTCTGGTAAATCGCTTCCCCACTTCCTGCCTTCAGCACTCGGATCAGCCCATTGGGATCCAAAAGCGCGAGCCGGTCCTCGTCCAGCCAGCCCAGGCCATGCGAGAATTGGGCATGATAAGGAATCTCCTTTTCTAATAAAAGCGCGATCGGCTCAAACTGATAAACGAGCAAGAATGACTCTGGGTTTTTCTCTTGCTCTTTGCGGTTATAAATCAGCGCGATTTTCTTACCCCCGGGTGAAAGTTCAAGCTCCGGCACTCCCCACTCACCAAAGTCGTTGATCACCAGGTTTTTGATCCGGAGCCAACTTTCGGTTTCAAAAACATCTATCGCGCCATCGCCCGCCCCGTAAGCCAGCTTGCCGTCCGGCGAAAAAACGAGATCATGGAGATACCATCCCCGGATTCCCGATTGAACCAATGCTGGAACAGGGGGCGGAAGTTCCTTTTTCGGAGTGGCGATTAGCCTGAGCAACAAAATCGCCGCTGCCCAGCCGAGGAGAGCAGAGACCCAGCCGAAACAACCCAGAGCTTTCCATAATCCAGAGTCCTTTCGCATTGAAATTATGGTATCCGACTTAGAATGACGATGTCAATTCCATCCGGAGAAGGGATCAAATCATGAAGTTGTTGAATATCTCGATTGGAGAGTCGAATGCACCCATGAGAATGGTAAAGGTATTTAATCTGATCCTGAAAATTTGTGTAATGGGTTTCATCAATATTAATTCCATGCTTGTCTAAGTTTTGTTTTGAATATTGAAGGATTTTCAGCACTTCGGATTCAGGGATCGGCGGCTCCGGGTCCCAGTACCAGCCTGGACCTCTGGTGCCGTGAATTCCATACTTGGTGTAAGAACCATCTTTGTATAAAATCCTCAAAAACCAGGGCCCATAAGGATTTCGCCAAGGAGATTCCGACCACGGGACCGGTCCATATTCAGTATTAGTTTTATCCTTTTCCCAATCCCCGGCTTTAAAAGTTCCCGTCGGGGTCGGATAGGCGTCTGCTCCTATCACGATTTCAGCTTGAAAAATTTTTTCCTTTCCCTGATACAATTTGATCAGCTTGGGCTCAAGCAAAATTAAGATTCTTTTTTAGGAATGGGACGAGGGTTGGAAGAAGAGCGACTCGGATTGGCTCTGGCCCGGCTTAAAGAATCATCTCGCCCACGGGAACCACTTGCGCTCAGGTAGTTTTGTTTCTTCATCTCACTCTCCTTAATTCACTCACGATGTTTGGGTCGTTGTGAAGAAAAAGCATAAGAAGGGTCGAGCCATTTTTGCAGGCGAGAAAGCGCATTAAGATACCGGCGCAAGGCCGCGCTCCGGTGGATCCGGAGCCTTCTCGCGGTCTGGGTCACGCTCAAGCCCTCCCAGATCACCAGCTCCAGAACCTGCGCCTGCCGACGGGTGAGCAGGACCTTTGCCTCCCGCCGGCTCAGCGGGGACACCATTTGAATGGTGTCCCAACTCCTCTCGGTCTCTCCCTCATTGGGGACATCATTCCAATGGTGTCCCAACTCCGCCGCCCTCTCCGCCAGAAGCTCCAGCGTCTCCAGCGACACCAACAACTCGCGCTGGTAGCCGCATTGCCGGTCCAGCTCCGCCTCCAGCGCCCCGCACGGCTTCGCGCACTCCGCCCGCTTCGGGCAGCTCGGACACAGACCCTTGCTTCTCCTCTTCGCCATGGCCAGCCTCCCAGGCAAATCCACCCGTGGGCTGGCCCCTGGCAGGACTCACCGGCAAAAAGGTTGCGCCCCCGTCTCCGGCAGGCGGTTCCAATTGAAAGGCATAAGGCGTGAGGCTGGAGGCCGAACCACCCTGACACCCTGGCACCTTGACACCCTGACACCTTGACACCCTCACACCTTTCAAACCAGAATTTTGCTCGGCCGGGGCGGATCAAATTCCTCGATGCACATGGCCCGGCCCGAGTCCACCTTGACCAGGTAATGGCGGAAGCGATGGCCCCCGGCCGCGGCCAAAAGCCGCGCCGCCTGCCGCATCAAGCTCTCGTTGCGCGCTTCGGCCATGATCCCCGCTTGCGGGCACCGCTCCCGTTCGGCCCCGAGCTCACGGTCGAGGGGCGGTTCGCCCTGGCAGCGGCTGGACTGTCCCAGTTGATGGCAAAAGCCTTGTCCTGGTCCGTTCGGTTCCCAATATAAACAGGCCATGATGAAGTCCCCTTTCGGCGCATAAACAAACTATTTGTTTGCTTGATTATCAAAAAAAATCCAAGGCTCGACCTGAAACACATCGGCCAGGGCCAACAAAGAACTTATTTTGGGCTTGGTCTTTCCTTGTTCCCATTGGCAGATAGCGGATCGGCTCACCGAATAGCCACATCTCGTTGATAATAGGCGGGAAAGAGCGCCTAAAGAGTAAGCCCGATCCTTGCGAAGCCTACGCAACACGTCTCTTGAAAATTTCATGGCTCACCTCCATTTTTTACTTGACAGACCCTATTGAGCGTGATACTATACAAACAGTTAGTAATTGTCAAGCAAAATCTGATCTCTCGCTTAAAAAACTGTCAAGAGGCTCTTAACAGGAGGAAGGCCATGAAAAAGCTGGGAAAAATGATCTCGAAGCGGATGCGCGACCTGGGGCTTACCTATAACGAGGTGGCCCGCCGGGCCGGGGTCTCCGCGGTTTACGTGTCCGGCATCTGCCGGGGGCTCCGCTTCCCCAGCGACAAGGTGGCCGCCGACCTGGCCCGGGCTTTGGACTTAAGCCCCCGCGGCCTGATTGAGCTGGCCCGCTACGAAAAAGCGCCGGCCGCGGTGAAGCCGCTCTATGAACCCAAGGAAGACGACGATCAGCTCCAACCCGTGCCCCTGGGCCATGCTCAGGGCATCCCGATGGCGGGATGGGTCCAGGCCGGAAGATTCACGTCGGCGGAGGGGATCGAGGCGGCCGGCGGGGCCGACGATTACGTCTATTCCGACATCAAGGGCCACAACCTGTTCGCGCTGCGGGTGGAGAACGACTCCATGGAGCCGCTCTTCCATCCCGGCGATTACCTGATCGTGAACCCCAACCTCAAGCCGGCTACCGGCGACTACGTGATCGTCAAGCTGCCGCAAGAGGGCAAAGCCACTTTCAAGAAGCTGCTCGAACGCGAGGGCATCATCATCCTGCGGCCGCTCAACCCGGCCTACGATGACATCGTGCTCACCCCTCAGGACGAGTTCGAGATCATCGGCAAGGTGGTGGAGCGGAAGACGCTGTTTTAAGAGAAGTGTGAAGAGTGAAGGGTGAAGGGGGAAGCATGAAAGAAGGAACTGGCAATTGGAGAGGGATCATCCTGCTCGTGCTGGTGATCCTGGCGCTGGCCGCCACCGTCAAAGAGCGGCATCTCCTCCGCCGGGCGCTCAAGCGCGGGCCCGAGCCCCGAGGCAGCGTGCTCCACCTCGCCTTCGCAAGCCCGGCCCTGGGACGGGACGCGGTTTACTGGGTTTATCTGCCGCCCGGCTTCGATGCTTCCGGCCGCACCCGTTACCCGGTCCTCTATCTGCTCCACGGCATGTTCCGCAGCGAGAGCGCCTACATCGCCCGGGTGGACGCCGACCTCGCGGCCGACCGGCTTATCGCCGAGAAAAAAATCGCGCCTCTGATCCTGGTCATGCCCGAGGGCGATTCCAGCTTTTACGTGAATTGGAAAGCAGATCCGAAAGCGCGTTGGGAGGATTTTATCGTCCACGACCTGGTCGCCGAGGTGGACCGGCGATTCCCCACCGTCGCCGACCGCGCCGGCCGCGCCATCGGCGGCTTCTCCATGGGCGGCTTCGGCGCCATGCGCCTCGCGGTTATTCACCGGGACCTCTTCAGCGCGGTCAGCTCCCAATACGGCGCTTTTCAGATCGCGGCCACTGACTTGCCTTACCTGGGCGGCAAACTGAAACAAGCCTTCGGAGAAGACCCGGCCGTCTTTCAGGCGCAAAGCCCGCTGGAACTGATCGCGAGCACCGGCTTACAGCCGGGCGAACTGGCGATTTATTTGGACGCCGGGGAGGACGACGCCTGGGCCTTGGACGAACAGGCCCGGGAGTTTGCCCGCCGCCTGACCGCCCGGGGCGTTGCCCACACCTTCCACATCTTCCCCGGAAACCACACCGACTCCTATCTCCGCGAGCACATCGCCGAAATCCTCATCTTCCATTCGCGCTACTTTGAACCGTGAACCCGGCCAGGTAGCAAGGTGTCAGGGTGTCATGGTGGCAAGGTGTCAAGGTGAAGATGAAGAGCACGTGAAGGCATCCGAAATAGGCTTGAGGTTCTAACCCGACATACAATATACGATATACGACATACCTTCTTCAAACTTGAACGTGAACGAATGAAAAGTATATCGTATGTAGTATGTCGTATTTAGGGGAAAGAAAAAATCATCCGCAGATTACGCCGATTTCGCAGATTGTTCTCTTCAAACGTTGACGTGAACGTGGCCGTGAACGTGAACGAGAATTGTATTTCGTATTTCGTATTCCGTATATCAAGAGGAGATTAGCCGCGACCGACCCGGTCGCGGATTGGGGGCGCGGGTGCCCGCACCCGCGAACCGCTAAGAAAGCTTCCACGCCGCTTGTCGCCCATCCATCATCCGGGCTGGGTTGGTTCATTGTTTTCTTGACTTTGCGAAACTCGCGGGCCTAAAATGGCGCGAGAGGAGGGCAAAGCCTGCGGCAGCACCTTGACACCTCTTCCATGAGGAGAAAAAATCCATGAACCCCAAAATTTCCTCCTCTCCTTTACCGGAAGCCTTCCTCCTGATAGGCAGGATTGGACTGATACCGGAATTAAGTGAGGAGTGGTCATAATTTATCATGTCCAAGTCATTGAAATCTGGTGTGATACTTAGGGGTAGCCCACATAGATTTTCTATGTGGGCGGCGCAAGCCGCCGGATTGCAAAACCGATTATTTCAAAAAAGATCATGTTGTCCTTGTCATTCAAACCTGCACCTTCGGCGCCCAGATAGCGAGCTATCTGGGCTACCCTTAATCATTATGACCACCCCTCAATTAAGTATGGTGTCCCTCGAATTCCCGGTTATGGTTAGGCAGATGGTCATTTTCAAGGATAAATTTGAGCTTGACTTGGGGGTTTGCGGAGTGGTATGGTCGAGCGGCGTTTGACAGGGATCAAGGCTGCCTTTTAATTTGTCGTGGGAGCGAGATCATAGATACCTTGGCGGGCCTGATAGCGTATGATCAAGGGACCAAGCAGCATTTTGGGGCTTGGAAGTCTTATTGAGGGCGGGTTGCCGCATAATCTCAGTGATCATGTTCGAAGGAAAAAACATTTGGATCACCGGGGGCTCCTCGGGACTGGGCCGGGAGCTGGCGGGAATACTGGCCAAGCGGGGGGCGAACCTTTTCCTTTTGGCCCGGGACCGAGCCAAACTGGAGAAGGTGAAGGCGGAACTCGGCGGCGCGAGGGTCGAGACCTCGGTCTGCGACGTGGTGGACCCGGCGGCGGTGGATGCGGCGTTCAAGGACCTGGTGGCGAGGATGGGCGCGCCCGATGTGCTGATCAACTCGGCGGGAGTGATCCGGGAGGGCTACTTCGAGGATCAGATGCTCGAGGAATTCCACCGGCTGATGAACATCAACTACTTCGGGACCCTGCATTGTGTTCGGGCCGCCCTGCCCTTTTTCAAGGCGAAGGGTGGAGGCCGGATCGTGAACATCGCCTCCAGCGGCGGGTTGCTGGGCGCTTTCGGTTATGCGGCCTACTGCTCTTCCAAGTTCGCGGTAGTGGGCTTGACCGAAGTTTTACGGGCCGAGTTGAAACCGCAAAACATCATCCTGCACCTGGTTTGTCCGGGCGAGTTCAACTCGCCGATGGTGGAGGGCATCACCGAGGGCCGCACTCCCGAGAACCTGGCGGTGGTTCACACCATCCCGGTGCTGGAGGCGGACGAAGTGGCCCGGGCGGTGATCGCGGGCGTGGAGAAGGGTCAGTACCTCATCATTCCCGACCGTCTGACCAAGCTGACCGTTGGCCTGGGCCGGGCTTTCCCCTTTCTTAGCCGCGCCATTGTGGACGCCAAGATCGGGAAGTCCTATCGGGGTCCGAAAAGATAACAACCGGAAGAAAAATTAACAGGGATGGACCGGATGCACAGGATGAACAGAATCGGAAGTGATGAAGAAGATGCGTTGACAGGGATCAAGGCTGCCCTTTAATTTGTCGTGGGAGCGAGATCATGGATACCTTGGCGGGCCTGATAGCGTATGATCAAGGGACCAAGCAGCATTTTGGGGCTTGGAAGTCTTATTGAGGGAGGGTTGCCGCATAATCTCAGAATATTTTGTATCTGTCATCTCTGTGATCACTGTGTTTAAGTCTTCTTGTCCGGGAAAGGACGACATCATGCGAGACGGTTTTCATTTCTTCTTCCGCACCCAGCGCATCCCCGGCGAGCCGCTGAATTTTAGAAAGCGGTTTAAGTCCAGAGGCGGCGGGCCGGAGCCCCTGCCCCCGACCCGCGTCTATCCCGCCATGCCCGAGGCGGTGGTGGCGGTGCGGGGGGTGAAGGACAACCTCATGGCCGCGGTGGGGGAGGCGGTGATCGCCGCCGGCGGGCTCGAGGAAATCCAGCCGGGGCAGACGGTGATGATCAAGCCCAACATGTGCGGCCCGGCCATCGGCGGCCGTTACCCCGGTCGCATCACCACCCACCCCGAGGTGCTGCGCGCGGTCATCCGCGTGTGCAAAGAGCGCGGGGCGCGGATCATCGTCGGCGACCGCTCCATGTTCGGCACCGAACTCGCCTTCCGCACCACCGGCTTCGCGCGCATCTGCAAAGAGGAGATGGTGGAGGGGCTGCCCTGGACGCGCTCGGAGTATGTGTGGTTCAAGCCCGGCAAGCGGCACTGGTCGCGGGGTTTCCGCGTGCCCAAGGCGCTGATGGACGCGGACCACTTCATCAACCTGCCCCTGCTGAAGAACCACCGGGTGGAGACCGCGGACTTCACCTGCTGTCTGAAAGCGCTCGTGGGCGCCATCATGCCGCTCGATCGGTACATGGCGGGCCCGGACGCGCTCCACACCCTGAACATCTCGGAAAAGGTCGCCGAACTTAACCTGGCCAAGAAGCCGACGATCAACATCGTGGACGCGCTCAGCATCGTGGTGCGGGGCGGGCCGGACGCACTCAGTAGGGATACCCTCTGGGTGGACGCCAACATGATCATCGCGTCCAAGGACCGGGTGGCGTGCGACTCGGTGGCGCTGGCAACCCTGCGGCGCTTCGGCGAGGAAAAGGGCGTGAAGCTGCCCTACGTGGACAAGAAGGTGTGGGATCAGGCTCAGATTTATTACGGCGCGGAACTGGGGCTGGGCCAGGCCGACCCGGCGCACATCAGGATCGAGGACGCGCGGGTGCCGAACTTCGATCAGATCCTGGGAGCGTGGCGATGACGGGTCAGGACGATTTCAGGGAGTGTCCCCGGTTCGGAAGAAATTCTGAAACACCTTGTCTAAAAGACTGCTATTATACCGGCAAAGCACCCGGCATAAAAAAGGGAAATCGTATATGAAAAATGACCCCACACAAATGCAAAAAAACGCCGATCAGGAATCGCGCCCTCTTAATGAAACTCCCAGCTATTTGGGCATATTTCTAAAGACTGTAAAACGCAAAACTCCCGACTTTATCGTCAGCTTGATCAGAAAATCAACGGAATTCGGTCCTCCACCCTCTCCTCCCACGCGCCGATATCCCGAGATGCCCCGCGCAACTGTAACCTTGGTTGGGTCTGAAAAGTCCATCGAAAAAGCCGTTCGGGAAGCGGTAGACGCGGCCGGCGGTCTGACCGAAATCGAAAAAGGGCAACGGGTCATTATTAAGCCGAACATGGTGAGTCCCTCAAACGGAGGCATGAAGATCGGCAGAACGACCACCAATCCGGAAGTGATCAGGGCTGTCATCCGCCTGGTCAAAGAACGAGGGGCGCAGGCCATGGTCGGAGATCGAGCAACCTTCTCGGATGAAACAGCCCTGAGGGAGTGCGGTTACTTGAGAGTCTGCAAGGAAGAGGGCGCCGAGGCGTTCCCCTGGATCCGCGACCAATACGTGCATTTTTCCCCGGGAAAACGGCACTGGAGCAAAGGGTTCCGCTACCCGAAAGTGCTGGCGGACGCGGACCATTTGATCAATGTCCCTATGCTCAAGAACCACGAGGTTACCGCGGCTGAATTTACCTGTTGCCTGAAATCTTTCATCGGCGTTTGTCACCCGGAAGATCGCTGGCAAAGAGGCCCTGATGCCCTGCATACAAAAAACATCGGCGAAAAAATCGCGGAATTAAATCTTTGCAAAAAGCCCACAATAAACATTGTTGACGCCACCACCATCATGGTCAACGGCGGTCCCGGCGGAATTAGCCGGAATAGCATGTGGGTGGACTCCGATCTGATCCTGGCAAGTAAGGATCGAGTGGCGTGCGATTCGGTGGCGCTAGCGGTATTAAAGTATTATGGGGCGGAAAAAAAGGTTGACAAACCATATATTGGAAAGAGCGTATGGGACAACGTTCAGATTTATTATGCCGCCGAGATCGGGATCGGCCAAGCCGATCCCGCACACATAACGATTGAGGATGTGAGAGTTCCGAACCTCGATCAGATCCGGGGGGAATGGCGATAACGAGTTAGAAAGATTCCAGGGGGTATCTCAATGTACAGAAGTAAATGGCTGCAAAAGCTGGCCCGACTGCTTTACCACCGAAAAGTTTTTTGGGTGGTGCCGGTCGGATCGAGGCAGGTGACCACGGTTCGTCTGCGGCTGCCGGTGGCGCCTGACCGGCTGGAATTATACCGCTCGCTGCTGCCGCCGGAGCTGGAAATGCCCGCGGTGCCGCGAATCTATTTCTATGTGTCGGAGTTCAACGGCACCTACCCGGTCCGGATCGAGGGCGGATATCGGGAGGCGGCGGTCTGCCTGCGGGCGGGCTGCAAACGGGACTCCAAAACCGACCTCCCAAAAGGAGGCTGGTTTCCGCTCGAAATGCCGGTCAGCGCGAAATCGGCGCTCGACAGCGGCCTCGTGATGGGCTACCCCAAATACATGGCTGACATCTCGCTGGTGGCCGGAGACAGCGGCTGCGACAGCGCGGTGAAGGTGGAAGGGCGGGAATTTTTCCGCATGCATTATGATCAGGCGGAGGTGGAGGTCACGGCCCTGGAAGAGGAGGAAATGACCGTGCCTTTTTATCTGGTCGTCGGCGGTCGGATCAATATCATGCAGAATGAAGTCGTGGAACAAAAATCGTTCACCTGCCGCCCCGGCATGATCAGCCTCAGCGTCAACTCCAAGGCCCGATGGACCGGACTGCTGGACAGCCCCGAGATGAAAGGCCCGGGGGTTCTGAAAATTATCACCGGCCGTTTCAATCTCACCCGCAGGTCCAGGTGAGTTCCTGACGCCTAACCGCTGATCCCGGGACGCGGCCCCGCAGCCCGTCTTCGCAGGGGCGCTCACCGGGCGCGATCTTTGGCCGCATCCTTTCCTGTCCCGAAGGGACAACACAACCAATACTCATTGCCGGTAAAAAATATTGATTGCTCCGCCCTCATCTGGGCCCAAACCGTCAATGCGAACCAAAATAAAACCATTTTCGGCCATTGCCTGAATTCGGAATTCGAATTCGGGGGACACCATACTTATTTTAATGTTCGGCGTCATTTTGGCTTCGGGTTTGATCCAGGCTTCCATGGCCGGAAATTACTTCATAAGGGAGTAGGGTTGTCAAGGGGAAGAAGCAGGGCAAGATTTTTTAGCGGTTGACAGGCAGGAATGCCTGTCCCCCTCCAAGATCTGAGGCCCGAGGTCTGAGGCCTGTTTTCAGTTCACGGTTGGCGGTAAGCGGTAAATAATGATTGAAGAGGCTTTAGGCCTCAGGCTTCAGACCTCAGACTTTGGACAAAAAAATCTGTGTAATCTGCATTGCAATCTGGCAACATCTTTTCTTTTTGAAAGTTATTTTTCAACCGTCGCTAAGACCAGCGTAGGGGCGCATCTATGAAAACCCAAGTCAAGAAAATTCTTCACCTTAAAGACCAGATTCTTCTGGTCCTGGACTTGGGAGGGCACTCCGCCGCTTCGAGGTCGGCGGCCGCGGTTACCGCTCCGCGGGAGGCGGCCT
>Ga0315291_10002006_pt1 | contig 26907 bp, 22 predicted proteins | sample YL17G12_20_MG_FD_203070 | JGI IMG/M metagenome (GOLD analysis project Ga0315291, IMG submission 203070) | Sediment microbial communities from Yellowstone Lake, YNP, Wyoming, USA - YL17G12_20 | ecosystem: Environmental > Aquatic > Freshwater > Lake > Sediment | place: USA: Wyoming | collected...
TCCGTGCTCAGACAGATGATTCCGAAATGAAAAAATAAGGAGTCGCAAAAGGCATCAGACGTGAGTTCATCCGGCGTGAGAAACATCTCGGACTGAGGGTCGCGGTAAAAAATCACCTCCTTGGTCTGGTCAGACCTCAGGGCGATAAATCCAATAACCGTGCGTTCTCCTGCGCGCCGCCTCATCCGGCTGACATCAACACCCTCTTTAAGCAGGGCATCTATCAGGAACCTGCCGAACGGGTCATCCGCCACAACGCCAAGAAAGCGGCTGGAGCCACCCATGCGGCAGACGCCGACCGCCACATTCGCCGTCGCCCCGCCGGGGAATTTGTCGAAACCGCGCGTCCCGTCCAGCCCCGCATCCCTGTCAGTGGCAATCATGTCCACAATCACCTCGCCCAAGCAGACCACATCCGGCATACATCACTCCTTTTCTGAGACAGATGAGCGGTTCTAAATGCGTTCATCGGCGGTTACATCCTCATAAATGCAAAAAACTTCAAATAAGCCGATTCAGGCGTGCCTGAATGAACGGGATGGTCGGGCGATTGTGCGCCGGTGAAGAAAAGCCTCAGGTCCACCCGCGCATCCCGCGCCGCAAACGTCAGCGCCTGGAGAAAATCCTTAGGCGTGACATTATGCGAGCAGGAGGCAGTTGCAAGTATGCCGCCCGGCGCAAGGAGGCGCATGGCGCGGAGATTGATGTCGCGATAGGCGGCAAGGGCGCTCTTGACATCCTTTTTCCTCCGGGCAAATGGCGGCGGGTCCACAACGATGAAATCAAACCGCTCCCCTCTCTCATGACACCCCTTCAGAAAGTCAAAGGCATCCATCTCCAAGAAGCGGCATTTCTCTGCGAGGTTGTTTCTCTCCGCCGACCGGCGAGCCAGTGCAATGGCGGGCGCTGATGAGTCCACTCCAATGGCGTCCGCCGCGCCGTGCGCCACTGAGCAAAGCGACCATGCGCCCACGTAACAGAAAAGGTCAAGGACATGCCGCCCTTTGAAACAGGACATAAGCCGGCGACGGTTTTCCACCATGTCAAGAAAATATCCGGTCTTCTGACCCTCGGCAATATCGGCAAGAAGGGTCACACCATTTTCTTCAATCGCAACAGGCGATGTGAGATTTCCGAAAAGAGGACCTCTCACCGGCGAAAGACCCTCGAGCTCCCGAAGCGGCACATCGCTTCGCTCATAAATACAGGAAGGCGCAATGACCTTTTGCAGGGTGTCCAGAATGAGGAGGCGCCGGTCATCCATAGCTTTTGTGGAAATCTGAATCACCGTCTGAGCGCCATAGACATCAACCACAAGTCCGGGGAGAAAGTCCGCCTCGCTGTGGCAGAGTCGGAATGATTGGCGCGCATAACCGATGGCACGGCGGTAATTCAGGGCATCCGTGAGGCGTGCGCCGATGAATCCGGCATCGCATGAAACAGCCTGCCTTGCATAGATGCGTGCGCGGATGAGCGCGGATGGACTGAGAAGGGCATTGCCGAGGAAACGCCCTCGCGCCGAGAAGACGCCGACCTCATCCCCTCCCTGCGTTTCATCCAGTTGAGCCATCTCATTAGAGAATACCCAGAGGTGACCCCGCTCAACGCGCCGCCCCTCGCCGGTCTTCAAAATCAACCGCGGGAAAGTTTTCATCATTAATACCGCGCATGAGAAATTTTAAGAGACACTACAACCTCTCCCGCCTTTGCGGTCAGCGCTATGTCTTTTCAGCTCTTTTCTTAATCACATTGGAAATGTGGATAAAAGTAATAATAATAATTGCGCAAATGATTGTAGCATAGCCGTAGTGAGAGGTGTTGTAAGTATAAAGGTCAGTGACTCTGCCGATGAGCACGGCGGTGCGTGCCATAACGGTATAGCCATAAGAAGAGCCAAAAGTTATCATCAAAAAATAGATGCCGGTTTTTCCGGCAATATTAAGCACGCCACGATGTTCAAGGGAAAAGAAGAAGTAACTCAAGACGCAGATAACACCGCCGACTATCAGGAGATTGTTAACCATGGAAGGTTTGTCCCACTCAAAGAGAGGAAGTCCTCTATAGTCAAGGCAATTTATTGTGCCGTGCAGTTGTCCCACAAGGTCACTGTTTGCGAGACCTGTCATCCGTAAGGCGGCAAATGTGCCGACCATAACCGCAAGTGGGAAAGTTGAGACCCAGGAGGTCTTTTTGTGGAGCCGTAATAAAAACATAATACCGAAGATACCTGCGCCGACTCGTGTCCATTGCCCGCCAGGCGCAGCAGTGAATAATGGCGCGACACAGTCCCAGAAATTTGGCTTAATTGTATGCACAACTGCCAACACAAACAAATAACCGGCAGCAACCCCAACGTATATGTGCTCAGCTAACTTATAAATCGGATTGTCTTTGTAAAGAAAACTCATAATTGCCAGCGTGAAGAATGCTATAAGCCAGCCACTAATGATTTCTGCCATTATCTTTTACCCCAATTCAGTTTTTGCAGAAAGAAGGCAATATTGACGATAATAATCAGCAAAATTATACTCAAATGTTCAAAAGACTGAACGGTCATTCCAGCATGAGCCATCCCTGGACGATTGAGGAGATTTTCGTATTCTGCGGCACCGACTAAACCCGCAAGGAATCCTTTTAATTGCCCTGATTGATAAAATGAATAAAGGTCTGGAGACATTATTCCCGTGGCGCCACAGAGCATCTTCACGTTATAGCGTCGTTGCACTTGCTGAAGCCACTGGCGAATCCCCGGATTGCCAACAGAAAAATTGACCATCAGCGCAATGTCGTCAAAGTTTTTTACCTGTTTCATCAATGGGATTTGCGCCACAGGAGTGCCCCTGGCGTCCGCTGGAAAAGTTTCGGCGAATGAAGTGCCGAGACGCGTCATCACCACATCATTGCCGGATTTATAGCCGAGATTGACGTAGTCCACCCCGTATGTTTTTATTTTCCCTTCTCTCTGAAGCTCGGCACGGGTTTCATTAAATACCCTGTCTATTAACGGGACGCCTTCTGTCCAGAGAGTTGAGACTATAATTTTTACATCTTTTTCCAGCAGGCGGCGAACGACTGCCTTATTCATTGGATAAAGCTCTGGCACAACACTCACTGTATAATCTGCGGTTATATGGACAATCTCACCGGTTTTCAGTTGTTCTATTGTATCGTAGAAACTTTTCGTTTGTTGCGTAACTTTGACCGGCATCGGGATGGTGATTTTACAAAATACCAGCGCAATAACAAGCACCATTAAAAATATCCAGCGTCTATCAAGTGTCAGTATCTTCTGGAAAAAATTTGTATGTGCAAGAGCCATAAATTTATTCTCCACGTAAATACGATCGTTCAATGCCAAGGATTATTTTCAGTCCGACGGCGATGACGCCAATGGTAGCGCCCATAATGATTCCTCGCTGACCTGCGGAGTTGGGGACACACATAATCCAGTTTGCCAATTTGGGAAAAATGTTAGAGATAGCCATTCCAATCGGCACCCGCCCGAGCATCACCAAAATCGCCGCTGAAAGCATTAATGCAGATTCAATATTTTTGGCGCGAAAGGCGCGAAATGCCGCTGAGGCGATAAAAAACGCCAGTAACCCATACATCGTTGAGTCAAGCGGAAGATAAGCATTAAAAAAAATAAAAGTGAAGACATTTTTGCCGGAAATGTCGCCTTTAATTGCAAACACCGTGAAGCCTGATATGGCTGTCAATAAAAATGCTAAAAGCAAAACTACTTTATATTGCCAATCCTGCTTGCGGCGAACAATTGCCAAAAGATTTAAGCGAAAGAGGTTGGCTATCCCTAACAAAATCGCAAAAGCCACAATTATCAAGCACCATTGTTCAATCTCGTTAGCCACCGCTTCCACTAACGAAATCTTGAGAAAAAATTTGGCGGTCATAAATACACCGACAAATGTAGTAATGAAAAAGGGGATTTTCCGTCTCATATTAATCCTTCCTTATATGGTGTGCATCATTCCCTGATGATGCGCCGTTAAAAAATGCGGTAAATAAGTTCTCTGCACTCCATAATTGATGTTAAAACATTACTGTAATATATTTAAGAAATTCCGGATTAAAAACTGCCACACAAAAACTAATGAATAAAATCAACAGGATGAAAATTTTCAGAAAGTCTGCGGCTTTAATTCCCGCAAGCAGAGATGGTTCACGAGATAAGTAGGCAGAGGCGGCATAAAATTCTTCGCCAATGATGGTGTAATCGCAGGCGGCAATAAAAAATGGCAACTGGGCAATTGTTGCGGTGCCGGCGATTTGAATGGCGCCGCTGGCAAATCCAGTCTCGGCAAGAACTAAGGATTCTGAATAAAAACTGCCCATATAGATATTTGTGGCGGGTTTTTCACGAAGCATAATCCCGCCAACCGCCGCTGTAAATGCAAACTGTTCATCAGAAAGATACCGAATGTTATTTCTGTTAAAATATTCAGGCTTCCCGGCAAGGATATAAGATTGGCGGACAATTTCCTCGGCAATTGAAAGTACAATGGAAGCTCGTGTGGGAACAATCAGCGGGATTTGATATTGAGCGGTTTTTTCGGCAACATAGGGCAGGATATTCAAACTTGCCAGCGTCTGGATTTCATCAATGTCATCAATCCCGGGAACATAAAGCACAGGTTTGCCCATTTCCGTTGCTCTGCCAATGGCTTCATCTAAGGCTTTGAGTCCCGGAATCTGGCGAAAAAATAAACTTTTACCCTTGCGTGCACGTCGCAATAAAAATAAAAACATCAGCAAAAATGCGCCAATATAGAGCAGAACATTAAGACGGTCGGTATAAAAAATTAAGCCGCTTTTCTCAATGACATGGCTCCATAATCCCGAAAAATATGACATCATGTCCTGTATTGAACTCCGTATTTCCTACACCAGACTTTACGCCTTTTTTATGGAAATCCACATTTAAAATTCCCGAACAACATAAATCATTTCAAGAAGAAAATTAATCCCGGCGAAAATAATTTACGTATAACAGGGCAACGCTTCGTTGATGCGTTAATCACCGTTTTTCTGTATTGAATATATTTCCATTTAATCCTTGTAATCTCTCATTTTCTGTTGACACAGGGTGTGAGCAAGAGGGATGAAGACATAGTTCGTTGAGTAAAAGGGCTCAACGAATCTTGAGTTTTTTACCTTCTGCTCGGTTTGATGAGACTCCGACGTCTGACTGGGCTGAAGGCAGATTGTTAAAATTAAAGGAGTGATGCATTATGTCCATCACACTGGAAAAGAAGAAGGAACTGATTGGGCAGTTCAAACGCCATGAGGGTGACACCGGCTCTCCTGAGGTGCAGGTTGCTATCCTCACGGAACGTATCAATAACCTGACGGGACATTTCAAGGCTCATGCAAAAGACCACCACTCCCGTCGGGGGCTTCTGAAGATGGTGGGAAGACGCAAGAGTCTCCTGAACTACTTGCAGAGACTGGATATTGAGCGATATCGGAAGATTGTGGCAAGTCTTGGGCTCAGGAAATAGGATTTTGGGGGTGGAGTGTTCCGCCCCTTATCACATCATTATATAAAGGCGGCCGTTTGGACTTCGCGGAGGGGACAGGTTTCGGGATTTTGAGGTTATGCGACCGATTGACGTCAGGATGACCTTCACTGTCATGTCGCAAATCCCCCACGGGCGCATAAGCTCTAAATTCCGAAGACCCGTTTCCTCAAAAAAAGCGGTGTCTATCCTGTCCTTCCCGCACAATCGGCCGCAGGAAGGATTTTTTTATGAACGAGAGCAAACGTTACGCAATCCCTTACGGTTCGGGCACACTGACCCTTGAGACTGGACGTCTCGCAAGACAGGCGCATGGCGCTGTGCTGGCGCAATGGGGCGACACCATTGTCCTTTCGGCTGCCGTTGTTGCCGATAAACCGCCGGAGAAATTGCAGGATTTTTTCCCCCTCACAATAGATTACAGGGAAAAATTTTACGCCTCGGGGCGCATCCCCGGCGGATTTTTCAAGCGTGAGGGACGACCCGGCACAAACGAGACCCTGCGCGCCCGCCTGATTGACCGCCCCCTGCGACCCCTCTTCCCCGATGGCTTTCGCAACGAAACACAGGTGTATATCTCCATCCTGTCCATGGACCAGCAACATCCGGCGGAACTACCCGCACTTATCGCATCTTCCGCCGCACTCCATATCTCCAAAATTCCCTTCACCACCCCTATCGCGGGCTGCCGCGTTGCGCACATCGGCGATGAATTCATCCTGAACCCGACATTCCAGGAGATGGAACAGTCAGACCTTGACCTTGTGGCGGCGGGAACGAAGGACGCCATCTGCATGGTGGAATGCGGGTCATCCGAGGTTTCGGAAGAGGTTATACTTGAGGCGCTCAGGTTGGCGCATGAGGAAAACATGCGTGTGGTGGCGTTCCTTGAGACCATGCGAGCCGAATGCGGCGTCCCGAAGATGCCTTTTGAAGCGCCGGAGACAGACCCCGGGCTCCTCGCCGCAGTGGAGAAACTCTTCCGTCCACGCCTCACTGAAATCCACAAGACCTATGACAAGCAGGCGCGGAAGGAGATTCAGAAGGCAATAGATGAAGAGGTGCGTGCGGCGCTGGCTGAGACATTTCCCGAACGCGAGGATGATATCTCACACTATTGTGATAATATTTACACCGCCGACCTCAGACGGATGATTGTGGATGAAAAAATCAGAGCCGATGGACGCAGTCATGAGGAGATACGTCCCATCACATGCGAAATCGCATCGCTTCCCTGCACCCATGGCTCAGCCATCTTCACGCGCGGTCAGACACAGGCGCTTGCCGCAGTTACACTCGGCACACCTGATGACCGCCAGACTATTGACGACCTGATGGGTGTCTCTGAAAAGGGGTTCATGCTTCACTATAATTTCCCTTCATACAGCGTTGGGGAGTGCGGGAGACCTGTTGGACCGGGACGACGCGAAATCGGACATGGCATGCTCGCTGAACGCGCCCTCTCTCCCATCCTGCCGGAAAATGAGAAATTCCCTTACACCATCCGCATCGTCTCTGAAATCATGGAATCCAACGGCTCATCCTCCATGGCATCTGTCTGCGCCAGCACTCTTGCGCTCATGGATTGCGGCGTGCCCATCAAGTCGCCAGTGGCGGGCATCGCCATGGGGCTCGTCAATGAGAATGACAAGGTGGCAATCCTGAGCGATATCATGGGACTGGAAGACCACCTCGGCGATATGGACTTCAAGGTGGCAGGAACGGTGAATGGTATCACTGCCCTCCAGATGGATATTAAAACATCAGGCATCGATTTTGAGATTCTGTCAAAGGCGCTGGAACAGGCAAGACGCGGTCGCGAGTTTATACTTGAAAAGATGAAGGAGACAATTGCGGAGCCTCACCCCGACCTCAAACCCCATGCCCCGCGCATCCAGATTCTCCATATACCTGTGGACAAAATCGGCGAACTCATCGGTCCCGGAGGCAAGGTGGTCAAGGAGATTATCGAAAAGACCGGATGCAAGATAGACATCGAGGACGATGGCTCTGTTTATATTGCCTCCTCCGAGGCGCAATCGATGCAGAAAGCCGTGGACATGATTCGCGGCAGGACCGCCGAAGCCGAAATGGGGCAGATTTATACGGGAAAGGTTGTGCGCGTCACCACGTTTGGCGCCTTTGTGGAGATATTGCCCGGAAAGGATGGACTGGTGCATATTTCCGAGCTCGATTTTTCAAGGGTGGAAAAGGTGGAGGACATCTGCCGCGAGGGCGACACATTCCTTGTGAAGGTCATCGGGATTGACCCGATTAATGGCAAGATAAGATTGAGCCGTAAGGAGGCAATGAAGGACAGGGGCGAAATCCCGGAGAGAAAACCCCGTCAACAGACACCACACCGTCAGGAACCACACCAGCAGGAACCACACCAGCAGAAGAAACCGCCGACATATCGCTGGGTACCACCGCACAAGGAAAATGAAGAGGAATAAGGAAGGCAAAATCCTGTGGTAGAGGCAAAAGGCGAAGAAAAAGCGAAGATATACCATATATGACATAATTTATTGAATTTACGTCCAATATGTAGCCATATTTTCAATAATGTGTGTCAATATGATACAACACGCCGGGTGGATGCATCCCACTCTATAAATCTGGTAATATTGAAATTATCTCATCGCCCTTTTTTCCTTTGACACCTATCCCATATTGATTAAGATAATATCTTTGTTGAATTGAAAAAAAGGCATTTTTTTCTTGCCTTTGTCAGGTGTCTTCCCTGAAGGAATCACGGGCGTTATAGAGTTTTGTGGCGGGCCTTCTTCTTGGTAGCGCACGGAGAACGCCGTTTCCCACCTTTGACTCCGCGCCCGTGATTTTTTTATTTCAACCTTGGGGTCTCGACGTCCTCTTCTCCGCGCCTCAGCGACCTGCAGGATGAAATGAATGTCAACCGGCTATCAACTATATTACGGTCCGGCAGTGCGTCAAAAGGCAGACGCCCTCTTTGATGAATGCAAAGAGCGGCTTGCGCGGGGCGACGCTGAATCTTTTGCCCTTGTGGTGCCCTCTCATCGCTTCGCCCTTGAGATGATAAGAAGATTCATCACCGCCGTTCCGGGCGGCTGGCAGAGACCGCCTGTCTTCCACATCGAATCCTTCATTGCGCGCTTTCTCCCATCACATCTCTCATTCAAAGAAATCCTCACAACAAATGACATCTCACAAATCCTCCGAACGCTTTCCATGGAGGATATGGGGCATCTCAAACCCCTTTTCACAACCGGCGGCGACCCCTTCCCCAACATGCTCGCACGGGCGGGAGAACTCATCCTTGAGATGAAGAAAGAAGGGATTTCACCCGACGACCTTGATAAGATATCCAGAGACAGTCATGGGCTTTCCCTGATACGGAGACTCTTCCGGCGGTATGAGAAATTTCTCAAGTCAAAGGGACTCCTCGACCAGGGCGACATTTATCGTGAGGCGGCAACCCATGCCTCCCGGACTGCGCGCGCCATCTTCCCCTCGCTTGAGCGCCTTATCATTGACGGTCTGGATGTCTTTCCCAAAACCCTGGTTCAATTTCTTGAATCCCTCGGCTGTATCATACCGGAAACGATAGTGCTGGTGGAGTATGAACCCGGACGACCGCTCCTGTTCGGACATCTCGAGGATTCATTCAACCGTCTCGCTCACTCCGCCGGCACCGTTCATTTTCTTGAGGCAGGGGAGACGACATGCGAAAAGGAGATTTTTGCAAACAGTCTTTATAAAGATATTCATGCGGGTGAGAAAGAGTTCGGCGGGGGATGTGAGTTCCTGCATGTTTACGAGCTTCCGAATCATTCTCGCGAGGTTCGCTTCATTGCGCGCCTGATTAAGAATATCGCCACGGATAAGAAAAATCCCGTCCCCATTGCGGATATCTGCGTCTGCTTTCCCTCCCTTGAAAAATATGCCTCCCTCGTGCAGGAGATTTTCGGCGAGTATGGCATCCCGTATAATATCTCGCTCGGGACTCCTCTCTCCTGCGTGCCTGTCATCCGCGCCGTGGAGCTCTTTCTTTTGCTGATTGAGAGCAATTTTGAGCGCGCCACATTTTTACGAGTCCTGAATAATCCATACTTTTCATTCGCCTCGCTTGTGCCGGAGGAAAGGCGCCCGCCAGCGGGGACAATGCTTGCGCGGCTCAAAGAACTGCGAGCCTCCGGCGGAATCGCAACGTGGATTGTGGCTATGCGTGAGGAGGTCGCCGTCCTCTATCAGAAACTCTCACTTATGGAAAGAGGTGAATATGAACCCGATGAGAAGTCAGGCGGGATTTCCGACTTGGAAAGCCTTAAAAACGATTACAATAACTGTCAGAAAATCTTAAACGTCCTTGAACAGTTACAAAATCTCGCCGACCCCTTCACAGGCGAAAACACATACGAGTTTTTTGCGGACAAGTTAAAAGCCGCGCTGGATGCGCTTCTTTTGCGAAAGCGCCTCCTTCTGCCGGATGGAGATGACGCCGATTTCCATATTTATAACCGGGACGTGCGGGTGCTTGAGCATTTTTATGAAACACTTGCCCGGTTGGTCTCGATTCATCGCCTCCTCGGGGAAAAGCCATGTCCATTCAAAAATTTTGCCCGGGAACTGCGAGTTGCCCTCACGGGAGATTCCTTCCATCCGGAGGAGGTCAGGGTTGATGCGGTTCAGGTCCTGGGACGTCTGGAACCGCGCCTCTTTTCCTTTGAATACTTCATCCTCGGGGGATTTCTCGATGGCGAATTCCCTCACGTCAAGCCGCCCTCGCCATTCATCTCAAAACCTGAGCGCATGAATCTTGGACTTCCCTCAACGGGTGAATCCTTTGCGGCGGACAGGTTCCTGTTTTACCACTTTATCCGTCAGACACGACGGCGCATGATTATCACCCGCCCGGCAAATGAGGGTGAAAACCCGCTCCTTCCCTCGCCCATCATTCATGAACTGAAACGACTTGGCATCATTCCCATTTCACAACTCGAGCCGGATGACCGCGTTTATTCAAGACCGGAATGGCAGACCGCCATCGGAAAGAAGAGCCCCCCGCCTGTGCCCTCCTGCGGTGTCTTCATAAAACCGTCACGACCCTTTTTTTCACACGGCAACTTTTCCGCCTCGCAACTGGAGGAATATGCGCGCTGCCCCTTCCAGTTCTTTGTGAGACGCATCCTGCACCTCAGCGAACCTGTGGCGGAGGAACCGGAGGAGGAAATCACCCCTCTGGAACGCGGCTCTGTGCTTCATCGGGCGCTCTGGCGATTTTACAGTGAACGCGCGGAAAGGGGGCGCATCCCCATCGTGGGCGACAAGGAGATGGCGCAGGCGGCGGAGATGCTTGTTGCCATCGCAAGGGAGGCGATGAGCGCCCTGCCTTATGACAATCTCTTCTGGGATGCGGAGCGGGAGCGGCTCCTCGGCGACCCTGACAGTGAGGGCAGACCGGGCATCCTGCGCCTTCTTATTGAACATGAGCGCGACTTCTTTGAACGAAATACAGGCTATGTCCCCTGCTTTTTTGAAGTTGCCTTCGGACATGTGCCGGTCGCCCCGAAAGAGCGGGAAAAACATCCACCAGCCGCACCTTACATTATAGAGCACCCCGACGGTCCCATCAGGCTCCGCGGCAGGATTGACCGCATTGAAATCGGGGAGGACTCCTTTGCCATTGTGGATTACAAGACAGGTAAAAGCGGGATGGGGATGGCGGATGTGGAAGAGGGGAAGTGTCTCCAGTTGCCGGTTTATCTCCTTGCGGCGAGGGAATGGCTGGAGAGGAAGAAGGGACACCGACTGCGCCCCGCCGGCGCTGTCTATTACTGCATAAATTCCGAGACGCTCATCGACCGGGATTCTCCCATCATCCTTAAAGATGAGCTAAAGGCGCTAATCGACCACCCCAGAAAAAGAACATATTGCGAAACATCCGAAGAACTGGAAGACCTCCTTGAGCAGACAAAGGAGCATATCCGTAAATATGTGACGGACATCCGTGAAGGCAGATTTCCCCTTGGAGAAAGCGACCGGTCCTGCCGCTGGTGCGCCTTTGCAAACACCTGCCGCAAGGCATCCCTGAGCGGGCAACCCACCGAAACACAGCTTCCTGAATAAAACCCACCCTCAGGGGAAATCATCTGTAAATAACAAAATCAAAAATTATTGCACAAATTGCTAACTTTTAAAGGCACCATGATAAATCAATAACGGGGAAAAAAGGCGATAAAATAAGGGATGAGAAACGCCCCGCCGCCGTTCTGCGTTGCGATGGAGGGGAATCTCAAAAAGTTGCCCAGTCCCACGGCGCTGCCGGCGACGGCGAGAATCACCCCCAACCTGGAAGTCCACTCCTGACGTTTCATGTGGTGTAATCCTTTCGATGTAACAATATCAGGTTTTATGAACTTGTAATTCTTAAGCCTGTTATTTGTCGAGTAATTTTTAATACTTGATTTATAATGGTGCGCTGCGGTTGTTTTGGATGTATGAAAGATTTTAAGCGTTTTATAATTTCCCTCGTCGTCGTTCTTGCCCTTTTCTGCGGCTGCGGAAGCCGGCAGAACGCTCAGAAAAAAAATCGCACTGAAATTGTTTACTGGACAGGCTGGACCGGGCAGGAGATGGGCGTCCTGCAACGCATCATTGACCGCTTTAATGCCTCCCAGGACCGCATCTACTGCCGCATGGTGACAATAGCAGGCGTCTATCAGAAGGTGCGCATCGCCTTTGCGGGAGGCGATGTGCCCGACCTCACGTCCTGCATCTGGGCGGAGGAATTCCCAAGCTATGCCATCCGCGGGGTACTTGAACCGCTTGACCCCTATATCGCCCGCTCCGGACGCAACCTATCAAAGGAATACATGCCCGGTCTGTGGCGGATGTTTCATTTCGACGGCAAGGTCTATGCCCTCGCCATGACAACAAACGGCACGCTCTTCTTTTACAACAAGGATATCTTCAAGGCGGTGGGCTGGGGGGAAGACCGTGTCCCGAAAACGCTTGATGAATTTGAGGAAATCAACCGTCTCTGCGTCAAATATGGCAAGGATGGAAATCTTGAAAGGTATGGGACGCTTCCCTTTAATATCATCTACTGGGGATATATCTTCGGCGGCGGGTGGTATGATGAGAAGACGCACAGGGTGACGGCGAACAGACCTGAAAATGTCCGCGCCCTCGCCTGGATGCAGAAACAGTCCAGAAAGTATGATGTGCGGAAACTGCGCAGCTTTGAGAAAACTTTCAGCACATTCATCGCATCCGCCAACTGCCCGTTTTATGTGGGCAAGGCGGCTATATATCATTCCGGCGAGTATATGACCCATCATTTGAAGAAGTATGCGCCAAACTTGCGATACGGCTGGTTCCCATATCCATATCCGCCGGGGGGACGTTCCAACTGCAGTCTTGTGGGCGGCTCGCTCTTCGCCATACCGTCCGCATCCAAACATAAGGATGAGGCGTGGGAACTCCTGAACTTCCTCACGCAACCGGCGTCCATCAAGGAATTCTGCCTCGGGCTTCATAACCTGCCGCCCCTTATCCAGGTGGCAAGAGACCCCGCCTTCACAAGCGACCCTGTTTACAGGGACTTAGCCGAGATTATGAGCGGGGAAAATGTCTTCGGTCCCCCGCCGATGCCAGTCTGGACGCGCTACATGACTGACCTCAACCGCGCCGAGGAATATACCGTTTACGGCAACAGCGATCCGAAGAAATTATTGGATGATGTTCAGGTGCGGATGCAAAGGGAGCTCGACCGCCTGCCTTGTCCGACGAAGTTCAGAGAATGAAGTCGGATGGAGCAGAAAAAAATCAAATGAGACAATTACAACCTTGCGCGCTCTGCGCATTTGAGTGATTATTCTTAGTATTGACATCATAACCCAAATCATACTTTTATACATGTAATTGAGACAAGAGAGGCTCAACAATGAGACTTCAAAGACGGACAGTTGCCGTTTATAAAAAGGGAGCGTAGATAACAATAAGCAAAATAATCAGAAAGAAATGGATCCAGATATAAAATGAGAAATGTGAAACCACGCAGAGGAAATGTATTCGAATCATATCGCAAGATAGGCGATGACGAGAGGCAATTCGATATCGCTTTCTGGCAAAAACAAGGCGATCAGGCTATTTTCGACGCCGCTTTTGATCTTGTGATGGACTATCTTATATTGAGGGAAGGCCATGCTGTCGAGCCCAGACTTCAAAGAACTGTTGAATCTTTTCAACGGTTATAACGTTCGATATTTGATCGTCGGCGGTTATGCTGTGATGAAATACACTGAGCCAAGATTTACAAAGGATTTGGATATCTGGATCGCCACTGACGAGGAGAATGCAAAAAACGTTTATTCCGCTTTGAAAGAATTCGGAGCGCCGCTAACGAATCTGACTTATCATGATTTCATGTCTGAGGATTATTTTTATCAGATGGGACGGGCGCCCTTTCGATTAGACATTGTAATGTCCATAACGGGAGTATCATTTGAAACGGCGTGGAAAAATAAAATCGTTGTTCAACTTCAGGATATGAAGATTCCCTTCATATCGAAAGAAGACTTGATAAAGAACAAAGAAGCGCTCGGCCGACCACAGGATATGATTGATGTTGAAAATCTGAAAAAAAGCATATATAAATAAGGTGGCGCTGTGTATAAATTTCGCCACCTGATATTTCAAATCCCTATAATTATCATTATAAAAGTTGATATTTGTTGCTGTCAAACCTGAGGGTAGATATGTATCGCATATCCTTTTAACGTCAAGTTTGTTTGCGAGGGGAAATGAGGGTTTCCAACACTTCAACGATTGAGCGATGGCGTGAGGTGGCGAGGTCGAAGGTTGAACGGCGGAATTTGCGCAATGGGCTGCTCTTTATTTCGCCGTGGCTGGTGGGACTGGTGGCGTTTACGCTGTATCCCATCTGCGCCTCATTTTACTGGAGCTTTTGCCGCTTTGACGGATTTTCGCCGCCCGTCTGGGTGGGACTTGAAAATTACCGCATCATCTTTTCAGAGGACCCTGTTTTCTGGCGGGCGCTCTTCAACACATTATATATGGTAATTTTTGCCCTGCCAATCACGCTCGCCTTTTCACTGTTTCTCTCCATCCTTCTGAACATGAAGGTGCGCGGACAGCCGATTTACCGGACAATCCTTTATCTGCCCTCCATTGCGCCGGTGATTGCCGTCTCAGTCCTGTGGCTCTGGCTCCTGAACCCGGAATACGGTCTCATCAACCGGCTATTTCATTTTATGGGCATTAACATGGTGGGATGGCTAATAGACCCGAAGCTTGCAAAGCCTGCGCTCATAATTATGGGGCTGTGGCAGGTGGGCGGCTCCGTCCTTATCTTCCTTGCAGGACTTCAGGAGGTGCCGACACATCTTTACGAGGCGGCGGAGGTTGACGGGGCAGGCATCCTGACAAAATTCTGGCATGTGACCCTGCCCATGCTCAGCCCCATCCTTCTCTTCAACCTCATCATGGGGATAATCGGGTATTTTCAGTATTTCACCCAGGCATTCGTGATGACACAGGGAGGACCTCAGGATGCCACACTGTTTTACGCCCTTCATCTCTTCAACCGGGCATTCTTAGATTTTGAGCTGGGTTATGCCTCGGCGATGGCGTGGCTGCTTTTCATCCTCATCCTCGCCGCAACTATCATTGTGTTGAGGACATCGCGGCGATGGGTCTATTATGAAGGGGAGACGAAGAATTAGATTTGAGAATTGGAGAATTGGAGAATCTGAGAATTTGAGAATTGTCGGTATGAAATCATGAAAAAAAGAAATTATATATATCAGTTTTCCGGGCATGGAATATTGCTCTTTTTCAGCCTGCTCTTCTTTGTGCCCTTTTACTGGATGGTGATGACCTCGCTGAAGAGCGACAATGAGATTTTCACCCTTGAGGTGAAATGGCTGCCGGCGGTCTTTCGCTGGAATAATTACAAAGAGGCAATCCTGTTCATCCCATTCCTGCGATACCTTGCCAACACGCTTCTCATCTGCTCTTTCAACGTGGCTGGCGCGGTTTTATCGTGCAGTCTAACGGCTTACGGATTTGCGCGCATCCGCTGGTTTGGACGGGATATCCTCTTCATGGTCCTGCTCTCCACCATGATGCTTTCCGGGCAGGTGACCATGTTGCCTGTGTTCCGAATCTTCCGCACCCTGGGCTGGATAGGGACATTTCTCCCGTTGATAGTGCCGTCATTTCTGGGCTCGGCGTTTTTCATCTTCCTCCTGCGGCAGTTTTTCATGGGGATTCCACATGAGCTCTCCGAGGCGGCGGTTCTTGACGGATGCACGGAGCTTGGCATCTATGCGCGGGTGATTTTGCCGCTTGCGCGCCCCGCCCTCCTCACGGTGGCGCTCTTCACCTTCCTGTGGAACTGGAATGACTTCATGGGACCTCTGATTTATCTGACTGACAACTCCAAATACACCCTTGCGGTGGGATTGCAGCAGTTTCTGGGTCAGCATGATACCGAGTGGTCTATGCTCATGGCGATTTCCACGCTCATGACGTTGCCGGTCATTGTTTTATTTTTCCTCACGCAGAAGACATTTGTGAAAGGGATTGCCCTGAGCGGGATAAAGGGTTGAGAAGATTAATCTGTTTTTTCATGGTTTTATTACTCCTGTCTGTCCTGATGGCGGCAGATAACCCATTATTAAAAAAGGGTGGAGCGAGTATGTCCGAAAATCTCATGTCTGCGCAGGATGCCATGCAGAGGCTTGCCGGGGATTCCATCGCCATTGACCCGGCATTTTCCTTTTACAAGGCAAAATCCTGGGATGGGTGGGCGGAGGAAATCCGGAAATTTAATTTCAGCGCTGTGCATATTATCATTGTTGCGCCAATTTCAATCGCGGAACAAAAAAAGATTGTGCAGGCATTTCACTCATGTGGAATCGCCTGCGCCCTGCGCATTTATCCCACCACGGATTTTGAGGCATACGAGAAACATCCGGAATGGCGGCAGAAGTCCCTCGATGGCTCCAGCCGTCATGATTGGAGGGTGTATCTCTGCCCCAACGCCCCGGGATTCACAGAGCATGTCTGCCGCCGCGTGAGGGAGATGGTTGGCTCCGTTCCTTATGACGCTATTGAGTTAGCCGAGCCCTGGTTTGAGGTCTGGGGCGGTCCGTATGAAAATAATCCCAACCGCGGAAAATATGCCTGCATCTGCGATAATTGTTCGCGCCTGTTCAAGGAAAAAACCGGTATCTCCCCTCAGGACTTCCTGTTCAATCCTCAATCCGCCTCAGGCGGACTCAAATCCTCCAATTCTCAAATTTACAAGTCTTGGCAGGATTTCCGCGTGGAGACCATAATCCGTTTTTCCGCGCGTATTTACGAGGCGGCGCAGAAGGCGCGCCCCGGCATCAAAACTATCCACATGCACCTATCTGATTGCACCGTGGAACCGGAGGGCTCTCGTGAATATCAGGCGCAGGACATGGACGCCGCATTGAAAACACTGAAACCGGACATCATGATTATTGAGGATGCATGGCAGGACTGGACAAAACCCAATTTAAAGCCGGAGTTTGTGAAGGCTTATGCAAAGGCTTACGTGAAGCGCGCGCACACAATCATTCCCGGCATTATTATAAAGGCACATGCCGACATCGGGTCGCGAAAAGAGATGCGGCGCACATATTCATGGATGAAGCGCTTTGCCGCCGAGGCGCGCGCCGGTGGCTTCAATTCCGCATGTTATTATGAATTCTCCATTGGCGATTTTACTAAGAGACCTTAAAAAAATGAATATATTTCCACCACAGTCCGCCTCAGGCGGACACAGAGAACACAGAGAATTCTTTAATATTTCAAGATTTCTGGGACCGGAGCGGACAATATTCCCCAGACTGACAGTGCCGTTTGTCGGGTCATACTGGAATTGGTAAGGACGGTCGAACACAAAACACCTGATAATCATCTCCCATGTATCCGATTGCCCTTGACGCTGACATCATTATTTCAATTATAAGATTATCTTCTTGATGATGAAAATTCAATTGATTCTCTTCCATCTATGAAGCCTCTTTTCAATTTTTGCCTTATTTTTCTCCTTTTTTGTAATGTGGTTTACAGTGAGGAACCCACCGCATCCCTGTTGATGACTGAAAAGGCGCTCGCCGTCTATGAGTCCGATGTCGGCACCTACCCCTCAAGCACCCAGGGATTATCAGCGCTCACACGCCGCCCCATTGAGGTGTCGCCCGAAAGGTGGAAAGGTCCCTATCTGGAAAAGGTTCCCATTGACCCCTGGGGGGATGAGTTTGTTTATAAATTCCCCGGCACGCATGAGAAACCATACGACCTATCCTCCATTGGAGCCGACCGCATCGCCGGCACGGGCGATGACATTGTGAACTGGGATGTAAAAAAGTCTCCTGCCGGCAAAAAGGAGCCCGCTCTCTCCCCTGTCCCCCTGCCGCCGGAGCTTGACCCGGGCAGGGAGTATATGGAAAAGGCTGGCGGACTGAATCTCCCGATGGTATGGCTCAATCCGGGGCAGTTTATTTATGTCAGCCACAGGAGCGGCGCAGGTCCTCCGCTTGTGGCGCTGGATGGATACTGGATATCCCGTTATGAAATCAGTGCGCGTCAGTATTGCATTTTTCTTAATGCCGCGGGTGACCCCGAAAAGATGGGATATGCGGTTGTCTATGAAGACTCCACCATAGCAAAAAAGAGCGGGAAATTTTTGCCACGGGCTGAATGTGAAGATAAGCCGGCATATCCCGTCTCATGGATTGGCGCGGATGCCTTCTGCAGGATGCTCAGCAAAGGCACGGGATTGAATTACAACGTTCCCACAGAGGCAGAGTGGGAGCGAGCGGCAGGAGGCGGACTTAAATTCAAGCCCTACCCCTGGGGCGACCAGAACCCGGAAGGACGGGCAAATTACGGGCATCGCGGAGGGAAGGATTTTGAACTGCTGACGCCTGTGGGGAGTTTTTCCCCGAACCACTTTGGACTTTTTGACATGGCGGGAAATGTGCTGGAGTGGTGTCGTGACTGGTATGATGTCAATGTGGAATTAAGAGGGGTCAAAAACCCCGCAGGTCCAGGTTTCGGGAATGAAAAGGTCCTGAGGGGCGGCGGCTTCCGCTCCCAGGAACAATTTATCCGGATTGACCAGCGATTGCACAACCTGCCCTGGTTCAAGAACGGCGGCTTTCGCATTGTGAGAGAACCATAAACTGCAAAAGAGGCAATTCAATTGCCCTGATTGCGGAAGGTCAGCGCGGAAAATTCTCTTCAATAATACGTCACCCATGATGGATTGGCGGCGGTTGCCTGCGTGGTGGCAAGGTAAACGCCCCATGAGTTGAGCGTGCCGGCCTGTCCCACCACACCATCCTCCACCTTGAGAGTCCACTCGCCAAATGGGCACATCAAAAGGAGAGTCCCCATACTGTTATCGGGTCTGACACAGCCTCTGTAAGAACCCAGACCCACAAGCTCCCTCAGCTCAATCATATCAGAAATCGACCAGGAACACCTGTCATTCAGGAAAATGCCGTCAAAATTCGGATAACTCCTGCCCTCTCTATCCAGCACAAGGGCACCGCTGTCCCATGGCGTCAGGAGCCTCGCCTGCACATCCTGCGTGCGGGGATGATTGATGAACAGTTCCAGAGTCACATCCGCCGGCGAAGCAATCCCGCGCGCCACACACACTGACGAAAGAGAAGACGTCCCATCGGGGATGACCCTTGCGCCATCTGCGTTGCGAAAATAGTAAAGGGGCGGCGATGTGCGTGGGAGCATGCGATATGTGTACATGGAGAAATTGCAGTTACCACGTGTGGACATTTTCAGGCGGAAAAATCCGCCTTCGCCCCACCCCTCGCCCCAGCTGTTCTTGCAAATCCAGCAGTCCTGGGCATCATCCCAGCCAAGAAGCGCAACCATATGGGCGCCCACGCTCACGCCGGTGACCTTGCTATACACCCCACCAGTGTATGTCAGAAAGTCCTCATATACATCCATCCAGCACATAATTGGGGATTGCATCACGGCTGACTTCAACGGGCTTTCATAATCGCCGACGACATAGGAGTCACTGATGACCTCCCAATTTTCAATAAGATAGGCGCCGCCGTCAGGGAGATATTTTGCAGGGGAGTCCGTGGGGAGCGTTCCATCCCATCCGGCATAGGGGCAGGCTGATTCGGAAACTGTGCCGACAGCCATGAGGAAATCTGCAGCTTGGGAGCTCCACCATCCATTGTCCGGTTTGCCGCCGCCAAAGGCGAAAATGAATCTCTCCGATAGGTCGATATCGAGGTCGGGATTTCCGGACTCAATTTTCATGATGGATTCAAGGCATGCGATTGCTGAAAAGGCGGAGCAGGTATTGAAAGATAACTGACTGCGAATAGGTGTCACCCAGTTGTGACCATCCTTGATTCTCCAATCCCAGGGGGATGGCAAGGAACGCCCATCCTTCGGAACCATATAGCCCTTCGGAACAGCCTTGCGTGAACGGACAGACAGCGGCTCGGGCAAGGCGCCGCACAGGCGTTTTTTCTGCTCCGGCGAAAGGCGGGAGACAGATGTCTCCCCCGCTGTCCATGACTCTCCCTTCACCTGTATTGCCTTCTGAACCTCCTGAACGGTCAATGAGGAACCGATGACCGGAGAGGATATTATAAGGAGACATAGTCCAAGCAGGAATTTGTTCATTTTCATTCTCCCAATTAAAGCAAAAATGTTGGTGACTTCATCCTGAAATTCTTTTCACAGGAAAGCGCCCGCCCTTTTCATGGCAGCCCTCACTTTTTTCCCATCAAGGGTGCGGGGTGTTATGCCTGCGTCAAGTGAAAGGGCGCTGGCGATTCCAGCCGCCTCACCGAAGGCGCGACAGGTCGGTTGCACACGCGGTGAGGACTGCCCCGCAAAATCCGCCGAAAAACATCGCCCAGCCACAAGGAGGTTCTCCACCCCCTTCGGCACAAGACACCGGTATGGCACCTCATAATATCTTTTGTCCTCCGGGAGACGCGGAATCTTGACATCGCCGTATTCAACCTGCGCCCCGTGCACATCAATGGGGTAATTGCTGCGGGCAATGGCGTCGGGAAATTTCCTGAACGTGAGAATATCTTTGCCCGTGAGAACATACTCGCCCACGATGCGGCGGGATTCCCTCACACCCAGCATGACGGCGGCATGGATGAGCCATGCCTTCTCAAATCCCGGAAAATATTTCTTCATGAACTGCACGGTGCGAAGGATGGCGCGGCGCCCGTCCATCAGGGCGCGGGATTGATAGTCAGGACGCGTGACATCCGCCTCGGGTTTAATCTCCGGACAATTGAAGGCAAGACAGCCCGGTTTCCCCGGCACCCCGAACGCCTGAAAATAATTCCCGTCTCTCTCAAGGAGGTCGCCCGCCTCAACCGCCTTGAGAAAGATTGGCTCCAGCGGCCAGTCATGTCCCCACACCATGGCGGTGTGAAAGAATGGGAAACCGGTCTCCACCTTCTGTCCCTGCTTTTTCAGAAATGCCGAAAATCGCCTCTCGTCAATTCCCCCCATCTCAAAACGGAGCGAGGTGGGTTGATTGACGTGATTATCCGGACGTCCGGAGACAACGGGCGCGCCGGCAAAAACCGCCACATCCGCATCGCCCGTGGCGTCAATCACGCGCCGCGCCATCACCGCCTGCCTGCCTCCCTTGTTCTCAATGATGACTCCCCCTATCACGCCTCCCTGACAAACAGCCCCGCAGGTGAATGTGTTATACATGATTTCAACGCCCGCCTCGAGGCACATCTCTTCGAGAACAAATGAGAGCATGACGGGGTCAAACCAGCCGTCATTGCCGCCCCGGTCTTTCGCGCCCGCGCCCCGCTTCATCAGGCGACGGTTAATCTCTGTGTTGATGGATGACGGGGATGGGTTCCCTTTTATAAGATTGTGCATGAGGGGCGTTACGAGGGCTGCCGTGGCTGAGCCGCCGAGGAAGGCAAGTTGCTCAATGATGAGGGTCTTTTTTCCGCGGCGCGCCGCCGCAAACGCCGCCGGCACACCTGCCGTCCCGCCTCCGACCACAAGAACATCCACTTCCTTTGTAATGGGAATTTCCCGCCCCGCCTCATGTATCATTTTCGACACTTATGCGATTACTCCTAAATTTTTCCGTCCCGATTCCCCGCAATCATTAAACAAAAATCAGCCCCCAACCGCCGCATTTCGTCAAGGAAATATCGGAGAATGAACCATTTCCAGGCGCCATCCGTTCCCCGGAACGAACCGTCCGGGGAGGGGAACGGCTTGTCCGTTCCCGCGCCCGCACCCCTCCCACCTTTTATGCCCCTTTTTGGCGGGCTTTTTCCCTTGATTCCACAAGCAACATACTGATTATTGAGCATGAGATTATAGACAAGGATTTGAATCGTTTTTTTACTGTATCATCGCACTTCCCGGGGATTGCATGGAAGGAAAAAGCCATGATGACCTTGCGTCATTTTACACTCAAATTTGAAGATGTTCCGGCATCCACTGCCTGGTATCTCACCGACCTTGCCGAATCCCGGGGAAAGCAGGAATTGTTCACCCGACAAGCCCCCCAGCGTCTCAAGACCCTGAAAGAACATGCCCTGATCGAGAGCGCCGTTTCCTCCAACAGGATTGAAGGCGTGGAGGCCGACAAGTCCCGAATCGCCACGATCGTCTTTGGAAAATCTCTCCTGCGCGACCGGGATGAAGAGGAAATCCGGGGATACCGTCAATCTCTGACCCTGATCCATGAGCAGGGCGCCAATCTTCCTATTTCGGAAGAGACCATTCTGCGGCTGCACCGTCTGACGCGTGGCGGAACAGGGGATTCGGGCAGATACAAGGAGAAGGACAGCGACATCATAGAAAAATATCCGGACGGCCGCTCGCGGATACGCTTCAAGACTGTTTCCGCCGGAGACACGCCGGGTTTCATGAAGGAATTGGTGGAACTTTATAATGAGGGCATCAGGGAGCGGAAGGTTCCTCCGCTTTTGCTTATGGCGGCATTCAATCTGGATTTTCTCTGCATTCATCCCTTTCGGGACGGAAACGGGCGCGCCTCACGGCTTCTCCTGCTCCTGAATTGCTACCATCTGGGTTTCGAGGTTGGACGCTATATCAGTATGGAACGCCTCATCGAGCAGAACAAGGAACGTTATTATGAAACTTTGGAGCAGAGTTCCCAGAGTTGGTGCGATGGCAGACATGACCCCTGGCATTATGTCAATTTTATCCTGTTCATTATCAAGAGCGCTTACAGGGAATTCGAGGAACGCATCGAAAAACTCCAAAGTCCCAGGGGAGAAAAGACGCGACTTGTTCTTCATGCCATTGCGGGGATGCCGGGAACGTTTCGCATTGCCGAGCTCATGAACCAATGCCCGAACGTCGGTGTGGACATGGTCCGGAGCATTTTAAAGAATATGCGAAAAGAAGGCCGTGTGGAATGCCTGGGCCGAGGCCAAAGCGCCCAGTGGCGCAGGACAGGTGAGTGGGAATTGAGTAATACCCAATGAAATGGGTAATGAATTGGGTAATGAGCAGATTTTGGTAATATCATTATCCCCCGGCGGCATGGTGTAAGATAGGCAATCGGCGTTTATAATATTCCAATATAGAATTTGCGGCGGTTATCCCATTGATACCCGCCACTTTTTATGTCAGTTCGCTGTTGACTTTGAAAGCGACCTTGGCAGTATTGACAGGGAAAATGGGTAATGAAAGAAATGGCTCAAATATCCGCATCAAAAACCAATGACAGTGGAGCACTTATTTTTGAAGTGAAAGGCGATTTTTCATATTTGCCCCCCAATGACAATTATAAACGGGCAGGGAGGTATCCGCACCCGGCGTGCCCTTTATCACTTGACGGAAGAAATAATTCTATTTAAAAAGATATCTATCTTTATTTTATGATGGAATCACATGATCCCAAAGGATAATATAATAAATGAATATATTTCGACAAATTGCTTGTCGATTGGTTTCTTGGTTAAACTTTTCAATATTGAGCTGTAATTAGGATGACACCAACACTAAATTACATCGACTTGTTTGCAGGTTGCGGTGGCTTGAGCACAGGATTATATTTTGCTGGCTGGAAAGGTTTATTCGCCATTGAGCGTAATATGTCTGCATTCTCAACGCTAAAAATCAATCTTATTGAAAAGCATAAGCATTTTGATTGGCCAAAATGGCTAAAGATTCAAAATTGGGATATCAATGACCTACTTACCCAACACTCTCGCGAACTGGCGAAACTTCGAGGAACAGTGGATATGATAGTTGGTGGGCCGCCATGCCAAGGTTTTTCAATGGCGGGAAGACGATACGAGTCAGATAATCGAAATAATCTAATTCATTCATATCTGAATCTTGTGGAGTTAATCCAGCCGCGCGTCATTTTCTTTGAAAATGTCCGTGGATTTACCATCAAGTTTAAAGCTAACGCCGAGGCTGGAATTATATACTCAGAGGTTTTGATTCAAAAACTACATGATCTTGGATATAAAGATGCACAAGGTGAAATTATCAATATGTCCAACTACGGCGTACCCCAACGCCGTCAACGATTTATCATAATTGCATCGCGCGAGAATCTGGCGGGAGAGATATTTTCTTTGTTTGCAAGCAATTCCCGATTACATCTGGCGACAAAAGGCATTCCGATAAAAAACAGCGCCAAAGCCGCATTATCTGATCTTGAACGGCGGCATGGGATCATTCCATGTCCCGATTCTGTTGGTTTCTATTCAGGCATTGCCTCACGACCAACCACTGGCCTTCAAAGGTACTTACGCGTTAATGCTAACAATCATATACCAGATAGTCATCGATTCGTTAATCACACTCCGGATGTTGAGGCGGTTTTTTCAAGGCTTCTTCATGATGCACCGCGCAATCGCAGTATCTCAGGGACGGAGCGTAAATCTTTCGGACTAAAAAAGAGAAGTGTAACTGTGATTGCCCCAAATGAACCATCTCCAACAATCACCACTATCCCTGATGATTTCGTTCATTATTCGGAACCACGGGTGATGACTGTTCGTGAGTGTGCGCGGTTGCAAACATTCCCAGATTGGTTTGAATTCAAAGGCCCATATACGACAGGTGGGAAACAACGGGTTTGCGAAACTCCACGTTACACCCAAGTCGGAAACGCTGTTCCACCTTTGTTCGCCGAACTGATTGGTCTATCTGCCAAGGAGATTCTTGAAAATGTCTAACGTCAAATTCAAGATCAGCTCTGCCCTCAAGACCATAATAGGCAAGGAACTCATCACCGATGATTTCATTGCGGTCTTTGAATTGGTAAAGAACTCATTTGATGCCCAAGCCCCCCGTGTTGATATCACATTTGAATCGCTAAGAACTAAGGATGCCAAAATTATTGTTCAAGATAATGGGGAGGGAATGGATGAAAAGGATATAAAGGGGAAATGGTTATTTGTGGCCTATTCGGATAAAAAGCAACAACAGGACTATCGCGACAAGATCAAACCAGCACGTATTTTTGCTGGAGCAAAAGGCATAGGGAGATTTTCCTGTGATCGCCTTGGCGAAAATGTCACAGTATATACGAGGAAAAAAGGAGATAAGGGTAATTGGCATATATTAGAAGTGGATTGGAACCGCTTCGAAATTGATCCCGAGAAGGAGTTCCAAAATATCCCGGCTCATTATTATACTCAGGATGCCATTCCTTATGATATTTCCCATGGAACCGTTTTGGAAATTTCGAAATTGCGAAGTAGCGATTGGGAAAGAGAAAAATTACTTCGCTTACGCAGATCGTTGGAAAGGCTGATAAATCCAAACCAAGAGAATGATGCAAAAAATTTCCAGATATATCTTCATGCTCCTGATGAAAAAGACGGAGACAACAAAGAAGAACTAAAGGCAGCGAGCAAAGGCGAGACAGTTGAACATTGGCGATTGGTCAATGGGCCAATCAAGAACTTCCTGCTTGAGAACCTCCAACTCAAGACAACCCAGATTCACGTGACAATAGATTCTAATGGAAAAATGATGAATACGCGGCTTGTTGATCGTGGATTGCTTATTTATGAATTGATTGAAAAGAATCCATTTGAGGATTCTTTGCATGATATCGCTATATATTTGTTTGCTCTTAATAGGTCAGCAAAAACAATTTTTACAAGGTACATGGGAGTCAGGGCTCATGAATATGGTTCCATTTTCCTTTACAAGAATGGATTCCGTATCCATCCATTCGGAAATCCTGATGATGATCAGCTTGGGATTGACAGGCGTCACCAACAAGGAGTTTGGAGAACTTTGGCCACCCGTGATCTTTCCGGTCGTATTGAGATAAGCGGGATCAATGCAGAATTTCGGGAAACAAGCAGCCGTGACGGTGGGCTGTTCAGGAATAAAGCATATTCCGATCTTAAAGATCTTCTTCTCAACATTGCCCTAAAACGATTGGAGACATTTTTCTTTGATTTGGCAAAGTTCGGGAGCGGGCATGGAGAACTTCCCGATTTGGGAACAATGTCAACTGCCGAAATAAAACAGCATATATTTGATATCATCACCAAGATTACCCACTCCAAAGATGTTATTGAATTGAAGTATGATCCCAATTTCCTGAATATCCTGGAAAATCGGTCAGCCGAAAGTGTCTCTGCCTTATTGGGAAATCTCAAAAGAATTGCGGCCCAACAGGAGACTCCTGAACTTGCAAAAGAAGTGGCAAAGGCAGAGCGCCAGTTGAAGATACTCACGAAAGCAAAGGAGGAAGCGGAGGCTGGTGAGGCAAGAGAACGCGAACGGGCCAAAAAGGCAGAATATGAAGCGAGGGAAGCACAAGTCAAGGCGGAGAGGGCGGAAGAAGCCGCGCGACAAGCTGTCGCTGCTGCCCAGGAAGCAAAGTATCATGAGCAACAGCTTGATACACAGAATGTATTTCTGAAGGCGGCATTATCGAAGGACTTGGATCATGTTATCACACTCCATCATAGCATTGGACAGGATGCATTGACCATTGAACAATATGTTCACAATCTCCTGGCCTTGTTGAAAGATGGTTCAAACCTAAACATTGAACAAATGCGTGTTCAGGTTGAGCGGATTAGCTATCTCGCAAAAAGGATAGCGGCCATCAGTCGATTTGCGACGCAGGCAAATCATCGCGCTGCCCAAGAAGAGCTTCCGGGTGATTTGGTCGAATTCATCCGCGAATATTTGCTCAATATCTACCATGGGCTTATTCTTGATCCTCACAACCATGCGATTCCCATCAACTTCCACCAGCCAGATAAAGCCGCTTTTCCTACGGTATTTGCACATATCAGTATCACCATCATTTTCG
>Ga0315291_10002007_pt1 | contig 26906 bp, 19 predicted proteins | sample YL17G12_20_MG_FD_203070 | JGI IMG/M metagenome (GOLD analysis project Ga0315291, IMG submission 203070) | Sediment microbial communities from Yellowstone Lake, YNP, Wyoming, USA - YL17G12_20 | ecosystem: Environmental > Aquatic > Freshwater > Lake > Sediment | place: USA: Wyoming | collected...
CGCGCCGCAGCAGTTGGATGGTTTCGAGCGCCTGCGCGCCGGACAGCCCATGGCGCACCAGGAAGCAGCCGACGACGGTGCCCGTGCGCCCCAGGCCGCCCAGGCAGTGCACGTAGACGGTGTGGCCGGCGCCGATTGTCCGATTTTCCTCTCAGGTCCTCGGGCGTAAGACGAAGGGCAGCACTCCGCCACGCACGCCGAACACGATCTGCTGGTCGAGCCCTAAAGCACCCACCGGGTCGGCCACGTCACAAGCCCATCGCACCCTGCCCACGTCTTGGTGGTCGTGCGGCACGTAGACGAGCCGCAGCACGTAGGATCCTGGATGCTGCCGGGCCCTGTGAAACTCGTTCGTGGAAAGGACCACCCGGTGGCCCTCCTGGCCTGCCTCGGGTGGCAAGATGGCCTTGATCTCCACCCGCCTCGGTGAGGGGCCATCGTTGGGAACGCCCCAACTGCCAAAGGGGTCCAGCACGTCGAAGCCCGGTCCCCGCTCGCCGGTCACCTCGATTAGATCCTTGAACAGATTCGCCAGTTCGCCCGGTATCTCACCCACGCCGGCCGGACAGGATACCAACGCATCCCGGTGCTCATCCAGCCGCCGCTGAAGCCTCTTCCAGGCCACGGGTGTGCCCCAGAGAACGCTACCGGGGCCTCCCTGCCGGCAGGCTGCTATCGTGTCCAGCACGCGCGCGCGCGCATCGGCATCCAACGCCAGAAAGCGCCGCCAGCAGACCTCCAGGACGAACAGCTCCGCCAGCCGCCCGCGCACGGCCTGATCAACTGTCACGCCCCCCAGGCTACCCCCACCAGCGCTTTGACCGGCCTCGGAGATCTCTGCTTGGGGCTCTCGCAGAGGCGGCGCAGAAGCGAAGCCGGAAAGCGCCTGTGGGTCAAATGATAGGCTCCCCTTCTCGAATCCGTACTCCAGGGCTCGAATGCGCCCCTGGCGCTCGCCCTGCTGCTGTTGGCTGCACTCACGTAGGGGCTCCAGCGAGCCTTCTTCGAGGCATCGTTGCAGCATGGAACGAAAACCCTGCTGACCCTGCGGGAGATCTGCCAGCCTGAGATTGGCCGCCTCGCGGAATGCCTGGCCCAGAGCCTGCCACGTCTCCTCACACCACTCTATCACGAGTAGGCCCAGCGGGTCAAAGTCTACACAGACTTGGAGGGATCGGCCAATATCATCGAGGAAAACGCCGTCTGCCTCCACCGGGACCACCCGCAGCGTATCCCGCATCTCCTGCCCACGGACGTACAGGTCCTGGCCAATCTCGTCGGTACTGTCGAATCCACCGCCGGCGAACTGGTCCGCCAGCGCGGCGACGACTGCGATATCCAGCGTCGTGCGGATCTCTTGCCGTGCAGCCAGGTCGGGCGGCAGTCCAACCAGTCCGACCTGTGCAAAGCGGGTCCGCTTCTCCGGCGCCCAGCCGGCCTCGCGGAGGATCGCGAGCAAGGACCGGGCCATGGGCACGGCGTCGTGCATGGCTCGATCGTCGTTCAGGACGGCGCAAAGTAACCTGGCGCGAGCAAGGTCCGGCAGGTCAGGGGCCGCAACAGCCAGGCTGTCCAATGCCTGGGCTGCCAGCGGACCTTCGGCCATCTTGAGCTCCTGAACGGCCGTCACCCACTGCCCCTCGGCGATGTCTCCCGTCCGCCAGTCCGGAGCCCGTACCGAGACGGACGTCGCCTCGCCCAAGGCGGACATCAGCCGCTCGACGCATTCCAGAAGCAGCTCCAGCCGCTTCCGTGCCAGTGCAGCGACTTCTCGCACCAACTCGTCCAGGTTCACGCCGCGAAACCGCAGCGCCCGCTCCACCTGTTCGGGCGGCGCGCTCAAGGCGTGCTGCAAGTCGCCGACGGCCGTCATTTGCCCGACCAGGAGTGCAAGCCCTTCCGCCAGCACGACGGCCCCGGAGCGCTTTGCCTGGCGTTCCCCGTCATAAGCCTGGATGGAGAAGACCAGATGCCCGTCCTCGTCCAGGCCGGACCAACTCACCTCCTGGGACTCTGCTCTTACGGGGTGCATCTCGTCCAGTGCACCAATCACACGCGCGGCCATCTCGTCAAGCTTCTCCACCTGGTGAGCCTTGCAAGTCCCCAGGAGAAGCACCAGGCGATCCTGCGCTTCCCGCCGTAGCGCCGTGACTGCTTCTGGGTCCTCGACCTGCATGCCCTTGTAGGCAGGTGGAGCAGTCCGAGGCAGTCGAGTAGCGCCCTGCACCTCGGCCCAGCGATAGAGCGCCATCTGGAGCTGGTGTTGGGTTTCGAGAATCCACCTCTCAGCGTTGGCTTCCCGTTCCCAATAGTGTGGCGGGTGGGGAAAGAAGGCGACATCGAGCGCAAACCTGGGATTGCCCTGGGCGTCGGCCACCACCGGGACGGCGCATTGCTGCTCACCGCGGACCGCCCGCAGGGCAAAACCGCAGGCCAACATAGTGCGTCGGTTCCACAGCCGGTTGGGCTCGTGGTGGACGATACGATCCAGCAGCCGATACTGCGCGGCCAGCCAGGCATCCCGGCTGGCGTTTCCGAACTCTTGAATGGTCCAACAGCCTGATGGACCATCCGCCACGCGGCTTTCCTCCAGCAACCAACGTAGCCGGGTCACTGCGCCGTCAAAACTCAGGTCGGACAGCGGGCAGACCTGCAAGTCCTGGGCCACCTGGGCCATCCGGTCGTCCTGGGTGTCCATCAATGGGAAAAAGCCGGCGGGCTCGGTCGCCGGAGGGGGCTCCTCCCGGCCCCAGGCAACCATGACGGCCGCTGAGAAGCGGCGATCCGCGGCGCCTCCCAGGCGCCCACCGGGCCGCGCCTGCCACAGGGCCAGCCGTGACAACTGAAAAGCAGCGAGTGAAGGGACTGCATCCTTCCAACTTCGGCCGTAGTGCCAGGCGTCGCAGTACCATCCTGTCCACAGCACCCGGTCGGCGAATGCGGGCCACACGGCAAGCAGCGCCTCGCGGAAGGCATCCACGGCCGCGCAATCGCCGAATGGGAGTGCGTCGAGTTCGGCTTCAGCCAGGTCGGGCAGCCAGATCCAGGCCGCCAGACGGGATATCACCTCCCCGGTCCTTTGCATGTGCGAGCGGCACCCCCGACTGTGATTCCCGGAGAAAGCGGGGTGATAGGGCTCCAGAGAAATGTAGCGGCGATAGGCCTGCGTGAGCCGCGCGCCGGTCAATTGGCCTGGCCAGGTTCCCTTCGGCGGGTCCTCGCCACAGAACAGTTGCCGAGAGGTCTCCCGACTGATGGCACGGACCTCGGCGTCGAACGGGGCAGCCTGTCTTCCATTGTCCAGCCAGCGCCACTCTACGCGGGGACCGATGCGCACACCAAAGAGGAGGAGCATCTGGAAAAGCGCCAGCGTTTCCTGTGCGGGTCGCAGCCCAGGGACCAGGCGACGCAATTGCTTGTGGGCGGATTCCCAGCGGGGATCATCCGGCGGAACAAGCTCCGGGTAGTGTTGGTCGTCTGCCATCCTTCCGACGGCAGCCCGGAACGCTGCCATTTTGCGGATTGCTTCGGCCCACGCCCGTTGGGGGAGTGTCTCTTCCTCGTCGGCCGATGGAGTGGCCTGTTCCACTGCGGTTTCCAGGAGGTCAGCCCAGTCTGGCCCGAAAACGACAGACTCTGCGGGTGCCGAGCCCCGCTCTGCACTTCGCACCGGCACGCAGATCCTGGCCCACAACTGCCCGCTTCTGATGCGCTCCAGGTCCCGCTGCCTGGAAGATCTTGAGGCGGACAAGAGGTTGCGCAACGTGGCGGTGTCCACCGCCGTGTACGGACGAGGCCGCAGATCCTCGGCACCGGAGAACGATTCGGACGTAATTGCGTGCAACAGGCCGGCCAGATAGCCCAACACGGGCAGGGCCGCCTCACCGGACAACTGAGTCGCCCGGTCGGCGACGCGGCGAAACAGGTCCGGCCGGCTCTCGAAACGGGTGGTGCCCCATTCGTTGTACAGCGTCGAAAGGACCCCTTCGGCGCGCGCTCCCTCCGCCTCGAGCACCGCGGGGTCAATGAAGTAAATCGGTATCTCGGACGGGGGCGGCGGCAGATCGTCCGTGCGAGCCTTGACGCTGGATGGCCGCCAGAAGACTACCCGGTCAGCCTGATGGCCTGCTGGCGCACCTTCCTCTCGGCGCGGCTCGGCGGAGACGAGCAGGAGAGAATTGCCCACGCCTGGCCCACCCTCACCTCCGACAAAGGCTGGCAACAGCGGCACCCTGTGCTGCCCTAGCAGCTCGGCTGCTGCCCGATCAATCTTGCCATCCCTTCCAACGAGCAATGCGCACAGGCCCAAGAAGAAAGCCCGGGCCTGCTCCGCTTTCACCGACAACGGTCCGTGTCTGGCAACCTGGCCCATGTGCTCAGCCAACGCTCGGGCAAAGGACATGCGATCAATTTGACCGAGCCCGATAGCCTGAGCAGCGCGCTCCCAGAGCGCTCCCCTGTCTGCATGCAGGCGTTGGTACGTCAGACGGTTGTCACGTGCCAGCAGATGCAGGCGCTCGACACCCAGCTCTTCAAGCAGGGAAAGGGCGTCCGGTCGCTGCGGGAAGAAGTGAACCTCGGCAGGACGCGCACTGCCACACGTCGTCGGTACGCAGGTACTCGCTCTGAGCAGCTCCACGATCTGCCCGGCCAGTTCACGCTGAAGCGTGCCGCGTCTGGCGCTGGCGTCGCCTTCTGCAGCGGCAATCGGTAGTAGCAGCCACGGCAACCACTTTCTCAGCGGGCTTGACAGTTCCAGTAGATCGTCGAGGTGCTCGCTGAGCAGTTCAACAGCCTCTCGCAACACCTGGCGGTTGTGGTCTTCCTGGCTGGGAACCAGCGCCGTGCGACTGGAGTTAACGCGGAACGGCCCGTGAATCAGAAACGGCAACCCCGAAAGGTCAGCTTCGATAGGGTAGTACAAGAACAACGGTTCGTCTCTCAACGGAAGACAATCGGACGAGGGCACCTCCAAGAGGATGCGAACATATTCCCTGGGCCCTTTGTCGTCCTGAGCATCGCCCTCAACGTCAAGTTCTGTTGGTCTCGCGAGAACGATGAAAGTGCGGCGCTCGGGCAGTTGGGTACTGGTGTTGGCCGCTGACCACCGCCCGATTCTCAGCTTGACCGTTGTTATCGGAGCGTGGTCCAGGGGGGATAGGGGCTGCTCGATATCAATGCGACATGCCTCGACGAGCCTACCCTCACGGAAGCGAACGAACTGGATTTCCGCGACCTCGCCCAGCAACACGAGCACTCGCGGATCTAGCGCCATCAACTCGCGCCACAGGGCATCGGTGTTGGGTTCATTGGAGGTCGTGCCCATCTGCTGCCGCGCGCGGCGGAAAGCCTGCACCCCCTCCGATCGCAGGTCTCTCTCCACACCGTCCAGGAGTTGTTCCCAGTTCGCATCACAATAGGGCAGGTATACGGCGGTTGTGTAGGGCCCGGGCGCCACGGGAATATCTCGATCATCAAGGCCCAGTGCGCGCGTGTCGTCACCCCCAAGGAATGCCTCCACCAGGAGGGTGTCCGCGTCAAGGGCAGCCCCGCCGGCCGAATCGGGATGGGGTTGCGTGAACAACGGCAGGCGAGGCAGTTCCTGCTGAATGTACAGCCGGTCAGGGAAACTCTCGGATGCTTCTTCTATTCTGTCCAACAAGTAGCGGGCCGTACGGTAACGGGAAAACGTGGCCCGCAAAATCTCACCGTTGATGCGTGACCGAACGGAAAAGGCACCGGCGCGCAGCAAGATTGATTTGAGCCCGATGCCTTTGTGACCGATGAATCCTCCACCGGCCTTGTCGGACCGCATCAAAAAGCGAACCGCCTTGAGCACGTCCTCGTCGTCCAACCGGAAAGGGGCGCCGGTGTTCGCCACAACCATCCCGCGTTCGGTCACAGCGACAATCACCCGGCCAGGCAAGAAATCCTCCTCCAGACGGCCACGATAGATGGCATCCCGGGCATTCTGAAGCAGTTCCAGCAGGTGACGTTCTTCATGATCCCCGGCGATCGCGCGATCGCCGGCCCCTTTGGCCAGGTATATGTCCCAAAAGTCCCTCTCGCGAGCCTGGTCAACCATCGCGCGTAACAGTCCTTCGCACCGCCTGGCGAATTTCCCTTGAACCGTTTCTCTGGCCTCGGATGTCATTGACCCTCCTCCCAGTTCAAGACCATCCACTGCTGCATGTCCGTCTCCGGGGAGGGGCTGTCAGCGTTGGGGATGTTGCACCGCAGGAGTTGGATGGTTTCGAGCGCCTGTGCGCCAGACAGTCCATGGCGCACCAGGAAGCAGCCGACGACGGTGCCCGTGCGCCCCAGGCCGCCCAGGCAGTGCACGTAGACGGTGTGGCCGGTGCCGATGGCGGCGTCAATGACGTCCAGCGTCTGGGCCATCTGTTCTGGAGAGGTGACGCCAAAGTCGGGGATGGGCATGCGCAGGTGCTGGGCCTCTTCGCCCAGCCAATGGGCGTACGGCGGGGCGTCCTCCTCCTCGGTCAGGTCGAGGAAGAGGGTGACGCCAGCGTCCAGGAAGCGCCGGAGACGCTCGCGGGCGCCGGCTCTGCCCCGCCGGCGCGGGTACGGGCCGGCCAGCAAGCGGCCGGGGATGACCCAGTAGGCGTCGGGGAGGGGGTGAGGTGCCAGTGTCGGTTGTTCTTGCGAATCGTTTCTGGTTAAGCACCGAGAGGCGTTCCCAGTTCCGTTAATTGTTTTGTTCCGGTAATTGTTTTTTTCGAGTTTTCGGATGGCGAGCGCCTGCCTTTCTGGGCTATCCTGGGGGAAGGTGCGCAACCGGTTGTTGGGGTTATTATAGCACAGAAGTTCTATTCCTGCAACGAGTCGTCCTTCTCCTTCTGCGGTCCTTACCAGCCGTACTGGGATGGGAACTCACCGTGCCTCTCGAGGACGACCGGCTTCTCGATCGCCATACCCGGGTCCACCTGCTCCAGCGTGACGGCAAACTCCCACCAGTCGCCAAAATCGTACACGTAGGTCATCGCGCGCCCAACCCGGAGCGGCACGTCACCGACCCGCACCTCGCTCGTCCACGGCGCCTCGTCCATGGTGGGGTGATGGACCCGCTCCAAGACGCCAAAGCGATTCTGGTACGAGAACTCGTACAGGTGGTCGTAGTCGAATTCGACGGCATCCAGGATGGTGGACGCCAGTGCATCCAGGGTTTGGTCTGCCGGAATCGCGATGCGGCGCCATACCTGCCCCAGCGCGACCCTGAAAATGTGCACCCCCTCCCGGAAGGTCCACTCGGGTACGGGCAGGTTGTTCTTCCATTCCGGGAAGTAGGGCTGGAGCGCGGGTTGCAGTACGCCGAAGCGTAGCTTGTCCTCGGCTGCGAGCGACAGGACATTGTGGATATCGCCGAAGAATTCAACCTGGAGCAGGGCCAGCAGTGCGTTCCCCAGTGGCGTGCGCTCAATGCGTTCGATGCGCCAGCCCTTCCCCGGCTGGGGCGGGCCGTGCTGGACCGAGAGCAGGCCGAATAGCTCCAGCAGGCCCAGGTCGTGCCAGCCTGGCGTGTAGCGCAGGAAGTCTTCGGCCTCCTTGTCTCCGGCGACTGCCAGCCCTCCATCAGGAATGCGGAGGAAGAACCCTACCCAACTGCTGAACGTCTCAGGAATGGTAAGCCCGAAACGCCTTCTTTCACCGAGGATTTCCGGGTGCCCCCGCAACAGCCAGGTCTCCAATAGCGTGCAGTACCGTTCGGTGGGGTTCAGGCTCTCCCACGCCTGGTAGACCGCGCCGTCAACGGCGAGCAGTGGCTTCTCGGAGGTTCCCTGGATGCAGGTCAGCCCCGCAGCGCGCACCAGCAGGTAGAGCCCGTGGATGTGAGGGTACGACTTTTGTTGGGGGCGCTCCAACCCCAGGGCGAGGGGATGTGCCAGATGGGCGTTGATTTCGGGCAGCACGCGCAGCGGCAGTTGGTGGGTACCCGTAACCGGCATCTCCCTCCCAACGAGGAAACGCAGGAATGCCTCGAAATCGTGGAGAATGGTGCCGGGGCCGCTTTCGTCAATGGTCAGGCTTCGCAGCAGCCGTCTGTGTTTCGCTGAGAACTTGATCTTTTCGGGCAATCGTCCGTACATCGTTCACCTCCGGTATCGGCCAGGTAGGGCCTTCGTCTGATGTCGTCCAGTACGATGAGCAATCCTTTCTCAGGGCGATACTGTTTGGCCTCCAATTCCCATGAACGTAGAAGACAGCGTACTACGTTCTCATACGTTCCGACCCAATTGACGACGGCCTGCGTGCACTGCCGGTGTTGCTGGCCCAAGGCTGCCAGCCGTTCACGGAGTGAGGCGGTGGCCGGCAGGCCCAGATCTGCGGTGTACCGATCAGGCAGCCGCTGCCCGGTTACGAAAGGCCACAAACGGTCGGCGTGCTCTTGTTGCAACAACACGGCGGCCGTGTAGAACAGCCGCAAGGTCCACTGCTCGTCCGGGCGCAGCCGCTCCAGTGCTGCGGGCACAGCCTCGGCGTGTTCAGGGTGCGCCAACAGGAGCGCGATTACCGAAGCCCGAACGCGCGCGCTGGGCTGCCGCACCAGGTCCGCCAAAAACGCATCGGGGGGCCGGACGTGCTCGGCCTGGTCGGCGGTGCGGCGCGAAAGGTAGCGGATGCCTAATAGTTCCAGTTCTGCGACTAGACGCTCTTCTTCGTCCATGTGGTGGCTCACAACTCTCCTCTGAACGCCCGGTCGAGGATGGAGGGCAGGAGTGCGTTGAGCGCGGCGGCGGTGGCGGCCTGGTGCTGCTTCACCGCGTCAACCCTGGATTGTAGCTCGTCCAGGTAGGCAATGATGCGGCGCTGTTCATCTGGCGGGGGAATCGGCACGCTGATGCTGGCTAGTTTTCTCCCATTCATATTGGGTTGCCCTGTACCCTCCTTCCCCTCCGTAATCTGGGACCAGTATGAGGGTGATTGGAAGTACCAGTACAAATATTCGGTCACGACTAATCTTTGAACCCGTAGCCGAATAAGATAAGAGGCAAATACCGCTTCAGGACAATCTCGCGCCAAGAAGCTCTTGCCTGTTGTTGCCCCTGTGCGAGCAAACAGGATGTCATTTTCCCGCAGTAGATATTTCTCGGGCTCCGGGCAGTCACAAAACGGGACCGTGTCCCAATTGACCTGCCCATTCTGTATGTCCGTAATGCGTAGGAATCGCGGGCCGACTGGCTCATAGGTAGCCGATTCAGTGTAACCGTATTGCGGCTTCTCACAGAAGTCCCCTACCTTGGCTTCCGTCCACCCTGACTTGAGCCGAAAAACTGCGTCGGCGGCAGAAGCAAACAACGCTTCCACTTGTTGCGCTGCCTGCTGCCGCAGCGCCCGCGCCGCCTCGACCTTGGCGGCCAGTTCCTCGATCCGCGTGACGATGCGGCGCTGCTCAGACAGAAACTCGGGCAAAGGCGGAGCGTTCGTAAAGTCTGGTTTTTCGTCACCACTTCTTTCGAGCCACTCAAGAAAGACACTGATCGCTTCTTGTGTCTCTAACGGGATCATGGGCACGGGTACAGCAGCAATGTGTTTCCTCGAGATCGTCTTGAAAGTAGTTCCAGTCCCTTGCTCGCGGAGCTTCCGTTCATTGGCCTGTATGATGCGAAACAGGAACTTGCTGTCTAGTTCTTTGCTTGCGGGCCTAACACCAGCAACTCCGCGTCCCAGACAGTAGACTCTATCTGCCCACCTTGGCTCTCCAATAGTCGCCCTTACGCAAACAATGATGTCGCCAGGTTCAGAGAGCTTTGTTGGTGCATTTGTCCAACGTTTAGTCTCAGGAAACACCAGTCCAAGATCAGTTGGACCGCCTATGAATGGCATGCCGTCTCCGCTCTCGTTATAGCTCTCGCCCTTTGGAGACTGTCCCATTTCTATGTGCGCTACTTCTGCAAGAGGGCGTATGGCCGCACCTTTAGAGGCTGCTTCAATTAGGAGCTGACTTGCTGTTGGAACAACCCAGCGCGTTATATAATCACTGCGAGCACTGGCCAATCTTCCCATTACTGCCCATGTTCCTCCAATGTATCCTGAATCTCAGTCATCAATGCCAGGATGCGTCGTTCCTTCTCCAGGACACCCCGTACCAACTCTTGGGGTGGGATATGCTCGAAGTCCTCAGTATTGTGAGGGTTCCTCAAGTCCAGATTGGCGGAGAGCAGGTTACCTTCCGCGTCATACTTGAGTACCTCGTCCACCGCCACCTTCCAGGCCCGCTCGTTCTCCTGGCGCTCGCCCCACCAGGCCAGCAGTGACTCGAACTCCTCGTAGCGCAGCGGCCGGGTCTTGGTGTACTGCTTGCGCCCCTCGGGCAGCGGGTGCTCGTAATACCAGATAGTGTCCGTCGGCCCGCTGGCTTCGAAGAACAGCAGGTTGGTGGGAATGCTGGTGTAGGGGGCAAACACCCCGTTGGGCAGCCGGACGATCGTGTGCAGGTTGAACTCCTTGAGCAGGTGCTCCTTGATGCGCGCAGCCACGCCGTCGGCGAAGAGCGTGCCGTTCGGCACGACGACGGCGGCCCGGCCCGGCCTGGGCGGACGGCGCAACTTGCGCATGATCAACTGGAGGAACAGGAGCGCCGTCTCGGAGGTGCGCCGGTCGTCGGGAAAGTTGTTCTGGATGCCCGGCTCCTCCTCACCGCCGAAGGGCGGGTTGGTCAGGATCACGTCCACCCGCTGCGGGTCGCCGATCTCCCGCAGCGGCGTACTCAAACTGTTGCCGAAGGTGATGCGCGGCGACTCCAGCCCATGCAGGAGCAGGTTCATCTGCCCCAGCAGGTAGGGCAGGGGTTTGGCCTCGCCGCCCACAATGCTCCCCTGCAAGGTGTGCCAGTCTTCGACCGTCTGGCATTGCCCTTTCAGGTGCTCGTAGCCCTCCGCCAGGAAGCCGCCGGTGCCCGCCGCGGGGTCCAGCATCACCTCGCCCAGGCGCGGGTCAACCACCTTCACCATCAACTGGACCACGGGGCGGGGGGTGTAGAACTCGCCCGAGTCGCCCGCCGCGTCGCGCATCTCGCGCAGCATCGTCTCGTAGAGGTGGCTCAGCGTGTGGATCTGCTCGGAGGCGGCAAAGTTGATCTCGTCCACCTTGTTGATCACGTCGCGCAGGAGGTAGCCGTTGATCATGCGGTTGATCACCCCGCCGAAGACGGTGGCGACCACGTCCTTCCGTTCGTCGCCGTCGGTACTATGCAGGGAGCGCAGGTAGGCGAACAGCCCCGGCCCGCGGGTGCCATCAGGGCGCACTGCCTCGTCCTGGTTGATGAAGGCGACCAACTCAGCGCCGGTGATGCCGCCCGGGTCGGCGGCCCAGTCGCGCCAGCGGTAGGGCGGCTCGACGATGGGGCGGAATCTCGCGCCGGCCAGCAGGGCCTCGTCCTGGCGGATGTGCTCCATGTCGTCCAAGAACTTGAGAAACATGATCCAGGTGAGCATGGGCAGCCGGTCGAGGTCGCCGCTGAGGCCCTTGTCCTTGCGCATAATGTCGCGCGCGGATTTGATGATGCTCGAAAGTTGGCGGGCGGTGGTTTCTGGCGGTGTGTGGTTTTGTGTGCGTGCCATAGGTCCTTTCTGATGCGTGGTGCGTGGTGCGTGTTCCGTGGGTTGTCCACGCACCACGGATCACGTTTCACGTTTCACGAGTCACGTCACGATGCATAGAGCAGAGTCTGCAACTGGTGTACCGCCGTGCGCAACTCCGTTGGCCCGCCAAAGTACCCGGCGATCTTGTGTACATTGCCGTGCCTGGAGATGGGCGGGACTTTGAGCACGGCGGGGATTTCGAACTGCGTCGTGCCGTGTTCGGCGTACTTTTGCAGCAGCTCGCCCAGGATCACCTGTGCCTGGTGACTGTACTGCGCGAAAAAGTCGGGGCGGTTCTGGCGCAACAGGTCCGCCCGCTCGCGGCGGGTGCGCACCGGCGTCTTGAAGGCCAGGTGACAGAGCAGATCGAAGGGATCGGCCTCCGGCTGGGCGGTGACCTCGCGCAGGTAGTCGAAGTCAAGGCCGCGGTCGGCGAACTGCCGGATGATCTCGGCCCGCAGGTCGGGGTTGGCCCAGCCCTTGCACAGTTCGGCGCCGTTGGCATACAGCGTGCGCACCGTCTGGCCGGCGTAATCCACGTACTTGAAGGCCTTCAACTGGTGGCCCTGCGGGTCCAGTTCGTAGACCATGTGGGCCACGACCTCCACCACGCCGCCGTCCACGTAGTATTTGCGGCGGGGCCGATCCTCGTCGCCGGAGATGCTATCGAGGCCGGTAGGGACCTCCTCGTATCCCGGCGGCGGCTCGCGCGTCGCCGTTTCTTTCCCTGTGCCCTCAATCTCCTGGCCCTGATCGTCAATGGTAATCGTGGTCTCCTGGACCGGGTCGCCGTCGAAGGCCGGGTCGGCGAAGCGCTCGGTGGCACTGCCGGTGTAATCCACGATGTTGAAAAAGTACTTGCCGTACTCGGCCCTCACGCGCGTCCCGCGCCCGATGATCTGCTTGAATTCGGTCATGGCGTTGACCGCGCGCGCCAGCGCCACGTTCTGGCAGGTGGGCACGTCCACGCCGGTGGTCAACAGCCTGGAGGTGGTCACAATCACCGGCATCCGTTCCTCCGGGTCCTGGAAGCGGCCCAGGTGGCCCTTGCCGAGCGTGCCCTCGTCCGCAGTCACCCGCACGACGTAGTCAGGATATTGCTGCACCAGGTCGGCGTTGAGGTTGTTGAGCGCCTGGCGCATCGCGCTGGCGTGCTCCTGGTCCACACAGAACACGATCGTCTTGGCGAAGCGGTCGGTGCGCTTGAGGGTGTCGGTCAGGTGGCGGGCGATGGCCTCGGTGCGGGCTTTCAGCGCCACGACGCGCTCAAAGTCCTGGGTCTGATACTCCCGGTCGGGGATCTCGCGGTCGTAGCGGTCTCGCTGGCCTTCGTACGGCCGCCAGCCCAGTGCGTCGTAGGTAGTCACCACGCGGTGGACGCGGTAGGGGGCCAGGAAGCCATCGTCAATGCCGGTCTTGAGGCTGTAGGTGTAGATGGGATCGCCAAAGTACTCGTAAGTGTTGCGATTGTCTTCACGCAGCGGCGTGGCCGTCATGCCCAGTTGATACGCCGGTTGAAAGTACTCCAGGATCTCGCGCCAGTTGCTATCGTCGGCCGCGCTGCCCCGGTGGCACTCGTCCACGACGATCAGGTCGAAGAAATCGGGAGGATATTCCCTGTAAAGTCCCGGACGGTGCTCGTCTTGCGCGATGGCCTGATAGATCGCAAAGTACATCTCGCGGCTCTTGACCACCTCGCCGTGCTCAATCTTGTGGCGGGCATCTCCGAAGGGGGCGAACATCTTGTCCTTGGGGTCGTCTACCAGCACGTTGCGGTCCGCCAGGTAGAGGATCTTGGGGCGGCGGTACGCCCCCTCGCGGTTCCAGCGGGAAGCCCACAACTTCCAGCACACCTGGAAGGCGACGAAGGTCTTGCCCGTGCCGGTGGCCATAGTGAGGAGCACGCGCTTGCGGCCCTGAAGGATGGCCTGCACGGCGCGGTTGATGGCGATCTCCTGGTAGTAGCGCGGCGTTTTGCCGGCGATGATGCTGTATGGCGTGAGCAAGCGCTCGACCGTGGCGTCGTCCGCCAGCCCCTCGGCCTGCCGCCAGCGGGCGAAGAGTTCGTCCGGCGTGGGGTAGCGGTCCATCTCCCGCTCCAGCCCGGTGGTGAAGTCGAATTCCAGGACGTGCAGCCCGTTGGTGGCGTAGGCGAACTTGAGGCCCAGGACCTGGGCGTATTCTCTGGCCTGTTGCATGCCCTCGGCCACGTCGTGGTCCTCGGGTTTGGCTTCAACCACGGCCAGGGTAAAGTCGCGGGTGTAGCGAAGGAGGTAATCGGCGCGCTTTTGCTGCAGACGGTGGATCCTGTCGCCCACCGGTACGATGCGCCCGTCGGTGAAGGTGCGTTGCTCGGCGATCGAGTGCGGAGGATCGTCCCAGCCTGCGGCAAGGAGCGCAGGGGTGATGTACTTGCGACAGGTATCGGCTTCCGTGCTCATGGCAGTGGGCAAATGTACCGGTACTGATGCTACTGGGGCGTCCTCACCGCCGTGGGCCCTGCCCAGCGGCGAGGCCTCGTCCGTCAATGGTTATTCTAGCACAGATTGTGATGCACTGCAAATCGGTTTTCGCTTCATTTGTGCGGCGTCCGGGTGTGCTCCTCGTTACAGGTGTTCGGTCAATTCCGCTGCCACCAACGTTTGGCGCGCGGTGGGTTCCAATCCTGGCCAGCCCGGTTCCTGCTCGGCAGCAGGGCCGGCAGGACCATACCGGCCTACAGCGCGGGCCAGTACCACGTTGATGAACTGGTTCAGGCTCACGCCTTCCCCCTCGGCATGCTCGACCAATTCGCGATGGAGAGAGCGCGGCACGCGTACCACGAACTTGCCGCTATAGTCCTCTTCGGGGCGCGGTTCGGGGATGGGGAGACCATCTTCCAGCGCAACTTCGAGCCAGGCCAGCATAGCGTCCTGGATCATGTTCAGGGCTTCTTCGGCTGTGTCTCCCTGGCTCGTGCAGCCGCGCAGTTCCTTCACGCGAACAAACCAGCCCTCCTCCTGGTCATGCTGCAGTTCGATGGTGTATGGCAGATTCACATAGTAATCAACTGTCTTCTCCATCTCTCACCTCTGATCCCTTCTCTTCTTCAAGGATCTCAGCGATAGCATTGAGCGCGTCCCTGACGGTTTTGCTGTGTATGTGCGGTTTGTGTCGAGCCACGGTGACCGCGTGGCGTCCACACCTATACACATAGTGGCTTGTGCCTCTCCTGGATTGCCTTCTCTCAAATCCGTACCAGGTCAGCAATAGGTCAAGATCCTTGAAAGACACGGCTTTGGGGTTGTTTTGGACCTTCGCCAGGAGTTTCTTCTGTCTGCTCACGCTTTCGCTCCTTATTATAGTACCACATATAGTACCATTTGTCAATACCCAAAAGTCAAGAATGGGCTAAAGATCTACCAGGTGTCCTCCCTACGTGGCCATCGCCTCGTTGATCTCCGCCAGCACTTCCGCCAGCGTCCCTTCAAAGTCGCGGTCCACCCGGCCCCAGGTCGCGCCGATGCGGGTGAAGGCGATCAGGTCGAAAGAGGCTAACCCTTCTGTTTGCCCGGCACGTAGGGAATTAGCCCCTTCTGGTAAGCAATCTCTTGTATCTCAAGCGGCAGGCTGCGCGCATCAACGATGAACCCGTTGACCATAATCATCCAGGCCATAATGTTGTCGTCCATCCGGCTCGGCAGGTACCAGTGTGGGTCCATCTGCATCGTGTTCAAAGCATCCCGCACTTCTTTTGACTTGGCCGCCCCGGTGCCTTTGGCAACGCCAAATGCCGCGCATAGATCGGCCGCGCTCATGTGAGGGGACTGGCTCTTATCGAACAGGAAGTTCACGAATCCCAGGGCGTACACGATGCCACAAGCCCACGAATTGATGCGCCCGCTCGCCAGAGGCGAGGGGCGCTTGCGGCATAAGGTGGCTGTGGCCTGACGGGCCAACTGCGCGTACTCCTCGTTCAGGTACTCTTTACAGACCCCGTCTGTAAGCGCTACGATGGCGTCGAATCTCTCCTGCATGTGCTTGGGCACTTTTTCCGTTTTCTTGATCCTGGGCATCTCATTCTCCTACAGCGGCAAATCTTTATCGCCTACTCGACCCACACCTTGACGTGCACCTTCGAAGATTGTAGCACAACAGGGCAAGCAGTGCAAATGGACCTTGTACCCCTGTCTTCCCTGATCTCAAATCGCCACCGTGATTCGCTTCCGAGGGCGAAGCGGGTACAGATGGTGGAATTGGTGATCGGCTTCCTGCGGGTCGGCGTGCCTGACTATCCGGAACGGGCCTTCCGCGAGGCCGTGGCCAACGCCCTCATCCACCGCGATTATACCCGCCTGGGAGCCGTGCACGCCCAGTGGTACGGAGACCGGATCGAGGTATCCAATCCTGGCGGGTTTTCAGAAGGGGTACGGCCGGACAACCTGCTGGTGACGCCCCCCCCGTCCGCGCAACCCACTGCTGGCCGATGCCTTCAAGCGGGCCGGCATCGTGGAACGGACCGGGTGTGGGATTGATACGATCTCTTATGAGGGGACTTATAATGGACCGCGCTCGAAAATACGAGCGCGCTCGTAATTTTATGAGCGCGCTCGTAAATGGCACAGATGTCAAAATTGGTGTATAATCACACACGGGAGGTGAACATGACGCCTGATGATCTCCGGGCGTTGATCTCGGCAGGAGAAACGCTGTCGGTTGAGTTCAAGGGTGAAGAGCATGAGCCACTGAACGACCGGGACCTGGTAGAGGCCGTCGTCTGCCTGGCCAATCGCCCCGTCGGGGGGGAGATAGGGTATCTACTCGTGGGTGTGGAGGACGATGGCCGCTTGAGCGGGGCGCGTCCCCGCCACGAGACCGGAACGACCGACCCCCGGCGCGTCGAGGCCCTGATCGCTGGCCGTACCCGTCCAGCCCTGACCTGCCGGGTCGAAGTGGTGTCCTTCGAGAGCCGTGACATACTGGTGATCGAAGTGCCGGCCTCGCGGGCGCCGGCCGGTACCACCGACGGCAAATACCTGCGCCGGGCCATCGGCGGGCGCGGCCGGCCCGAGTGCCTGCCATTTCACTTCCACGAGATGCAAGCCCACCAGGCCAGCCGGGGCATCCTGGATTACTCCGCGCTGGTCGTGCCCGAAGCCCGCTGGGAAGACCTGGACCCGTTGGAGTTCGAGCGCTTTCGTCGCGGTATTCGAGAGAGCCGGGGCCTGGGCGATCCAACCCTGCTCGACCTGCCCGACCGTGAACTGGCCAAGGCGTTGGGCGCAGTGGAAGCCAACCACGAAATCACAGCAGTGCGGGTGCTCGGCCTGCTGCTCTTTGGGAAGGAAGAGGCCCTGCGGTCCATCCTGCCGACCCACGAGGTCGCTTTTCAGAAACTCTCGGGAACCCAGGTAGAGGTCAACGATTTCTTTCGCTGGCCGCTCTTGCGGGCTATGGACGAACTGCTTTCACGCTTCCGCGCCCGCAACCGCGAAGAGGAATTGATGATCGGCTTCCTGCGGGTCGGCGTGCCTGACTATCCGGAACGGGCCTTCCGCGAGGCAGTGGCCAACGCCCTCATCCACCGCGATTATACCCGCCTGGGAGCAGTGCACGCCCAGTGGTACGAAGATCGGATCGAGGTATCCAATCCTGGCGGGTTTCCAGAAGGGGTACGGCCGGACAACCTGCTGGTGACGCCCCCCCGTCCGCGCAACCCACTGCTGGCCGATGCCTTCAAGCGGGCCGGCATCGTGGAACGGACCGGGCGCGGGATTGACACGATCTTTTACGAGCAACTGCGCAACGGACGTCCTGCCCCTTCCTACGGGCGGAGCACCGAAGTGGACGTGGTGGTAGTGCTGCCGGGCGGCAAGGCCAACCTGGAATTCGTCCGGCTGGTGGTAGAGGAGAACCAGGCTGGCCCGGCGCTTCAACTGGGCGAACTGTTGCTGCTCAACCGCCTCTGGTCAGAGCGCCATCTCACCACAGCGGAAGCGGCCAACCTGATCCAGAAGTCAGAGGCTGAGGTGCGAGCGACGCTGGAGCGGCTGGAAGAGGCAGGGCTGGTAGAGCCACGGGGTGAGGGCAAGGCACGCAGTTATCACCTCTCTGCCCCCGCCTACCGGCGGCTGGGCGAGAAAGCCGCCTACATCTACCGGCGAGGCTTCGAACCTTTACAGCAGGACCGGATGGTGCTCCAGTACGTTGCCAGGCATGGGCGCATAACACGCCGCGAGGCGGCTGAGTTTTGCCAGATTGGACCGTACCAGGCCACGCGGCTTCTCAGGAGGCTGGTGAAAGAAGGAAAACTCGAAACACACGGCACAGGCAAGGGGACCTGGTACGGACTGCGCTCGAAAATACGAGCGCGCTCGTAAATAGTTCGAATTCCCACCGTGATATGCTCCCCGGCTCCGCGTTGTCTACTACTCCCTCATGGGTGTATAATGTTCCAAGTCGTGGTTCTTGGAATGGACAACCCTCATGACAGACGTATTGCTCGTCGGCGCTGAAGAACTGGAAAACCTCGCCACCCGCTACCTGGCGGCCGTGCTGCGCCAGCACGGGTACTCCGTACAGTTGGCCGCCTTCAGCACCGCCGCAGAGATGGACGCCGTCGTGTGGCAGGCCAGGGTCACCCGCCCCCGGCTGATCGGCCTTTCGGTCATCTTCCAGTACCGTGCCCCCGAATTCCTGGCGCTGGCCGCCAGCCTCCGCCGCGCCCTCCCCAGGGCGCACATCACCATGGGTGGGCACTTTCCCACGTTCGCGGCCAGGGAGTTGTTGTGCGATTTCCCCGTCCTCGACTCGGTCGTGCGCGGCGAGGGCGAATTCGCGCTGCTGGAACTGGTCCAGAAGTTGGACTCGCCCGAGGTCTGGGGCGACGTCCTGGGCCTGTCTTTCCGCCGCGCTGGCGAGATCGTGGAAAATCCACCCCGCCCGCTCATCGCCGACCTGGACGCGTTGCCCTTCCCCGCGCGCGACACGCCACCCCAGCACCACCTGGGCGTCGGCTATTCGCCCATCGTCGGCAGCCGCGGCTGCTACCGGGATTGCGCCTTCTGCAGCATCCGCTCCTTCTACGGCTCCAGCCATGGCAAGATCCAGCGCTTCCGCAGCGTACCCAACCTGGTGGACGAGATGGAGGCGCTGGTGCACCGCTTCGGCGTACGCTTTTTCGTCTTCAACGACGACGAGTGGTTCCCCGCCGGCCAGGCGCGCTACGAGCGCGTCGCCGCATTGGAGGCCGCACTCGAACGGCGCAGGCTGGACGTCATCATGAGCATCAAGTGCCGCGCCGACGACGTGGAGGAGGACCTGTTCCGGCGGCTGCTCGGCATGGGCGTCGTGCGTGCTTACGTCGGCGTCGAGTCGGGCTCCGACCACAGCCTGCAGACGCTGAACAAGCACACCACCGTCGCCCAGAACCGCCGCGCGCTCGAGATCTTGCACCGGGTGGGGATGCTGGCCGATTTCGGGCTGATCATCTTCGACCCCGACAGCACCGTCGAGGACATGCGTGCCAACCTGGACTTTATGCGCGAAATGGGTGGCACGGGCCTCGCTCCGCTGAGTTTCGGCCGCATGGAAGTATACGCCGGCACGCCGATCCTGGGCCGGCTGCAGGCCCAAAGGCGGCTGGCCGGTACTTACATGGCGTGGAACTATGCGATCGCGGATGCGCGCGTCGAAATGCTGTGGCGGCTGATGATCGCCACCATGCGCCACCGCCAGTATGATAATCTTGGATTGGCCAAGCAGTGCTCGATCGCCTGCTATGAGCTGATGATGGTCAAGTACCTGCACGCCAGCCGCTACGACCCGGCGCTGGGCCAAGCGCTGCAGGACATCGTCGCCCGCGTGAACAACCACTCACTGGCCATCTTGGAAGAGATGTTCGACCTGGCGCTGCACGAGGACATCCACAACACCGCGCTCGTCAACACCCAGGCCGCCGCCTGGGCCGGCCGCATCAACCTGTTTGATATGGAAATGGAAGCAGAGTTGCAGAACTGGAGAGAGCGAGTAGCACGACGAATCGGCGCGTAGTGAGCCGAGTGTGGACAAGCAGGGAGGAACAACCCATGATACGGTTGGACAAGTTGCCCAAGAACGTGCAAAAGTCCATCCTGGCGGTCATCTTTTTCTTCGGCGGCACGAGCGCCAGTTGCCGGCTGGCCCCGCCGATCGTGTGCGATCCAGCGCCGCCCCCCTCCGTTACGCCGATGCTGTGCGATCCCCCGCCCATGCCGTCCTCCACCCCCACACCGCAGGTTGCGCTAACTACTACCATCGCCCCGGGGCAGCACTTTACCGGTAAAATCGTCCAGACAACGTCCAACCCGGAACTGGCGGGCGCGGCCGTCGAGGGAACGGTCGTTGACCAGTACGGCCAACCCCTGGGTGGTCTGCTGGTCACGCTCACGCGCGACGGCTGGCAGGCGCGGGCCATCAGCGACGGGGCGGGCACGTTCTCCTTCGAGGTTCCCGAAGCCGGCACCTACGTGCTGGCGGTCGAGGGCGACCAGGCGGACGCACTGACGCTGGAACTCAAACTGCACGATCAAGTCACCGTCGAGTGGGCAGAGACGTGGGACTCGTCGCAGGTTCCGCTGCCGCTGGCTGAGGTTCGCACGGTCGAGATCGTGCGGCAGGATAGGCTGACGTTTGCCGCCGCTACCCCCTGGGTGGGCGCGCGTTGCGGCTGGAGCGTGTCCGGTGGGACGCTGGTCGAGGAAGGGGAGCACGTCGTGTGGCAGCCGCCCGCCAAGCCGGGGCGCTACCTGCTGCAGGTCGTCGCCGATTGGGGGCGCACCGGGCTGGCGGTGGACGCGGTCGTGCTGGTGGTCGAACGCGACGGCCGCGTGACCGTGGGCTGATGGCGCACGATGCGACGGGCTGCGACGTCCTCGTGGTCGAGGACCTGGGCCAGCAACGCTTGCCCGCGCGCGCGCTGGTCGCCGTCCTGCGAGAAGCGGGCTTGTGCGCGCGGCTGGTTCACTTGGGCGCAGACGGTGACCCGGGCAAGATCGTGGCGCTGGCCCAGTCCGAGCAGCCGCGCTTGATCGTTCTTTCGATCCTGTTTGCCTACCTGGTCGAGGAGAACCTGGCGCTGGCGGCCCGCCTGCGCGCGGCGGGCGTGACGGCGCACGTGACGATGGTTGGCCCACTGCCCACCTTTGCCTGGGCCAGCCTGCTGGCGGCCTGCCCTGAGCCCGTCGAAGGGGCCTGCCCGGCGCTCGACTCGGTGCTGCGTGGCGAGGCAGAAGCCAGTATCGTCCAATTGGCGGCTGGCTTGCGGGATGGGGCGGACTGGCGGACCGTCCCCGGCCTGGCGCACCGTTCCCCCGAGGTGCGCACCAACCCCCTGCCGCGGCTCGTGCCGGACCTGGACGCGCTCCCTTTCCCTGCGCGGGATGACGGCATTCCGACGTGCCTGGGCCTGGGCTTTGCCACGGTCGAGAGCGGCCGCGGCTGCTACCATACCTGCACGTTTTGCCTGCCACGCGCGTTCTACAGTGCGGGGCCGGGGGCTCCCTACCGCTTGCGCAGCGTTCCCAACCTGGTGGAGGAGATGGACGCGCTGTACCGGCGCGGGGTGCGGCTGTTCCTGTTCGACGACGAGCAGTTCCTGCCGCCCGGCCGGGCGCGCCTCGAGCGTGTGCAGGCCTTGGGCGACGCACTCGAGGAACGGGGGCTCGACGTCGCTTTCACGATCAAATGCCGGGCTGACGACGTGCGCGGCGCACAGCGAGACGCACAAGACGAGGCACTCTTTCGCCAACTCAAAGCCATGGGCCTGGTGCGGGTCTACCTGGGCCTCGAGTCCGGCTGCCAGGCCTCGCTCGACCTGCTGGGCAAAGGGGTCACCGCCTCTGACAACGCTCGTGCACTGGCAGTGCTGGATGCGCTGGACATCGTGACTGACTTTTACAGCCTGCTCTTCCACCCGTGGAGCACGTTGGAGACGCTGCGGGCCGAGGTGGAGTTTCTGGAGCGGGTGCTGCCCCTGGTGTCCACCGCGTTCACCTTCAACGAGGTCGAGCCGTACCCCGGGACGCCGCTGGTTGAGCGACTGCGGGCCGAGAGATTCGGGTTGCGCGAAGCGAAAGAATCTGCCAGGGATACCCCATGGCTACTTCCCTACACCATCGCCGACCCTGCGGCCGAACTCTTGCGCCGGCTGGCGCGCGTCGTCTTCGGGTCGCGGAATGCGGACGGGGGTCTCCACGCTCGGATCGTACAGGCGTGGTACGACGTTTTGCTCCTGCGCCGGTTTGGCCCGCAGCGGCTCGCCGCGCACGAGGCTCGCACGCTGAGGGACGTCGTAACCCATCTGAACCGTGAGTCGCTGGCCCTCTGGCGCGAGATGCTGTCGTTTGCTGCTGGCAGCGACCTTTACGATGCCGTGCGTGTCAACGAACGTGCCGCCGCCTGGGCGGGCCGGGTCACTGCGCTGGATATGACGGTCGAGGAAGAAGTGGCCCGCTTGAGACCCAGGCTTGCCCTGCCCCGGTTCCCGCTCCATCGCTCACTCTAATCCCAGCATCCTCTTGACCTTGCGGTAGTCGGGCGAGAACATGCCCGGCGCTTTCCCCACCCGCCGTTGCTGGCGGGTGATATAGTCAATCAGGTCCAGCACGCGCTGCCGGCCTTCCAGCGTCTTGACCGCCTCCCGGGGCGTCAATCCGCCCAGGGCTGGGATCGAGTCGTCAATCCACTCGCGCAGCATGCGTTCCTCCAGTTCGGCAATCGCTTCCGGTGGCAGGATGAGCGGCGCTGGCGGCTCGGCCTGTGGCTCGCTTTCGCCGAGCACCTGGGCCGGGGTCTTGGTCTCGCTCCCCGCGAAGTGGATGAGGTCTCCCAGCAGGCTCTCCAGCCGCCGCTGGCAGGCGACCAGGCGCTGCCGGGACATGGCTTCCACGGTGAGCGCAGTGGGCGTCAATGTCAGCGCGGCCAGGGCTCGCTGGCCGAGAGGTGCGGGGGCGCTGGGGGTACCCATGGGTGCCCCCTCTCCCTCCCAGGGAGAGGGCTGGGGTGAGGGTGTCTCCAGCCACGGAAAGGTGATGGAGCCGTCGGGGCCCGGTTCCAGGTCATCGTCCAGGCCGAAATCGTCGGTTTCTTTCAGCGTCTGGCGGATCTCTTCCAGGCTCGTATGCCGGTATCGGGCGCTGGCAAAGAGGAGCGGGTCGCCCTCGTGCGTCACCAACTGGGGGCCGCGCGCCGGGCCGGCAGGGGCCGTCAACCTCTTGTGCGAGCGATGTCGCCGGTGTCGCTTCTTGCTCATGTTGTTCTCTCTTCCACTATTCAGGTCACTTGTGCTCGTCTATCTCTCGTTTCACAAAGGTGCTTCAAGGAACCGGCATGTTCTAGCCCGGCGATGCTCTTGCTGTGTTTCAGTATAACATATTCTCCCTTGAAACACAAAACCGCCTACTCCGAACTGAGGACCGCGCTGCCGTAAACAGGCAGCGCTGGGCTGCGAGCCTCCCCAGCACCGGCGCTTTCAGGCCGGTGCGGTCACGCCAGGCCGGCGCGCCCTGCGCTTGCCGCACCGCCAAACTACGTTATACTGCGTGTCTTCTTAAAACCTGACATCGAGAGGCAAATGACATGAGAGCAAAATGGATCTTGAGCATTCTGTGTGTTCTGCTGGCGCTCGCCGTGCCAGGCAGCCTGAGGCCCGGCCTGGCACAGGAGCCCGATCCGCAGGGAACCCTGGCGGCCCAGGGCAGCGTGGGTGCTGCTGCGGCGGCGCTGGTTGGCACCGCCTTCACCTACCAGGGGCGTTTGACCGACGGCGGCAGCCCCGCCAGCGGCAAGTACGATTTCCTCTTCGGGCTTTACGACAGCGACGGAACGCAGGTCGGCAGCACGGTGACCAAGGGGGACGTGGACGTGGCTGACGGCATCTTCACGGTCAGCCTGGATTTCGGCAGCGCCTTCAACGGCGACGCGCGCTACCTGGACATTAGCGTACGGCCCGGCAGCAGCACGGGCGGCTATACTCTGCTCACCCCGCGCCAGTCGCTCACAGCCGCCCCGTATGCGCTCAACCTGAGGCCGGGCGCGCGGGTGCGGGGCCTGTACGGCGGCGGGGTCGGAGCCGGTGGGTCCTCCTACACCAACCGCTTCTACGTGGGTTCCCTGCCCTACAACAGCAGCAGCGTGTACGAGAAACTGCTGGTCACGGTGTGGGGGGGCAGTTGGTACAATACGACCCTGGGCCAGGACTTTTACTCTATCTCGTCGCGGGGTGGACTAAAAGTCACCCGGACCCGGCTGTTCGGGGCCACCTCCATGTACACCCTGAGGGTCTACGACAACGGCAGCGCCTACGACGTCGTCGTCGAGGTCGTGGCCCAGTCCTTCCCCGGCCTGGTCGTCCGCAGTTATCGGCTCGACGGGAACAACGGATTTCTCGAGCAGGCCGTGACGGGCGGCTACGACCCGAGCGGGAAGACGAACGCCACGCCGACTATCGAGAACCACATCGTCGTGGACAACGCGGGCAACGTCGGCATCGGGACGGCCAGCCCGCAGCAGAGGCTGGACGTCAACGGCACCGCGCGGACCAGGGTCTTGCAGATCACCGGCGGGAGCGACCTGGCGGAGCCTTTCGAGATCGCCGGCGCCGCGACCGTCGAGCCGGGTATGGTGGTGGCGATTGACCCGCAGCACCCCGGCCAACTGCAGATCGCCAGCAGGGCCTACGATCGCACCGTGGCCGGCTGCGTCAGCGGGGCCAACGGGATCAACCCTGGACTTACTATGCAGCAGGAAGGCACCCCCGCCGAGGGGGCCTTCCCCGTGGCCCTGTCCGGGCGCGTCTATTGCTGGGCCGACGCTTCCTACGGCCCGCTCCAGCCCGGCGACCTGCTGACCACCTCGGACACCCCTGGCCACGCGATGAAGGTGACCGACTATGCCAGGGCCCAGGGTGCCATCGTCGGCAAGGCCATGACCCCGTTGGACGAAGGTCGTGGCCTGGTCCTGGTCCTGGTGACACTGCAGTGAGCGAGGAGGTAGCGCCATGCGACGTTTGGGAAAACTGACGCTGGCCAGCGCGGGTGCGCTGGCCCTGGCCTTGGTCATCCTGGTCCTGGCCGGCGCATCTCATTCACGAGCGACGACGGAGCATCCTCGTCTCTGCTCGCCAGAGCAGCAGGGGAGCAGCCCGTATCACAGGGAGCCGTACCCGCTGGACTCCGGTGTCCACGACGGCACGGCTGCCCAGGTCACGCGGGTGTTCGCACATACCATCCGCGTGCCCGGGGCCGCGTGGCTGCGGGTACACTGGAGCGACTATAATCTGGGCAGACTCAGTGCCATCACCGTGACCTCGCTGGCGGACGGTAGCCAGCAACGGTTGGACGGGACGAGCATGCAGGAGTGGCGGGGTTCGAGCGCCTTTTTCAACGGCGACGCGGTGGAGGTCGCGCTGTACGTGGCCCCAGGGGAGCGGGGTGTCTTCTTTCGCATAGCGGAGATTTCTGTGGGCGAGCCGGCCATAGTTGCCCCTGCCGCGCTCCTGTCGCCGGGGGATCTGTGTGGGGAGGACAACCGGCAACCGACGACCGACGGCGCGATTGGCCGCTTCATTTTCGACCAAGGTCCCAGCCAGATCGGCCGCTGCACCGGCTGGATCGCTTCCAACGGCGCCATTCTCACGGCCGGCCACTGCGCTGACTTTGCAGGATATGGTGCGCCCGACATGATCGAGTTCAACGTGCCGACCTCCACCGTTTCTGGGGACGTGGTGTTTTCGGATGCCGACGATCAGTACCCGATTGGCCGGCGGGTCGGCTTCCACAACAACGGCCTGGGAGATGACTGGGGTGTCTTTAGCGTACTCCCCAACAGCAACACCGACCTGCTCCCCGCCTATGCGCAGGGGGCGTTCTACCGCGTCGCGCTGCCAGGTGACGTCAGCCCGGCCACCGTGCGCGTGACCGGCTATGGCATTGACGACACCCCTCTCGAAAGAAACCGCATCCTCCAGACGCACTCGGGGGCCTACCTCGGCGCAGCGAGCACCTGGGTCTCGTACACCGTGGATACGGAGAGCGGCAACTCGGGCAGCCCGGTCATAGACACGGCGACCCGCGCGTCTGTCGGCATCCACACCAACGGCGGCTGCGCCAGCCCAGGCGGGGCCAATCTTGGTACCAGTTTCGAACACGACGACCTGGCCAGCACGCTGCACTCCTTTCCTGGGGGCAGCGTGTCGTACGTGGACAACGACCACCCGGCGCCGACGGGGAATGGGAACGTGCTGAGGCCCTGGTGGACGGTGGAGCTGGCCGTCTATTTTGCCGCCAGCGGCGAAACGATCAGCATCGTCAAGGGCTCATACGACGGGGCGATCACTATCACCAAGGCGCTGACGCTGACGGCACCGGTGGGTACCGTCACCATCGGGCTGTAGGGTGCGGAGGAAGGTGAGAGATGAAGCATTTCACGGTGACGAGCCGAATCATAGTCCTGGTGGCGCTCGCGTTGCTGGCGCTCGCTTCCAGTGCTCAGGCGCAGAGCGGAGGGCCCTACACGCTCTCCTGGTCCACCGTGGACGGGGGTGGGGGCACGAGCACCAGCGGTCCATACGCATTGGCCGGGACGATCGGCCAGCCCGACGCGGGCCTGCTGACGGGTGGCAACTATACGCTGAGGGGCGGCTTCTGGAGCGGCGGGGCGGCAGCGCTGGATCAAAGCGTCTACCTGCCGCTGGTATTGCGGAACTACTGATCAGAAACCCGGTTTCTTACCTTCTTTCTAGCGCGCGGGCCAGGCGGGAGACGCCCTCTTCAATTTCCTGCTCATTGACTGCCGCGTAGCCAAGCAACAGCGCGCCGCGGCGGCTGGTTTCCAGGCAATAGGTGGACAGTGGAAATGCATCCACTCCTTGCGCTGCCGCCCGCTGCGACGCGACGCAGTCGTCCACACCGTCCGGCAGCCAGCCCAGCAGGTGCATGCCGGCCTCGGCTGGCGGCACGTCCAGCAGCCCCGCCAGTTGGCGGCGGGCCGCGGCGACGAGTGCGGCCTGCCGCCCGGCGTAAAGCGCCCGCATGCGCCGGACGTGCCGGGCAAAGTGCCCGCCCGCGATGAACTCCGCCAGCGCTGCTTGCTCAAGCAGCGGCGGGTGCTGGGCCGCGAACAACCGGGCGGCGCGAAACGCATCCACCAGATCGGGGGGTACTACCAGGTAGGCCAGCCGCAACGCCGGAAACATGACCTTGCTGAACGTGCCCAGGTAGATCACGCGGCCCTCCCGATCGAGCCCCTGCAGGGCCGCCAGGGGGCGGCCGGTGTACCGGTATTCGCTGT